>Ga0163217_1106640_pt1 | contig 14080 bp, 24 predicted proteins | sample SynspAceP_FD_185933 | JGI IMG/M metagenome (GOLD analysis project Ga0163217, IMG submission 185933) | Saline lake microbial communities from Ace Lake in Antarctica - Synechococcus sp. Ace-P (PacBio error correction) | ecosystem: Environmental > Aquatic > Non-marine Saline and Alkaline > Saline ... | reverse complement strand
GCTACTTAGTCAGACCGCGGCATTCGGATGGGTGATTGCCAGCTGCGGCTCCAGGGCCAGGAGCAGAATGCTCACCGCGCGGCTGCCCGGCGTTTGAAAGGTGGCCTTCGGTGCGGCAGTTGTCTGCACGATCCGGAGGTGCTCTTCTCGATGAGCCCAAACCTCCGGGGTGGGATCCCCTGCGCGGCGCCAGGTCTGTGAGGCCTTGATCAAACGGACTTCGCCCGCCGTCGGCACTCCATCTTTGGTGACCACCACTACCTGAGGAGCGGAAGCAGTTGCAAACCGGCTCTGCTTCATGGTGGCCGGCGAAAATTGTGATCGAAAGCAGGCCCCCGGAGCGCATCAAGGCTGGCCCCAGCCGCGGTCAGGTGCTGGAGCGTGGTGTTGCCGCCGGATTCAGCTCCAGCGCGCCACCCTGCTGGCTGCGCCGCCACTGCAGTCGTGGCGGGTGAGCCGTTTCGGGGATCGGCTGCATCTGGTGCTGGATATCCCGAACGGGAGATCGAGACGCTGCGCCGCTGCTGCCCAGGCGCAACTGCAGCCTGGAGGAGCTGCGCCCGGATGCCCCAGTCGCTTGAGGATGCCTTCGATTCGGCACGGGTGCAGCCGCGGCCAGGCCGCCAGAGAAGAGGCAAAAACGTGAAGCGAATCCTGGCCCAGTGGCCGCAAGGAGAAAGCTGCTGCAGTTCCGCCGCGACCGGCTCACCCTGGGCTGGCGTTCTGGCTCCGCTTGCCTCACCCTGCTTCATTTTTCGGTTTCGCCATTCGCCTCGAAACCAAAGGTGAATCCCGCATCGTGGTGCAAGGACTTCGATTTCGGCAGTCCGCTTCCAGCGCCGCCTACACCGATCGCCTCTTGCCACCGACCAGTTCAAGGCCGCTCCCTGGCTGGGCAGACGGCGACCCGGTGGCCGCTGCGATCGATCGGGGCCTGGCCAAGGCCGGCGGTGATCATCCCGCCGGAATTCAGCCGCCGCTTTCAAGGCCGTCAGCGGTGAGGTGCAGGTGCTGGTGGATGGCACCACGCAACAACGGCCCGCGGTGATTCCGCAACAGCATCCAGGGCATCACGGCCTTCTTTCTTCTCCAGGAGAAGGACTGCTCAACAATCCGCCGCCGGTGCGTTGCGCTGACGGGCGGCTGTGGGTTCAACCCGGCCGTAAGGAGTTCGCTTTACATCGTGCCGGGGGTTTATGCCGGGGGTGCTCTGGATCTTTCCCTCTCTGCTCGCCGCATCGCCATGGTGAAAGAGAAAGGACAAGGCACAATTTTGCAGGTCTATGCCTCGGGGATCCGCCCATCGGAGCTGCTGCTGGTAAGTTCCCTGCCTACCTGCTGGTGGGGGTGAGTGTGGCTTGTGGTGGTGATGCGGGCTGGGCGTCTCTTGATCTTTCCAACTCAGGCTTCGCGGAGCGGACCCAAACACCGCTGCATGCAGGGGCACCACGCTGTATCTGGCGGCGCGGTGCTGTTCGGTTGTTACTGGGGGTGCGCAGCGCTAACCAGAATTCGGCGGTGCAGGGGGTGTCGCTGCTGGGTTTTCTCTCGGCCCTGCTGCCTCTCGGGCTCAATTTATCCGCTCAGCAATATTCCGCCCGCCGCTGTGCTTGTGTCGGCCTCTGATCCCAGGCGATATTTCATCGTGATCACCGTGATGCCTTGTTCAGGGGAACGGCTGGGCGGTGTCTGGCTGGATGTGCTGATTGATCCTGGCCCTCGGGGCGCTTGCTCTACGTGGCACGTTTTGCGCTGTGGGCTCCCTGCAGCTGGCCGATGGCGGCAGAGGTGGGTCGTGAGGATCCTGCTGTCACGGTGGCGGGGCTCTCGGTCAAGCCGTTCTGGCCCTGGTGCGCAAGGGAGGTTCAGGCAGATTCTGCGCGACCGGCAGCTGATCAAGTTCTGATCATTCGCCCACGTTGCAGCTGTGATCTTACGGCTTTGCCCTCAACCCCGAGTGCACAACCTCAAACTGGGGGTGGTGAGTTACGCGGCAGGTTGCGGCCAGGCCGGGAGCTGGTGTCGGCCCTCACCGCCAAACCGCTCTTTCTGGCTTCCTCCTATCCCGCAGTGAGCGGAGCTGGCCCAGCAGGTGGACGCGCGGCGAGCTCACCGCCGGCCTGGTGATCCCACCGAACTTCAGGCAGCGCTGCTGGCGGTTTGGCGACACCGCCGAAGGTGCAGGATGTTTCATCGATGGCGTCGACGCCAAACAGCGCCGGCATTGCAACGGTTACACAAAACAGATCCTGCGCGCTTTCGCCCCGGAGCCGGGCGGCCTTAGCCGCCCCAGCGCCGGCCGGTGCGTACCCAGGTGAGCTTTCTCTACAACCCGGGCCTTACCAGCAGTGGTTCTTTGCTGCCGGGGAGTGATCGGCATCGTGCTCACCTTGATCGCCAGGCTGGTGTCGGCGTTGACGCCCTGGTGCGCGGAGAAGGACACCGGCCACGCTGGAGCAGCTGCTGGATGACCCAGCTGCGGCCTGGGAGATCTTGATGGCCAAGATCCTGCCTCGGTGCTGCTGCTGATGGGCGATGTTGCTGCTGGCCGCTGTTGCGGTTGGCCGGCCTGGTGTCGGGTGTGCCGATCCGGGCAATCTGCTTGCTTGCTTGTTGACCCTCTCGGGCCTCTATCTGTTGTGGGAAATCGCTGTGGGGATCATTGCTCGCCAGGGTCTGCCGCTCCCCAGCGCAGGTGATGCCTCACGGCCTTTCTTCATCACCCGCCGATGATTTCAGACCCCGGGGCGATTGCTCGACGAGAAGCATGCCGGGCCTTCTTTCAGGGCTCCTCTCTGCTCAACCCCTTGCGCCACTTTCATCGCGCATCCTGCGCGGGTTGATGCTCAAGGTGTCGGCCGGAGCCCTCTGCCCCATGCCTTGGCCCTGCTGTGATGGCGCCGCTGCCTGATGGCGATCGCGTGTCGGCGCTTTCCGCAGCCAACTGCAGCTGATCGGCGCAGTTTGGCGTCAGACATCGTTCAGGTCCCCGCCATGCCCCAGCTCCTGCCGACCCTGGAGAGAGTCCGCCAACCCGGCCGTGGGGTTCGGCTGGGGGGCGGAAGCGGCTGAGCACGCGGCGGCCACACCTCGCTTCACCTATGGCTTCGGCCGCGCACCCAGCTGGCCCGCCTGAGTGAATTTGCGGGCTGATCAGCTCCACTGCTGGTGGGGCTCACGGACTGGGCTGGCTGGACCGCTCACGGCCATCGGTCCGTTGGCGTGGCGTGGCTGGAGGTGGTAGGCAGTGCTGCGCGATGCGTTGATGGTGGCCCTTGCGCTCCTGTCGGCGTTGGTGACGTGCTCACCTGGATGTCGCAGAGGCACCTTCCCAGAACGCCCTCACGGCCCGCATTATTCGCCAGCCAGGCTGGGGCAAGACATGGAGCTGTGCATGAGGCCAAACAGCGCCCTGGCCCGCGATTTGCATCCGCCCCACACACCCTGCAAAGATGGAGCTACCACCAGCCACGCTTGCCCCGGCAGCCCAACTCTGGAGCAACACTCAGATCTGATGTCTTAACGCCAGGGCGCTGGCCTACTCCAGCTTCTGGGCCAGGGTGTGTGAGGCAGTCTGATCAAGGTAACGCTCGGGGAATCCCTTGGCGACGGGCGATTTCCACGGCCTGGGGAGAGGCCATCGCCTCAATGAACATCAGCCAGCTCGATCAGGGCCAGCCAAGGGGTACTCCGTTTTGGTGCTGAAACTCACTGCATTCACGCCGTGCCCCCACCAGCCTGACAAGGATTTCTACGTTTTTTGCGTGGTTTGGGGTGGACGTCAACAAGCGGCGCACCGCGCAGTTGCGGGGCGGGAAGGGAAGGAAGCTGGCGCTGGCGCAGAATCTTCGCTTCGGCGGGGTGGCATTCCAGAGCGATTCGAAATAGAAGAACGCCACACCATTCCTTTCTGCTGACCGTCTTGCCACCTGAGCCTGAATCAGCTGCATTGGTGCTGCTTGGTGCGTAGCCCCGTCATCACTTCCGATCTCGGTGGGAATTCTTCTCTCGGGTTTCCGCGAGTTCGGGCGGGCCACCTCGGTGGCGAAGCTGGCCACATCAGGCCGGTAGAGCTTGCCACGAATCCACTTCATCGACGATATTGTTGCGCCGCCACCCAGCCTAGCCAGTCCTTGCAACTGCAGCTTGTAGCCGAAGTCGTAGTAGTTGGGAGAAACGGAGACGATTCGCATTGGCTTTTTTGGCTTCACAGCTTTGTGCAGATGGACCATTGAAGGCTTGAAATTCTTGTCAGCGCGCCACTTGAATCCAGGCCTGTCCATCGGGTGCTCGGCACGCGCGCTTGGTTTCCCTTGGTGTTAAAGCCGCTATTGTGTAAACTGTCGTAAGCCAAATTCCATTGGGCAGGCTCACCTGTGCGTCATCGAACTGATGCCAATCGTGCCGTCGTTAATTACCCACCACTTCCAGCCACTTAGTCGGAGATGAAACTGCTGCACCTCAGCCCTGAATGCGATTCAGCCAAACCACTTCCCCTGCGCCGCTGATTTGGGCTGCCGGCTTGCCGTCGTCGCCGCTCAGTGAGCCAGGTGGGCGTGTTTGAGGCCAAGTCCGAGAATGGCGGCGCCATGAAGTCCGAATTCGAACCAGGGAAATCCACGAGCATGCTTTGGCATGGCCTCGCTGACACATCGGGCGATAATTGTCTTGCCTTCCAAGCCTCTATAGGAAAAACGGACTGAATCTTGCGGTCCCTGGTGACCTCGCCTGGTTATGGATGGCGTAGCCGGAATTCCAGACCACCGGAATAACCAACAGTGTTGAAGTGCAATCTCCTTCAACTGATCCATCGCCCGCTTTCGCAAACTTGGTGCGATCACGCATGGTGGTCATGTCGTTGGTGGTCATCCAGACCCCCGGATCTCGCGCGGCGCCCTCGGCGGCCGGTAGGGGCGCGCAGAAGCGGCACCAATCGCCAGCAGCAGCCCGCAGAGCATCAGACCGCAGCAGCCAAACGCGTTCGGTTCATGGCGCCGTTTGGATCAAAAAGCCGGCTGACGCAGCGGCAGTTGGCGCCCTTCCCCAGGAGCCAAACTTGTCGGCCCGTAAAGGCCAGCAAGGTTCCGAAAACGGAGGGGGGTGGGATTCGAAGCCGGCGAAGGCTCCGCTTCCCTTCCGCCGTTTTCAAGACCGGAGCCATCCACCCACTCGACCACCCCTCAAAGGGCCCTGTCAGGTTTCCCATGCAACCACGCCTGCGGGGCTGGGGCTGAGGATGCAATCGGGCCAACGTCAGCACCGTGACCATGCCTCCACCAGCGCAGCGTCGGCTCAGAGGCGCTCTCCCCTGGCGTTCGCGCACCTACGTGATGGGGGTGATCAATCTCACCCCTGCATTCCTTCAGTGAGTGCGTGGCGTTTGATCGGCCTGCAACGCCCTGCATCAGCCCCGAGCGATGCTTGCCGCCAAGGGGGCGGATCTGCTGGGAATCTGGGGGCAGAGACCCGGCCCGGGCGCCATGGAGATCAGCGCCGAGCCCAGGAGCTGGGAGGGTGTTGCCGGCCCTGGAAGGCTGAGCGCTCCGCCTGCGCGCCAGCCTGGCGGCCCGCTTCTCGATCGAACACCTTCCGATTCAGGTGGCCGCCGCTGCCTGCCCCGGAGCCCCACTGGATCAACGACGGAAGCGGGGTCGCCGTGACCCCGCCATTCTTGGCGTGGTGGCGGAATTCGGCTGCCCTTACGTGCTGATGCCACAGCCCGGGCGATAGCCGCAGCATGGCGATGGCTGGCCGTTGTATGGCGATGTGGTGGCCGAGGTGCGCCAGGAGTTGCTTGCGCGCCCACAGACATCGCCCTGGCGGCCGGGGTGCGGGCCTGATCAGCTTGATTCTGGGATCCCGGGCTCGGGCTTTGCCAAAAACACCGAGCAGGAACCTGGCCCTGCTGCGGGGCTTGGGGTAAGCCTTGCGCCGCGAAGGGTTCCCCCTGCTGCTGGGCCCATCGCCGCAAAACCGGTTTCATCGGAGCGGTGCTCAACGAACCCAGGCCCCCGAAGCCCAAGGCTGTTGGGGCACGGCGGCCGTCTGCGCCCAGCTAATCACGCTGGGCACCGATGTGGCTGCGGGTGCATGACGTGGGCCCGAATTGTCAAGACCGCCCGGCATGATCGATGCCGACGCCGCCCGCCTTTTGGCGCTGCGTTGATCCCGTCAGCAAGGAGCTTTGCGAAACCAAGAATCACGCTCATCACCTTGCTCAGGCCGCACGAAATCAGCACGAACCTGGCGGATCCATCGTTTCTGGGCATTACACCTCCGCCAGGCCCGCAGCTGGAGTTGGAGCAAACACCAGATCCAACGCGGCTGCCGCTCCAGGCGCAGTTCGCCGCTGCTGGCGGTCACGCCCTTCCAAAGCATGTCTCGGCTTCAGAGGTTGGCGTCCACACCGTGGCCATATCGAGCAGGTTCACGAAAGAAGTCGCGTGCTGAGCGTGCCTGGCCGTTGTGGGTGAACACCCCATCGGGCTTGAGCCGCCGACATTGGCGCCGAGCACCCGCAGGCCCTCCCACCCAGCACGGTCATCTCCGGCGCACTCAAAGCCCGAGCCAGCTGGCCCGATCAATCAGCAGTTCCTTCCGCCCGCACCGTGAAGCTGCGCTCTCTGTAATTGCGAAAGCCATCGGGCCTGGGGCTCCAACACCGCAAACGGACTTCCCACATCCGTTTTCTCCTGGGAGGACATCGCTGCAGGCCGGGGCTGAAGGCACCTTCCACGCATGACCAGCGGCGCTGCGCCGCGGCTTCCACCGCCTGCGCACCGGCCAGCACGATCATGATCCGCCAGCGAACCTGGGTGCCATTCAGCCTGAGGCGGCATGAAACGCTGCTGAATTCCCTGCCAGCCACGGCCAACACCCGCGCCAAGTTGCTCGGGCTGTCGCCTCCCACTGATTCTGGGGGGGCCCCCCAAGGGGGGGGCGGGGGGGGGCCAGGCGGGCGCCATTGGCGCCGCCGCGCTGTCGGGAGCCGCGATAGTCCTCGTGAGGCCGACGCCCAGGGCCGTCGCCACCAGCTCGCCACCGAACGAGCCCTGAAGCCACGCACTGGGCCTTGAGTGTTGGTGCATGGCGGCGACACCGATCAAGGAGTCGTTGATCGGTAATGGAATAGGGTCCTGCCCAGATCAGATCTTCGCCTCGCACTTCAGGGGCCGACGACCCTAGAGCGCTTTGGGGCCCATGTCGCCGGTGGGTGAGCTACAGCTCGGTGCGAAGGGCATCAGCCAAAAGGCACTGCTGATTCCTGGTGAAAGCGGGCGGGCTATACATGCACGTAGATCGGATCGCAAGCGCCAGCGACAGTATCCGCCCTACAACTACCAGAAAACTGTTTCTGGCGTGGCGACGCCTGGCCCGGGACAGAGCGTCATCATCGGCCGCACCTGCCGCACATCTGGTGGTCGTGAGGCGTCAGGAATCACGGTGCTCTCATTCGCGCACATCCTTGGCCCGCCACTGCCAGGCGCTCTGCAGGACTCTTCTACCATGCTCCCACTCAATCAAACAACAATCACGCTAATCATGCGCGCCATCCCACAAACACCACCATACCCCGCCCAATCCCAGGTGGTGGTGGCGCAGCACACCAAATAATCCACGGCACTACCCACCACTCCACATCGAACAACAAAATCTCCACAGCGCACTCTTATATCCTACCCATACAGTCTCGAGCGTGTCGCACAACAATCGCGACTCTGCCTGGAAATCCTCCCTCTCGCGTCAATACTATCTCCTCAACCAGTAGTCGGCCGCCAGCGCGTCTCTCACTCTATATGAGCGAGCTAGTGGCCTCGCTGTCTAAATAGCTGTCCGGGTGCTCGTGCTGGTGCGAGCGCGGCGCCCGCTCCTCCAGCTCCCGGCGTCCAGCTCTACTGGTGCCCTCAAGCCCGAAAGGATACTCTATCCGCCGCCCACTCAACATGGCAATCCCCTCTCATCCGTTTTCGCGTGTGCGTGTCGATCGTCCCATGTGTCGTGCAAAGGTTCGCAGCGAGCAATCGCGACCCGAGAAGCCACCGGAATTCGGACACAGGCCAGATTGGCCCTTCCGGGTTCAGCACTATGCAAAAACCCATCTGCACTACCGCGAGGGGTCTCCAGCTCGCGTTCGCGCGCGTGCCTGGAGCGCTGCATCACCCATCCAGCTGGTCTTCGACTTGCCCCAGGTAGATGTCTCCTACCGACGTTGCCAGATATCACAGCACGCACACGCTCCTGCGATGCCGAAGGCTGCGGGAAACATCGACTCGAGGGGCCACAGTTGCCCGTGACGCACGATTTCAGACTTCAGCGGCAGAAGGCGCGTTGCGGCGTACCTTCATGTCTTTGACCTCGGCCACAGCACACCAGCCCGGGCCTTGTCGATTGCCGTATCAGGCACAGCCTGTATAATCGGAGCAAAGCGCTGTGGCCGGCGCCGCTTCAGCCTACGGCGGCGAGACGATATACGCCCGGCGCACGGTTATGACCCGGCTCGCGCAGTCCAACATGACAGCTGCCAGAGGATCACCTATCGAGGTCGCATCGCGCCCGGGCTTCCCGAAAATGTCGGACGTAAACATCCGGTTCGTAACAGCCGTCACCCGGCGGAAGAAGTCGGAGCCGATCTTGCTTCAACTCTTGAACCGTGTTCCTTTTCTCCAGCGATTGCGTTCCCCAGGGCCATGCGCCCGCAGCATCCACGATCAATCCTGGAGAAACAGGAACCCCGACCGTCAGTCTCCCCCCACGTCGCGCGCGGGCAGCACAAGTCGTTGGTTAGGTGCGTCATCAGGCGTTGGTCCAGGATCACGCGCTTGACGTGCAGCGTGCCCGATCTTATATCTGTCGACAGGCTATATCCCGTGCCGGCATCGACAGGCGTCAGCCATATTGCGACCGCAGCGCTGTCCCGCCTCTTCGAGCGGATTTGGAGGCCGGTGCGGCTGATGAAGGCGAAGCGGGCATGGTGGGCCACCACTGCCGATTCGACTGATCCCCGGCGGTTGTGGGGCGCGCCGGAGCGGCCCGCCAATGGGCACTGGCTTGAGTGGGCAGTCATCGACGGTCCTAGCAAGGGACTGCGGCTCGCGTCATCCCATCTCGACCCGTTATTAAGCAAAGCCGGGGGAGCAGGTGCCCAAACACAATCCTTAAAGCAAAGAAGCCTGAGGACCAGGCTAAGTGGGCTCGATGCTTCGGGATTCCCTGTGCCGCTTTCGGCTCTTCTGAACTCGAGGCAAATCAGAAACGAGCCCGTCATGCCGTCATCGCCAAGGTCGGCCGCCACGCAACTCTTAAGGAGCGATTGTTCATGCCTCCATTCCAAAGAAAGAGAAGACCCCCCTGAACAAAAACCGATGCGGCACTGGCCAGGAATAAGGACACATTGGCTACTTCTGACGGCTCTCTCAAAGCGATGCAGGGGTTGCTTGCTCTTTCGATTGTCTGGGATTTTTCCATGGAAGGACTGTCCCAGATGTCATGGCTCCATTTTTTGGTCAGGAAACAGTCGGGCAGAGTGGCTTGATATGGAATAATTGTTGTTGGCCCCCATTCAACGCCATGGTTCCTGGTCAGTTGGTGAGGTCTGCCTTTGATGCCGCATATGCACCTAGTCCAGGAGTTCCGATGAAGGCCCTCCAATCGATTGAGATGTTGACCACTTTGGCCGTTGTCCCCTCTTGATCATCTGGGGAACAATGGCCTGCGAAAGAATCAAGGCTGAGCGAAGATTGACTGAAAATACATCACCCAGTCGTCCTGCTGTGATTTCAAGGATCCGACTGAACCCTGGCGATGCCCGGCATTGGTTTGACAAGGGACATCCATTCCGGGGAAAGGCTAAGTCTCTTTCACCTGCTCGTCCTGCTCCCTCGATCGACGAAACGTCCTTCTTCGATCACCCAGGCAGTTGCGATGATTGTTCCGACAATACCTTTGATCCTGCTTCAGTCCCTCTTTGGTCCCTGCCGATCACTCCGATGTCTGCCCCAGCTCGGCGAGAATCTTTTACTTGCGGGGCCTTGGAGCCTCCGCGAAATCAATGCCTTTTGGCCAAATCGAGTCGAAATCTTTCATCCCTGTCTCTTTCTCCAGTCATTGTTTGACTTCAGCTCCTTTCGGTGCGGTTTCTGAACCTTCGAAATGATTCGTTTCGATCCTCTCAACTCTTGCCAGGGTCAGAATCCGTTGTCAACCACCAGGGTCTCTAGGGGCCAACTGGCCCGGCTCCGGGAGGGGGTCCTGGGTGCCCTGCCGATGGCCACCATCGGCCCATCACGTGATCCTCGGGCAGCGTGAATCAGTTTCAGCGAGCTCTCGATCCGAAGCCGAATCATCGGGCAAGCTCTGAATAACCCAGGCCAGTTTAGCGGCCAGGCATCAGGTCTGCATTCGCCAGACGATCGAGCGGCTGGGGGCCTCATCGCGCTGAAGCCACTCCCGGCCTCGTGGAAGGGCCCATCCAGCCCACCAAACAGATCAGCCACCGGCTGGGGGCATTGGCCCAGTAGCGCTCGGGTTGCTTGTTCCAGGGCCTTGAGGTCATGCGGTGAACAGCCACCAGCAGCGAAGCGTCGTGATCTGGGCCTGGTCGTTGCCGTGTTAGTCGCGGCGGATTCCTGGCCCGCCAGCGCCGATCGCGCAGGATCACGCAACGCCAGTGCTGGAGTTGAAAACTGCTGGGCGCTGGATGGTGATCTCCAGCAGCCGCCGCTCCTCAGCAGCGCTGAGGCGATGGTCGGGATCGAAATGGCTTCACCGCCCGCGGGGCATCGATGGCGTCGATCAACATCCTGGCAGGAAAGGCAGGTTGGCGGCGCCTTAAGCCCTTTTTGCCATCCTGCAGAGCCCTTTAGCTCCAAGGGGGCAATAGAGGCAAAGTCGGCTCGTTACCCTGGCGCCAAGCTGCAATCGGGCATGGGTTTACTGTGGGAATGGGGTCTGGCGCGTACCCAGTGGTACGACACCAGGCGAGAGTCAGCCCGGTGGCCGCTTTCCCATCCGCTTCCCACCGCCCGAGTTCCGCCAACTGGCTCACGCCGGATGGGCCGGGCCCCGGCCCACTGGCGAGGGGGGCTTCCGAGCCGAAGCAGTCCGTACCACCGTCTACATCTCGCGCACGTTCATCTTCCGCCAGCATCAAAGGGCTCGCCCCGATGCTCTCGCACTCGGTGTGCACTGGCAGATTGGCAGACCAGGGCTGGACATTCGCAAGCCGGGACGGGGTGATTGCCGATCCAATTCCAGCACGCCAAGGTGTTGCACGCGAATCTACACAGCGCCGATCCCGGCTACAGCGGGTCGCGTTCACGGTGCCCACTGCTCTTGGGATAGGAAACAGGGCCAGACCGTGAACAACGAATCCTCGGAAATCATCCGATGTTTCAACAGTGCCTTCAATGACAATCGTCTCTGATCCTGGCGACTAACTACCCCGAGGATCTCTGGATGAGATGATCAAATCAACCAGCTCATCTTTACGAAACGGTGAACAACGGCTCTACCGCTGCGGCATTGCCACAACTCAGGAGGCCTACGACGAGGCGATCCAACCCCTGTTGCCACCTCGACCCTGCTCGAGCAACGCTCTCCGATCAGCCTTACCTGGTGGGCAGCCGCATTTCACCGAAAAGCTGACTGGCGCCTGTCACCACCTTGGTGAGCTTTTGATCCGCGTCTATGTGGGGCATTTCAAATTGCAACCTGCGCCGCAATCGCGACTTATCCCAATCTCTGGCGCCTACGTGCGTGAGCTCTATACCTTTCCCGGTGTGGCCGAAAACCTAGTGAACATGCAGCACATCAAAGGGCATTAACTACCAGAGCCATCCCACCATCAACCCGCCGCCCTTATGGTGCCGGCAGCAACTTTGATCAAACTGGACTGTAGCCGGTCAGGGAGCCGTGACGCCCTCGATCCGGTCTTCGATCTCCTGTTAGATCTCCTGGAGCTGCGGCGATGATTCCCTCGAGGTTTTCCCAAATAGCGCGCCGTTCACTTCCAGTGGGTGCCCACGATGCGGCGGAAGCTTGTGGGGTGAGCTCCAACAGCCGCTTGCGCATCTCCGCGTCGTGATGAAGGTGTCGTTGGCTTCCTCATAGACGAAAGTTATCGACGGCACGCTGCAAGTGTCATCTAGCGCTAGGGTGAAGTTCGCCACCTCGCGCACCCCTATCTATAGCCCGGATTGAGCATGCCCTTTCATCACCTATCTTGGGTTGAGCAGCTTGAGTGCTGTGAATCAAGCCGGATTACGTTTACCGCCTTAAAGAACGCATCGCCTCGGGCAGTTGGCCGTCGCCTGGTCGGTGTCAGACGATGTAGCTGGCGTGGGTGACCTTGTGCCGTCGTCAAGCGCGAGCGGGCGATCGAGTTTGGTTGCGGTCGGTAATCGAAGTAGTGTCTCTCTTTCGGTGGAGGCGAATCTTCAAGCCGATCCAGGTTCTGGAATGGTCACATCGGCGGTTTTCACGGCTGATTCGAACACGTTCGCGGTTCTGGTTCCATCTCACGGGGGTGGTCGGCGTTGAGGGGCGAAGGTTTTGCGTGAGAGGTACATCTCCTGGAGATCTCCTTCCTCCATCCCAGTGCTTTTCTCACCGCCAGGTCACATTCGAGAATAGCTACGCTGGCATTTGGAGCAACACCCGCGTGGCCGCCTCCCCGCAGCGGAGATGCCCTTGAGCTGCGGCCTGCTCCCGGCTGTGCTTGCGCACAAAGTTCATCTCCAAGTGGCTCATCGGCCTCCGCGGCCCATCTTCACGCCCGATCAATCAGGCCCATCTGGTGATGACAGATCGCGGAACACCAACCGGAAGGCAATTCACCACCACATCGATGCGGGGGGCGCACCCAACTCCTCAAGCGAGAGCAACTCCAGCTTGTTGACCCCGGCCGAGGGGGAATCGGCACGGGGGCGCACCGCGATGAACCAGAGGATTCTGGGCGAGGGATTCGCCGTAGGTTGATTGTTGTTCGGTGCCCCAGAGCACGCAGGCGATGGTTTCGGGCAGGTGCCCTGCTCGCCTTCTGGCGCTCGATTCAAGCGATCCACCCACCACCTTGGCGGCGGGCAAAATGGGCGCGCGGGGGGAATCGACTGGGGGTCGAGGGGCGTGGATGTTCTTGCGCTGGCAGCACAACCCGGGTTGCGGATCGGATCACCCGCCCGGACCCGGGATCACGTTATTCGCCAATCGAGCGGCCCGCAGCAGCTCTCCATCCTCCATGTCGGCGCAGATCTGCTCCGAGGCAGGAGCGCAGTAGCCGAACCAACTTGTCGAGCTCAAGGCGGATCCACGGCCCGCAAAGCCGAGGACCGGCAGGAGCTCAGCCAGGGGCTGGGGCGCTCCCATAGCCCGAAAAAAAGCGCTCAGGCAGGGCGAAGAACCAACCAAGCGGACCCTTGAGATCGACCCGGCCATCGGCTGCCCGTGAACCCGCCGCGCACCATCGAGCCCACCGCGCGCGGCAGGCCTCCAGTGATCGTCTGGTTGAGCCTCCACATCGACCAGCACCCCGGCGTCGTTGCCGCGGTAGATGGCATCGATCGTGCGCCCGAGGCTTTCGGGCGATCAGGCCGGCAGGCTTCGATAAGCCCTCTCCTCAACGCTCGAGGAGCCGGCGTGGCTCACCAGGCGGTTGGCAATCCGCCTCCTCAGCGGTGGTGGTTTGGCCGATCCGTGTGCAGGCCGCAGGGAGCAGCCGGCTCTCGATTCCATCAGCTTGGCGGTTTTACAACCGCACCCACCACCGAATTCGCGGCCCTTCAAGGTTCCAGCTCGGCGGGCCTCCACCCGCTTCGTCGATGTTCACGTGTCCTGTCGGGAGGTTTTTGCACTTGGCGGGCTTGGTTTCCCACGGATCGTCGAATCCGATTCTCAGCACGTCCCGTTAACGTCTCGGGCAGCTTTTGCTGGTTAAGAGCCCACCAGTTCGCCCAAGCTCCTTTTCAATTTCCCCTGTTTAAAGCCCGGCGTTTTCTTTCAGCCGGTGGGGTGAGTTAGCTTTGATCGTGGCGGGCAATTTAAGGGGGCCCCCCCCAAAATTTCTTTTCTTTCTTTTTTTTCTTTG
>Ga0163217_1061596_pt1 | contig 14080 bp, 21 predicted proteins | sample SynspAceP_FD_185933 | JGI IMG/M metagenome (GOLD analysis project Ga0163217, IMG submission 185933) | Saline lake microbial communities from Ace Lake in Antarctica - Synechococcus sp. Ace-P (PacBio error correction) | ecosystem: Environmental > Aquatic > Non-marine Saline and Alkaline > Saline ... | reverse complement strand
GCGAAAAGCGGTTTCGTGGGCTGATCTTCGTCAGCTGCCGGTGAACCAGCTATCGTGCATCCTGCATTGCCGGGAAGCCAGTTCTAGGCAAGCAGGTCATAGAAGCGGCTGTTCGATAAGGCGGACAATGACTGTAACCGCGCACTCATGCGTTTCTCCAGATTACCGGAGGAGAGGCAAGCTTAGCAATTCCTTGCCCTGGCCGCGTTGCGCACGAATACAAACGAGCAGGACTGCAATTCGGCCAGAGTTGACCCATCTTTGTGAGATCGTACAGCTGTTCCAGCAAGCGATCCGGCCACAGGTAAATTCTGCCAGCCATTGTGGCTGCGGGCGGTCTTTAGGAAACAGTTGCCGCCATGCGCCTTGTCGAGTGGTTGATGCATCGGGTCTCCTCTCAGGCCGTCGCCTGCAGCAGCTTGCGTAAACGTCGGCGATAAAATCGCGTACCGTCTGGTTGATGATCTCGGCACAGTCACGCTAGAGGGCGTGCACCACCATATGTCGAACGTTTTCAGTCGCATTCGGGCAAGCAGTTGCTTGAGGCTCCTCGCGAGCACGTCCAGGGCACCAGCATGCGTCGCGGTTGGCAATCAGCAGGGTCGGCCTGACGGCTACACGCGCAGCGCTTTCGCCAGGTCGAAACGTCCCAGTAGGCATCGATGCGCCGCAGCAGATTTTCGCACGGCGGGAAAGCCCGGCCACATGCTTGAGTGTCTTTCTGCTTGCCAGTTGCTGTATGTGTCGGCAATCCAGGTTGGGCGATAGAGAAACAGAGCCTGGGCTTCCACACATAGGCGGCTGCGACCGGCGGACCGCAGGCAGCTGCTTTTTGCGCCACCGAGAAAGCCAGGCGGCGGTGTGCGCGGCTGGCACTTGCCCAGGCCATTCATTCAGCGTCAGGCTGCGCAGCCCCGGGGCGCGGCGCGATGGCCATAGCCATGACCCACCCAGGCCGCCCAGAGCATTGGCCGACAAAAGTGATAGTCAATTCGACGCCATGCCTCCGCCAGCAGCTACACAGAGTTCGTCGGCCATGCAATCGATTGCCCATTTTTAGCCTTCGACGGAATGCCGCTGGGCTTCTGCCGGTTACCCAGCTGGTCATACAGCACCAGCCGGTAGTGGTCGCCCAGCGTCGCCAACTGCGGGCTCCAGGAATGCGCGGCACCACCCAACCCGAGCTGAAAACCAGCGGTGGCGCAGTCGCATCCTTGCCTGCCATGAAATTCAATGGGTGCATGGGCGTGCGTCACCCATCAACCAACCATGCGCGATGCTGCGCGAATTTCGCATCAGGCGGCGTCCGGCTTCACCAGACCGCACTGATGCAAACAAGTAACGGGCAGGCTTCCTCACGGGGAAATTACTCGGCATACAACCGGAATGTTGATGGCGGCGTAATCACTCCAATCGCGGGCAGGCATGCATCATGTGAAAGTGACGTCGCCATTGCTGCCGCCTGCCTCTTCAACCACACCTTTTATTGGGTCTCCAGTTACGTTGGCGAGTTTTGTGCCGCTGGCATCACCGAATGAACGACGTTGTTCTTGGTCGAATGGCAAAGTACGGACGTTAAACAATTCCCCAGCCATAGAGCCGCGGAACGTAGGGGGCCAGGTGGCTTGCCGCGTCCGGCAGGAAGGAATGGTCTTTATTAGTTCATGAGTTTTGCTCCTTGGGTCTTGGTCGCGGCGGCCAGGGTGGTGCAAAGTCATCTACGCTACTGACCCCAGCCGGAAAAAGGTTTCAATTGTTGTAAAGCGAGGCTGCTGCAATACTCCGGCCCGGCTTGGGTGAGTCCGCGTCGCCAGCACCACACCAAAGTATTCGAGGAAAAAAGGCCGTCGCGCAGGGTGGACTCAACGCAGACGTTGTTGGCAATGCGGTAAGGACCAGATTACGGATTGCCGCGGCTGCGCAAAACAGGGCTGTCAAAGGCGGTGTTGAAGAATCCGCTGTAACGCAGGTTTAGGCACTACCAGGTCGCCGGGCTGGCGCCTCGAGTTCATCGACCAGAGCGTAATCCCAGCGCCTTGGCCAGCAGTGTGCCTTTAACTCGGGTTCTGCGGCATGGTCGTGAGCGCATTGGACTTGTTGCCAAATTGGAAACCGGGGCCGCCCGCTTCGGCGTACTCCGGATCCCAGCCGTTCTGGAAAAAGATCCACTTGCCCACCCTGCCGCGCGAGCCGCCTTGATGCTTTGGCGATGGATTCGATCACGGACCGTAGTTGGAAATATCGAAGCCCGCCAGGTCGAGATACCCGCCCTTGTCGAATTAGGCGGTTTCTGCATGTCGACCACGATCAGCGCAGTTATCCTGACGTTGTCGCTAGCGACTCCGCGGCGCGCCGCCAGGGACCTGCCGCAATCGATTCTGGCGTTCGGGTGCGTGCCTACCACTGCGGTAGCGAGGCTGTTCATCACCGCACTCTCAGCATGTCGGACCACGTGGTTTGCGGCTCTTTCAATCCAAGGGTTGGATTTTCTTGACCAAAGTCTTCGATCCCTTGTACAAAGTTCGTCAAAAACGTCAGCATCACGCCACTTGGTAGCCGGCACTTCCGCAATCTTCGTCGAGGCATGCTTGGCAACCGACTCGTAGAGCCGTACCAGGGTGCCCATATTGATATGACCGCAGACGCTAGGATTCAGCCATCTGACGAATATTGGTTGTCGGCCTTGGACTGGTATGCGCTGCGCCTTGCTGCCCCAGCCAGGGCAACGGCCTCTTCGTTCCACCCGCCGTCTTTATAGGACTCCCAACGCGGCCCGGGCGGCCTTCATCGGTGTCATCGGCAATGATCATGAAAAGCGCCACGAGGACACATTCCGGCCGCTATCCGGCGTGGCTTTCTCCAGGCGCTCCACGGTTGGCGCGAAAGGCTTTCGGGGTTTTCACACCCTTGCCGAAGCAGAAATTGTAATTCGGCAAAATTTGGCGGTAAAGGCCATGACCCGCTTCACTCTGCCCGCGCAGAATAATTTTTCATGTCTTGCCTGCCGGTTTTGGGGCTTAACGCGGCAATCCTCCATCTGAAAGTTGTCGCCCTTGAAATCCCACTGTTTGGCCGGTGTTTCACAGGTCGCGCAACACGCGTGGATTCCGTATTCGCTTTGAGGTAGTCGTAAACGGTTGGGCGAAGAAACTCGTTCGCCCGAGCCACAGTTCCCATCTGGGAGTACTCGGCTTCTGCCAGCCGGTGGGACCAGGTTGACGGCCAAACGGACCATGCGGAAATGGAAGTCGATTGTCGGACGCATGCGCGCGACGATTGGCCGGGAGCGGATGGTCAATGTGGCGGCAAGTAGCGAACAAACTGGATTACTCTCAGGTAACTGGCAGCAAGGCGGCCATGAGCTAAGGACTCAAGGGTATGCTCCCAGAATTCCGGTTTCGCCACCGAAAGCCGCGCAGCTTGATCATTGACAGGGCGAATTTTCGAAACCGGTAATTGCTCGGCCCGCTGGACGATGGTCTTTGTTCAGATCGAAAAGTCCGGCATGTACTGGGGCGCGTTTTGGAGATTCAAGCCAGCCGTTGTTGCCTTGGGAATAAAGATACCTACGTTCTTTGCCTTGCCCTCATAGTCGGAAAAAAGATGGGCGTCGACGGGACCTGCCCCGCTGCAGGAGCAAAGCAACCAAAAGCAGGCCATGTTTTTCTTTATTGTTTTAATCAAATAACTATGCTACTATTTTATGCTTTAGATCAGACCAATTAGTCCGAATTAGAGCACTTTGGTTTGTGCACGATGCGTCCGAATCACGGGCATATTTCAGTTATTTGAGTTGCGGGGCAGGGTCAGGGGGGAGAATGCGCCACACCAAGGAATTGAGGCGACACCCAGTGAGCAAACAGATTACGAAGCGTCCCGGCATATCGCAAAAGAAGCGCCAAGGCCCTTCAGCCGGGTGCCAGCGAAAGCAACGCTGAAACGCCGCCAGCGGGGCAGATGGAAACCAACGCAGCGCGATCATGGAAGCCGCACGGATATTTTCTCGCGTTATGGTTTGCAGGCACCAGCCTTGGATTTCAGGTCGCCCCAGCCCAGGCGGATCGTATCAAAACCAAATCTACTCTATACTTCACCCCAAAAGAGGAAGCTGTACATCAATGTGCTGCGGCAACTGATGGAGGTGTGGCTGCGGCACCTCTCCAGGCGTTCAGCGTCGAGCAGGAATCCGGTCGAAGCCCATCGGCGACTATCTTTGCAGGTCAAACTGGGAGTTGTCACGCGACCACCCGGCGGAGTCAGCGGCTGTTGTGCTCGGAAGTCATCCAGGGCGCCCATTGCTGCTCAATGAGTTTGCGCTCATCGCTTGCGCGACATCGTTGAGTCAAGGTATCGGTTGATCAATGCCTGGGTCGCGGGCAGGCAAGCTGGCGCCCATCGAAGCCGCACCACCTGATCTTCTCGCTCTGGGCTACACCCAGTTATGGTCTGATTTTCCGTGCGGTGAGCGGTATCGGTGCGCACGCTGGATTGATCCGGATTTCGCCGCACCCTGGCAATTCTCAAGCTATTGTTATTGCAGGGTAATCTGCCCGCGCCCCTGAGAGGCGGGCCGAGTACGCCCTGTTTTTGGGCCGCACGCACAAACCAGGTGCTCTGAATCAGACCATTTTGATCAAATTTAAGCGATCACAAATCCTCAACCGCTGTAATTCCAATAAAAAAGTGCTTATTGGCATAGTTGCTGCAATTGTTTTTCTCCTTTCGAGAAGGCGTGGGCGATCACAAGTCGCCACTCATCTTCAATCAAGCGTGAGCCGCCTGAGTCGGACTCCAGGATTAGTCGGGGATACAATCGTATGACGCTTCAATATGTTCCCATCATCGATCTTTGGTCCCTATTTCGGCGGCACCGCCGAGGCAAGGCCGCTGTGCCAAGGCAGTCAACCAGGCATTGCCGCGATGATCGGCTTCCTGGTTCATTCACTCAACAATCAGAATCCGGCCGGCTGGTCGAGCGCAGTCAGCCCAGCTGAACCAGCCAGTTTTTGATCTGCCGATGGAAAGACAAAGCGCAAGGCCAACAGGCCGCGCCCGACACATGGTTTGCGCGGCTTTACCAGCGCCGTGGCGGAGAAAGTTCTTCCTATTCCATGGAAGAGGCCAGCGCCGGGTGGATCTGAAAGAATCCTTTCATCGGCCCGCATGGACGTGCCTAGAAGTACTACTATAGCGAAGCCATTGGCGGGCCGCATTTCGCCCCCAATGTATGCCCACGGGGCACTGCCCGGCTTCGGAGGCGCCTAGCGAGTATTTCGGACGCCATGGGCGATCTGTCACGCAGCCTGATGCGCAATCTTTGCGCTGCGCTGGAGCTGCCCGAGCAGTTCTTTGACGACAAGATCGAACAACCACATCAGCTATGTTCCGCAGCCTGCGCTACCCACAACCTCATAGGAACGGCATTGAAGACGGCAGCTGCGCGCTGGGCGCCTCACCACCGATTACGGCAGTCTGACCTCGTTCAAACCGACGGGAGCGCTGGGCGGCTTGCAGGTACGCAAACCGTGGGGAGAAGTGGGTCGGACGTGCCCTTACGTCGAAGCGGTTTTTCGTGGTCAACATCGGCGACCTGATGATGCAGTGGCCAACGACCAGTGTGATCTCGACACTTGCACCGCTGATCAATCCGCGGAAAGATATTGCTGGCGACCATCAGCGCCAAATCACTGGTGTTCTTTTTCATCAGCCCAATTACGACGTCATGGCGAGTGCTTGCCAAGTTGCCTGGAAGACGACCAGACAACCACGTTATTGCACCAGTCACGTTTCGGGCGGATCATCTGAAATCGAAGTTTCTGTTACGCCAGACCACCTTCGGCGGCAGGCAAGGTGGCATGGATGGAGCAAAACTTTCCTACGTAAACATTTTCGGCGCAGATATCGAAGCCTTTTGAGCGGTTGTTTTTACCAGCGGTATTCGGGCTTCCCGGAAGTGGAAGCCATTTCGCTCGCCAATCTTTTCGCGGTCTGGGATTGCGGGGCACCTGCTGCATCGGCTTCAACGCGCCGGATGCCTATGAACTGCTTGCATCTGTCAGAGCATGCCGGACCACCAGCGGCTGCAAGTTTTCTACTGAATATTGATGTAGGACAGCCCGCAGGAGGGTCGACCGCATGGTGCCCATTGCCTTGAGGCTGGGCGCGAGGCCTGATCAAGCGCCCTATACCACTTACTTACAACTGGTATCAGGCGTTCTTTTATGCTGGACCGGAAGGCAAGTGTTTCGGATCAAATCACATGCTTTAAACCATCGCTATTCCCCTACGACCTACCGCAAGAAGGGGATTTGCAATGAAAGAAACTGCTCACCGGCACCTTGTGTGCCATGGCCGGCGTCGGGCCTGATGGCCTCAGCATCTGGCGCAAGAAAGACGCGGGTTTTCACGCTCAAGGACCCGGCAAAAGATCGCCATTGCTCTCATCATTCCGCGCCAATGATGGCGGCTGGACTCAGGCTTTTGATGAAGCGCGTATTCGCCTGAATTCGAACTGGACCAGAAAATCCAGTATGTGGAAAGCGTACGGGTAAACCGCTTCGGCTATTCGTCCCACCGGTCGAAGCGGTGATTCAGCGCGAGCCAACATCATTATCGGCACGCCTTTGGCTATTCCGACACCCTTCAAGGAACTTGGCCGACAAGTACCCCGACGTCGCTTTCATGAACGGACGGGCACCACCCAATCCGACACTTCATCCTTCTTACGTCGCACCTACGAAAGCCAGTAATCTGTGCGGCATGGCAGCCGGCTGCCGGCCTCCAAACCGGCAAGTTGCGGTTTTGTCGCGCCCAACCCCTTCGGCCAGGTTCAAACTGGACCGTTCAACGCCTTCACCATGGGCGCCCCAGGAAATCAATCGGACTTCCACGTCAACCGTGATCTTACACCGGCGCCTGGAACGATCCGATGAAGGGGGGGAAGGGGGGGGGCCCCCCCCGGGGCGGGGCCCCCGGGGGCCGGGGGGCCCCCCCCGCTACTGGGCATTGGATTGGACCAGGGCCTGGACGTCATCGGCCAGCACGTGACAGCCCCACACCGCAGATTGTTGCGCAGGAGCGCGGCGTGTATGGCACGGCCACCACCGCGACATTGAGGCGAGGTTCGCCTCCGAAGCCAGCGTGTGTTCCTCGGTCTGGGTTGGGATCGCTTTCTCGCCGACGAACTGAAGCGCGTAATGGCTGCAACTGAAGCCCGCTGACCCGAGGAACGGCGCGCTGCTGTCCATGGAGCAGGGCGGCACTGATGTGCCTGCTTGTGGCGACGCCGTAAGCGAAGAGGATGAAAGCAAGGATCATGGCCGCCGCGAGGATTGCTCAAAGGAGAGAAGCTGATTACGCCGGCCGCCTCTGACCGCAAACGGCTAAGAAAAAGCCGCGGCCTTGTGAGACTTCTCTCTGCGCCGATCTGGTCAATGGACTGGTTTCGTCAAGGGAGTGATTTACCCAGGCAATGAGCCATAACCAACGCGATCCAACTGGGACGCCGTCAGGCAAGTCGTTTTGACGGCTTCAAAGCGCTTTTCCGAGGCATCCTTTGTGCCTGCTGGGGTGAGGGTGCATGCCCTGCTTGGGTGAGAATGGCGCTTGGGCAAGTCATCGCTGATGAAATTTGCCGCAGGGACTGTACGCACGGAGACCGGATCGTGCTCATTCAAATGACAACTTGGTACGTTTGAAGGGCCACTGGAAGCATCAAACCAAGGCGGATGCATGGTGCATCAACTTTCAAATGGTAAACCCTTCAGTGTTGCGGAAACATTACTGCTGGGCCTGCGCACAGGACCAGGCCCTCAGTTACCGCAAAACGTCTGCCAGCAAACCGGCGAGCAGATCCAAGGCCACTGCGGCCAAACTGGGCTTTCAGTAATCGATCCATTTGCCCGGTCGATCAGTTGTCGCGTAGCCGAGCAAGCAACGCGTCGAGATCTCAAGGTTCTGCTCGCCGGGCGCACGCATTCCTTATTCTGGACGAACCAACAGCAGTACTCACCGATCGGAAGCGGAAACAAGCTGCTGACCACGGTAAAAGAATTTTTGCTCATCAGGAAGGCGCAGCCGTTCATCCTGGTTGACGCACAGATTGAACGATGTAATGCGCTACGCCGACCAGTAACGGTCATGCGCGGTGGGCGCACCTGTAGCCAGCCTCTAAAAAGCCACAAATCGATCACGGTTGCTGAGCTGCGTCAATACTCACGGGGGTGATGCGCCACGCCCCGCAAGTTTTCCGCAGCCGCGCCGCTGGCGAGGTCAAGCTCATTTGTCAAGGAACTGCCAGTCAAGCGGCCCGAGTTTCACGGCTTTTGCGGGGCGTGAACCTGAGTCTGCGGGGGGAGAAATCTATGGTATCGGCCGCGGGGGTGGCGGAACGGTCAAAAGGAGCTGGCCAACGCGCTCATGAGTCTTTGCAGAGCCGGTTCACCGGCGAAATACGGGCTGACCGGCGAAGGTGATATTCGCCATGCTGTCGCCCCGCCCGCCGCCGCCAAGGCTGGGAATTGCCTGCATTCCGGCAGACGCTATTCCGCGCCCTCGCCGCACCCCTGTCGATCAGTTGACAACTTTGCCCTCGCGAAATTCACAGTGGGCCGCTTACGGGCCTTTTCTGGTTTTGCGGCGCGCCGTATCGACGCGATACCGATGCGCGGTTTCGCGAATTTGACGTTGCAGGGCGTGCGGCTTCGTTGCCAGCAGAAGGCCAGCGCTGCTGTCCGGCGGCAAACGCACAGAAGGCTTGTGTGATCGCGCGGGCGAATTCAATCGCAGCCACAACTGGTCATCGGTCCATAGCCCCAGCCCGCCGGGCCTGGACGTGCGCGCCACTTTGGCGGTGCACGAACGGTCTGCGCAGTGCTCGCGATCGCTGGCGCAGGCAGTTGCTGCTGATCAGTGAAGATCTGGATGGAAGGATGGCGCTGGCAGATCGCATAGGCGTGATGTCAGCGGGACGTATTATTCTGTGAGTTTGCAACCGGCAAGACCGCCCAAGGGCAATAGGCCAGGCCATGGTGAACCATGTTTGACGCGACCAATTTTCAACCTGCTGGCACGCAGCGTAACCCTCGAAGTTACGTCAGCAGATGGCCTGGGTACTGGCAGGCCTGGACCATCGCCCCCTGGCGCTTGGCTGGTCGGCTCTGCTGGTTTCCGCAGCCATTTCTTGGTCGCGCCGGCGTGCCGGGCGGTGCGAGCCTGCTCAACGAGTTTGTCATTCTGGACCCTGGTTTTTGACAGCCAGGAGCTGCGTTGCGTGCTGTTTCAGGCGGCGCCCGCTGATCATGGTCGGGCTCGCGGGTTTGCCTTGGCTTTCGCGCCCGTTTCTGGAATCTGCGGACTGGAAGGCAGGATGATCTTGGGGCGCGATCGGCGCCACCGCCATCTCGCTGTTCGAGGTGGCCGCCGTCGGCTGCGCCTGCCGCTTGATGATGCTCTTGCGCCTACTCTGCGGTCTGCTTTTGGGCGGCTGCACCCAGCGTTGCGAAACTGCATCTGAGGTCAACGAAATCCATGCTCGACCTTGATGCTCAACTACATCCGCCCTCAACTTTCTGCTGCATCTGGTCTACGGGCAGTTGGGAAAAGACCCACCGCGACCTCCTTTCCCTACTCGCCGCAATTACCGCCGCATTTCGAAGCGGCTGGCCGGGAAGCTGTTGAACGGCTTCAGCGTGCAGTGTTGCTGGCCATGCTGGTGGCACTCTTTGTGCTCTTGGTTCACCGGTGTTTCCCGTGCCGGTCTGTACCTGCGCTTCGGTGGATAACAGTCCCGGCGTGGCAAGGGCGGTGGGGTGCGGTGAAACGCGGTGATCCTCGGTTTACCGGTGCTTCTTGTCTGGCGCACTGGCAGGTCGTTGGGCCGGTTTCATGTTACGGCGGCCAGGAGGGTCGCTTGACCCAACTCCTTTTACGTCGGCTACGGCTTCTCCGGCATTCTTGATTGCTTTCTGTGCGCGCAAATCAGCGATTTGCGGCACAGGCTGGTTGGCGGTTGCTGGTAGCCCGCTGTTTGTTCGCCGGCCGCAGTCTTCAGGTGTTCTACCAGGATCCCTTTTCCATGGTGCAAACTGTCCCAGGCGATTCTGTGTGATCTGCGTGGCACCTTCGGAATTTTTCATTCGACACCGTGATTTCGCCGCATTTCAGGAGGGTGCGGCTGATTGAGCATGATCGCAAGCTGGATCGGCAATATCCCCCGATTTCGCCGTGCCCTTTCGCGCTGGCTGCGTTGGGCCTGATTCTTGATGGAACGCAGCGGCGGTACTGCGCTAGGTGCAGAGGGCCTGATTCTGGTCGGCGCACTCGCAGGCGTAGGTGCATCCCTGGTGACGGCGCGCTTACCATCTGGCGCTGGATTCATCGCCCATGGGCGCTGCCGCGCTTGGTGTCGCAACTGTTTTGCCCTGGATGGTACTGGTCATTGCGCATCAATTCAGGTGATCGCCGGCCTGGCGCTGGTGTTTTTTCTAGCCGGGCTGACCGGGCTGCTCGGTTACTCTGATGATTGGACCAAACAGGCCGGTGTCGGGTTTTGAGTTCGTATGCGCTGTGCCGCTGTCGGAAACTGCCCGTGGTGGGCAAAATTCTTTATCCAGAATCGATAGTTGTATCTGACCCCGACATCTTCCTGCTGTGTCTGAGGTACTCACTCGCACCGGGTATAGGTGCGCCTGCGCGCCGTCGGCGAGAAAACCCACAGGCCGCCCGATGCAGCGGGGATTTTCCGGTCCTTGCGCTTTATCGGCTGCATGGCTATTTTGCCGGCAGGGCTCGGCGCTGATCGGTCTGGCGGGGGCCTACATTTCGGTACTGAGCACCCAAGATGTGGCCATGCCGATATGCGGCGGGTGGGCGCGGGCTGGATCGCGGTAGCGCTGGTTCATCTTCGCTCGCTGCGTCGCCATGGAAAGCGCTGGCCGGTGCACTATGCTGTTCTGGCTGCAATTTTGAGGCGTTTGATTCCGCAGATGGCCGCCTCGGGCATCCGCCTTCCACAGTACTTTGTTTTTCCATTGGCGCCCTATCCGTCACTCTCGGCGTCATGATCTGGGTGGGCCATTGTCAGCCGCGACAATAGAGCAACGCGGGTTGCAACTGGCCGAACCCTTATCGCGAGGAGCGCCGCTAACCGTGCTCTTTCGCTCTTGATTACCGACAACAGGATTTTGCATGCAAGGTGTAGCTTTGATTCCGGGGCGAGCTCCGGTTTTGGCGCACGCCAGCGCGCGCCAACTGGCCGCGCACGGCTGGCCTCTGATTATCTGCGGCCGCCGCCAGCGAACGTCTCGACGCGCTGCGCGCCGAAAATGGCGCCCCATACCCCGGACTGGCGTTGGAGCTGGATGTCCGCGACGCCGAGGCGTCAAGCGCGCTATCGGACGAGTTGCCCGCGCAGTTTGTCGGCATCAGCTGACTGGTCAACAACGCCGGGCTGGCACTTGGCCCCAGGTCCCGCCACAAACAGCGGCCGCTGGAGTGACTGGCATACATGCATCGATACCAATATTCACTGGGCTGGTGAACGTCACCCACGCGCTGCTACCGCGCTTGATAGCCTGGGGGGCGGGCGGCGAGCATCATCAACATTGCGCTCTACCGCGTCTGGCAATCCTTATCCGGCAAGTCAAGTCTACGGCAGCCAGCAAGGCTTTCGTGCAGCAGTTTTCCTTCAATCTGCGCTGTGATCTTGCAGGGCACCGGTGTTGCTGTGTGACCGAACCTGTCTCCGGCATTGCTGAAAACCGAGTTCAGCCTGGTACGCAACGCCGGCAATGAAGGCGCGGGCGGAGGCCGTTACCGCAATTACCAACCCCGCTCACTGCTGACGGGACGTCCGCCCCCGAGCAGGGTCGCGTATATCGCTGCATTGCCGCACACATGGAACATCAATTACGCCATGGGAAGTGGGGTACCGTATGCCAGGCCTGGGGACCCTCGCAATACACCGGGAGATGAAGCGCCCTTGAAAGTACAATGTCGCTCAGGTCCCGACTTCAAGAATGGGGCTTCCCATGTTCAATCAAAGTGCAATGACCGCAACAAACCGCTGCCAATCCGGTTGCAGGAATATTTACTGACAAATGATCAGGAAATAGAAAATAGGCGCTTCTTGGCCATATGGCAGGTGGCTTGCTTATTACGAAAATATTGATTAACTGGTCAGAAAATTACAACCATCTGGAGTAAGCCTCATGCTTATGGAAAAAGCCGGGCGGGCTGCCGCCAACAGAAATACCCTCTCGGGCCGTTCGCTTGGCCCTGCTACTGGCCGGCCTCGCGCCGGCCCCTTCGGAAGGCCCAGGAACTTGATCGCGTACCTTCGGCACCAACTTGGTACTGGCCCAGGCCGAACATGGCGGTTTTTACCCAGGCTTCAGGCCACCAGGAATTTTATGAAAAGTACGGTCTGAACGTATCCATTCAAAATGGGGGGCCCGCAGGTTAACGGGCATGCCAGTTTGCTGGGCGCTGGTCGGCGCGAACTTCTCCATGGGCTATCCATCCGGCAACATCAAGGCGCGCGAAGAAGGCCTGCCGGTCAAGACCGTCGCCGCTCGTTCAGGGCGACCCACAGCGGCTGATCGCTCACCCCACGTCACTCCATCGAGCAGATTCAAGAAAGAGGAACCTGCCGGTTAATATATTGCGTCTTTGCTCCCATACCACTTTCTGCCCTTGGCTGAAGGCGAATAGCGGCTTCACTGACGACATGAACCCGCCCGTACACCTTCAGCGTTGCGCCGTTCATGGCCGACCCCAAGATCGTCCAGCAGGTTACCTGTCATCAGAGCCCTTTGCCATGAAGCAGGCCGTATCGAGCCCTCGGTGTTCCTGCTGGTGATTTACGGCTATCGGCCTTCCACGCCACCACGATCGAAACCACTGACAAGATGATCGAGGGAAAACCCCGATCTGTGCGCCGCTTTGTTGCAAGCGAGCATGGGAAGGCTGGCGCAGCTCCTTGCTGATCCGGCCACCCGCAATGAAACTGATCAAGAAAGAAAATCCGCAGATGACCGACGAGCAGGATCGCCTACGGCATCGAAAAGAGAAGGAGCCACGGCCTGGTCCACCGGCGGTTGATGCCGGAACCGGCGGTATCGGCGTAATGCCGATGAGCGCTGGAAGGCTTTGCACGATTCATGCTCAAGGGCTGAGCGATCTCTGCCCGACCTGGGACATCCATGATGCTTACCACCTTGGAATTCCTGCCTGAAAGGAAACCGGTGCGTCAAATTTAAAGCGCGCCAACCTTCAACTTTCTCTGTCTTCAGCCTGAGCATATCTATCGAGTTGGGTGTCCTGCGCAGCATGGTCACCCCAGGAGCCACAGCAGGAATGCTTTCACCCATTCACGCCGGGTCATCGGCTACGACGCCGGACCCGCCAGCCTCCGGCACCCCCAGGCCGATGCCGGCCCAGACGAGCCGGCCCGGTTGCTGCAGCGTCAGCGACCCGTCAACAAGATTTACGCCAACGGCACCGTGGCGCTCAAGGCGCAAGAACCTACCGTGGCGCCAGGCGGAGTTTGTCAGCTGCTTGGGCCTTCTTGGCTGCGGGCAAAAGTTACTCTACTGGGATTTCATGGCCGGCCTGGGCGATGTGGACCAAGCGGGGCCGCGTGAACTGGTGGGGAACATGACTACAACGATGAATCGGCACAAGGGCCGCAAACTGGCATTCGTGTTCCAGAAACGCAACGGCTGATGCCTGGGCCCGCGTGCGCAAGAATGTGCGCCTGCCACTGGGACCTGGAGGTGATGCCAGTGCCGACATTTGGAAGGCCGCATCGACCGCGCACTGGAAATGGTTCGGCCTTTCACCGGTTTTGACAAAATGCCTTCCCGCGCGAGCTCCGGCGGATGCAGATGCGCGCCTCGATTGCGCGGGGCCATTGAATCAACCGAAACCCCAACTACTGCTGATGGACGGAACCCTTTTGGGCGCACCTCGACGGAGATGCCCCGCAAAACAGCTCAACCGACGATTGGTAACTCAAAAAAGGCTCTGGCAGAAGAACGCTGGACCACGGGTCTTTTGTCACCCACAGCGTTTATGAAGC
>Ga0163217_1048542_pt1 | contig 14080 bp, 21 predicted proteins | sample SynspAceP_FD_185933 | JGI IMG/M metagenome (GOLD analysis project Ga0163217, IMG submission 185933) | Saline lake microbial communities from Ace Lake in Antarctica - Synechococcus sp. Ace-P (PacBio error correction) | ecosystem: Environmental > Aquatic > Non-marine Saline and Alkaline > Saline ... | reverse complement strand
GAAACTCGGGCATTGAAGTGTCTGTGTTTGATGATTTGGCCGTTCTAGTATAGCGCTTGTGTCGTGCAACTCACCAGTAGGGCATGCGAACGGGCCAGGGACGCGGGGTTTTTTATTGGAGCGCTCAGGGCCCCGTGCGTTCCATTGGCCGTTTGCCTGATTGCCCGAGCTGCAAGGGCGCCCTGCTCCAAGCGCGCTATTTAATTAGCAGATATTGCCCAAAGCTGTAAAATGTTTGTCCGTCGTTGGGCTGTTTCTGCGCGAAACTGTATATTAGCCAGTTCAAATTGCCCGCCGTATTCTGGCACAGCCGAGAAGCCTGATTCATTATATGTGACCGATTCTTCAGACTATATAGTTGACCTGAAAAAAGGTGACGTTGGCGTGATGGCCGCCTCATCCTTTGATGGGGTGGATATCCGCATCCCACGTGGCCAAGGTCACCGGCATCTGGGTCCCAGTGGCATGTTGGCAAGACCACGCTGTTGGCGTCTCATTGGTGCCCCAGTTGCGCGCCCGACAGTGGCGAGGTGCTGGTCAAGGCCAGAACATCCCGCAACTAAAGCGTCGAGGATCTGTTCAACCGCGCGCCAGCACATGGGCATGCTGTTCCAGAGCGGTGCCTTGTTTACGATTTGTCATGTGTTCGAGAACGTGGCCTTTCCTCTACGGTGCACCACCGACCTGAGCGAAGACATGGTCCGCGATATCGTGCTGCTCAAGCATTCAGGCCGCTGGGCTTGCGTGGCGGCCCAATTGCACTGATTCCGGATGAGCTTCCGGCAGAGACAAATAGAAAACGAAAACGACGATTGCCATGGCAAAAACGACGCAATTGGGGCTGGATTCCTGAGCTGGATGTATGTATGACGACCTTTGTCGGCCAGGACCCCATTTCCATGGGGGTGCGAGTGCCGCCTGATCCGGTTGCTCAATGATGCGCTGGGTTTTGACCAGGTATCGTCGTATCCCATGACCTTTGGCGGAAACGGCGAGGCATTGCCCGACTATCTGTATGTGGTGGGTGGTGAGCGGCGGTGCTGGGCATGGCAAGGCCGGATGATCTGGATGCACTCGGTAATCCGCGCATCTCGCCAATTCATGCTCGGCGAGCCTGATGGTCAGGTTCCTTTCCATTATCACGGCGCCTGGCTATATCGACGATCTGATTCGGGAAGGGCAATCATGAAAGCCTTGACTGACAAGATTGCGCTTGATTGGGCGCCGGGCGGCCTTTTGATGTGCTGGCGGCGCTTGGCCGTTCGGCGCTAAAAAATATTCCGTGTTTCAGCGCTGTTCGGCCGTTGCGAATTTCGCAGTAGTTGGACGCTGCTGGATAAAACAGTGTATTGCAGTGGGTGTGCTGTCGCTAGCGATTATTATTGTGTGGCCTGTTTATTGGTATGGCTGCTTCGCCCTGCAGGCTTCAACATCACTGGCAGTACCTATGGCTTCAGAGCAGCTGTATGGGCAGATGGTGGCCCTGACGCTGCCTGCGTGAACTGGGTCCGGTGGTGACTGCCTTGCTGTGTTGCCGGCCGTGCGGGTTCGGCGCGTTGACGCTGAAATCGGCCTGAGAAAGCCCACCGAGCAGCTGTCAGCCTGGAAATGATCGGAGTAGACCCATTCAAGTATGTGATTGCGCCGCGAGCTATTGGGCGGCTTATCTCACATGCCGCTGCTCGCGATGATTTTCTGTTGTGGTGGGTATATGGGTGTGCAATGGTCCGCGTGATGGGCTGGGGGTGTATTCCGGCTCCTACGTGGGCGAATATGCAGAACTCCCCGTGTCCACTTCTCTGGCGATTGTCATTCAACGGCCTGATCAAGGGCTGTGGTATTTTGCCTTTTGTTGGTGACTGGGATAGCGGTATCAGGTTACGACTGTGACCGGAATTCGAAGGTATCAGTCGTGCGGACCCCACCACGCACCGTCGTCTATGCGTTCACTGCTGTTTGCTCGGCCTGGATTTCATTCTTACAGGCGATTCTGATGTTTCTGATCAGCCAAGGAAGACGAGCATGCGTACCCGTTACTCGAATTAGTAGTTTGACTGATCTTTACCTGATTGGCATCATGCGGTTGCTGGTACTGGCGCTCGCGCGTCAGTTGCCTGACCATGACACTTCGGCTGACAGCTACAGGTTTATGCCCATTTCGCATTAACGTTCGCGGCTGACGTTTTCCCGTTGCCAAAGGTCACATGCCGGCGTCACATTGGCCAGGTTACTGGCGATCGAATTCGACAAGAATCGTTACCACCGGCAAGGTGGAAATCGCCATCAATGGGGTGATGTTTAATACCCTTGCCATCGGACAGCACGCATCTATCCGGACCCCGGTCTGCTCGGAGAAAAGTACGTCAGCATCAGCGTTGGCGGTTGAAGACACCATGTGGCATGAGGGTGATGAGAAATCTATGACACCCAGTCAGCATGTGTCCTGAGGAAACTGATTGGACGTTTCCTGCTCAATACCGTCAGCAAAGAAGATTAATCGGAGTTTTACATGCGTGTTAACTGACTAAAGTGTTATTGGCTAAAGCCTTGAGCATGCACTGCTGCCCAGGCCAATGCGACCCACCCCGCAGGAAGTGGTTGGAAGAGGACTTTAACCGCGTGATGACCGTGCTCGGATCCAACCTGACACCTACAAAGGACGACACTGATGCCTTCGTCAGAGGGCCTAAATGGAAGTGCTAGACCCGGGGTGGATTTGCAGGGCATCGCCCGCAGCGTCATGGACGGTGCGTACAGCCGCGGAAGCGACGACGAAAGCAGATGGAACGCTATTATACAATACCTTCAAGCGTAGCATGGTCGAGTTCTTACGAGCAATTGCGTTAGCTTGGATTTTGGACAGCGGACAGATCAAGGTTCTGCCCAGCAATGGCCGTTGGCCAGCAAGTCAGCCGACGCAACCAGCGTCAACATTGGAAATTCGTGCTCCAATTGGCAACATCTTATTCGGTGACCTACACCATTGGTCAACCTGGATGGTCAGTGGAAGGCTTCGCAACGTGATCGTGAGGGTATTCAATATCGGGCCTTGCTGTTCTCTACGTGACCAGTTCGCCCAGGCAATGCAGGCCAACCGAACGATCTTGACGCGGTCATCGACGGCTGGGGCGTGTGGAGTCGCCAAGTCGGGTTGAGCCAGGGTTGAAGAGCAGGTTGGAAAAAGAGGCAGCCAATGAGGACCAGTAGGGACGCTTGGCGATGGCGGGCGGTCAGCTTAAAGCTTTGCTGGCCAGTCATCTTGCCAGTTGCCATGCCCCTGCGCCGGCAACTGGACGAGGCAGAGCTGGCCCCAGACATCAGGTCGGATAACCTGGACTGTCCGGCGTCACACGCGCAAAGCGTGGCCTGTCGCTGATCTTTGCTGGTTGCGCGGCATCCTGTCTGAGGCGTGGCGATACGTTGCGTGTTGTAGCGCTGCCTGACGGGCTGAAGAGCATCGCCCGGGTCGTGCGAAACTGCGAAGATTGGTTGACCAGCGTCGCGGCCCTGATATCACGTGTAAACTATCGGAATTTACTGGGAATCATTATGCCAAGGGCGGTAGAAGTCAAGGAAAACTCATTGAGGGCGCAGTTGCCCGACCACCCAACTGGAAAGTCCGAAGGGCGAAGGCTGCAATTTTCAAACTGCTGGTTGATCCAGCAACAGCTTGCGGCGTTGCACCGAGTCCAAGCGTCAGCAACAGATTTATGCCCTGCTCAACGAGGGCAGCATTGCCGATGGCAGCATCCATGCTCAGTGACCATAAATTTTTTTCCTTTATTACCCGCGAAGCCTGGGGCAAACCGCCCCCTGAGTTTCGCGCGCTGCCAGGGCGCGATGCCCTGGGTTCGCTCCAGCCTATTTGCCACAAGCCCTAAAGAGGACGATCTGTACATGGACAATCATCATACCGGCGGTAACGTCTGGGACGGCGAAATCCGCATATCCGGTGCCAAGATTCCGCGCTGCCTATTCTGGCCGCGACACTCACTGGGCCGACGGACCGGTTGACCGTGTTGCAATCTGCCGCACCTGCACGACATCCACCACCATATCGAGCGTCGGTTCGCATGGCATCGAGCCCGTGCTGGTATGAACGCTATGAATGTCGAGGTCGACCCCACGCGCATCACTACGCTGGTAGCTCCGGTATGAGTGGTCAAGCCATGCGGGCATCGAATTTCTGGTGCTGGGCCGATGGTCGCGCATTTCGGTTACTGCCGAGTTTAAGCGCTTGCCCGGTGCGTTGTTGCCATTGCGTTCGCGGCCGTAGATCTTCACATTCCGCGGTCTCGAGGCCATGGGCGCCGAGATTCACCGTGGAAGAGGGGCTCAATACAAGGCGCCGTGCGCTGAAAGGCGGCCTGCGCGGTGCGCATTCTTCTTTGATTACGGTTACCGTTCACGGTACCTGAAATATAGTTGATGGCTGCGAACCCTGGCCAAGGGCCGCCACTGTACTGGAAAAACGCCGCCCGCGAGCCTGGAAGTCGTGGATCTGGGGCCGAAGTGCTGATCGCCATGGGCGCCGAACATCAAGGGGTCATGCGCACAGGACCACCATCACATTGATGGCGATGAGCGTCTGCACGCCGCGCGCTACTCGAGTTCATGCCTCGATCGTATCGAGACCGGCACCTACTGGTCGCCGCCGCCGCCACCGCGCGGTGGTCAAGCTTTTTTCGAAGGACACCGATGCATCCATTCCTTGAAGCCGTGCTGCTCAAGACTGGAAGAAGGCGGTGCGCAGATCGAGACCGGCAAGAAACTGATCAGCCTGGAATGAAGGGCAAACCGGCCCGGGAAAAAGGGGGCCCCAAAAAAAAAAAAAATTCAACCTGGCGTACTGCGCCTTAACCTGCCTTCCCGACCGATATGCAGGCGCAGTTCATCGCATGAATCGGTTGCCGAAGGCACCGGCACAGGTGATTGAAACCGTTTTTGAAAAACCGTTTTATGCACGTGCAGGCAAATGAACCGCATTGGGTTCGCAGATTTGGTGGAAGGCAACACCGCGATTGTGACCGGCGTTAAGTATAGAACGTCTTAAAGTTGCACGGTGATGGCGACCGATCTGCGCGCTTCAGCCAAGCCTGGTGATCCGCCGGCCTGGTAGCCGATGGCGATACCCTGGTCGACCGCATTTACATATCGATCGCGGCTTAACTGAGTGGTATTGAGAGAAGCTGCAGAATGCTGGGGCGCGCATTATTCGCCGTGTGCCCTCCGATTTAAGGAATTTTCGCATGACTGAGAGCTTGACCATCGCGCTGTCAAGGGTCGTATCCTGTGATGACACCTTGCCGTGCTGGAAGCAGGCGGGCATCGAGGCGCTGAAGATCTGGAAAAAAGCCGCAAGCTGATTTTCGTACCACAGAACCGAGCTGTGCGCCTGCTTATTCGTCCGCGCGACAGATGTGGCCGCCTTACGTCGAAACTGGGCGCGGCGCTGGATCTGGGTGGCCGGCAAGGATTGTGCTGATGGAGTACGGGCAACCAGGGCCTGTATGAGCGCTGGATCTGAAAATTTGCAACTGCCGCTTGATGGACCGCTGGGCCTGTGAATACCCCCGGAACCCCGTGGCGCCTGCGTGTTGCGACCAAGTCGTCAACGTTTGCCCGGCGCTATTACTCCGAGCAGGGCCGCCAGGTTGAAGTGATCAGCTTTTTTTTGAAAACCGGGGCCGTGTTTTTTTCCCCCCCCATTTTTGGGGGGAGGGGGGGGGGGGGGGGGGGGGGCTTGGGCCCGGGGCCCTGGTGGCCTGGCCCGACCAAATTCATCGGACGTGCGTCGACACGGCAATACCCTGCGGGCCAACGGCCTTTGGGAGCCCAGTTAACTGATTGGCGGACCATCAGCTCACGCTGATCGGCAACGAAGGGCCGCAATGAAGATGAAGCATGCGCGCCATCAAGGCGCTGATTGACTGCTGCGCAGCGGTGTGAAACAGCGCGCCGCTTTGAAGATTTTCAGGCGGTGCGCGCCTCAATAACTGCTTTCTCAAGACCTCTCAGGAAAAAAGGTAACTGCCATGAGTACGCCGCTTAAAAATCGCCGTCTGGATGGCCAATTCAGGGCAGATTTCAAGCAGTCATCTCGACGCACTTGCTTGGCCTGGGAAGGTGGTTGTCGGACAAAAAGCGTAAACGGAGCGCGTCAGAAGACATCATTTCGCCGCGTTTCGTGCGCGCGGTCGATTTGAGGGCGCATGGTGAATTTACCGCGCGTTCCGGACGGCCATGCAGGTAAAACAGATGGCCGACCTGATCCTCGATCGCGGCCCGCCTTTGAACTGGCCTGGAAACGCATCACGCCGAGCAACGCAAAAAAAAAAAACCCCGCGGGGGCTGGACAGTAGCGGCTGAAACGCCGTGCGCGTGTAAATCACGCAGGCATCAGTCGCAGCCATTTCCTGGCGTTAACCGAAGCGGATGGCACCGTCTGGGTTCAGCACGATTACCCCGTGATCGGGCCGGTTTGTATGTGCCCGCAGCAAGGATTCCTATCCGTCCTCGGCTGATCATGAATGCGGTGCCGCCAAATGGCTGCGCTGCGCGGAAGTTGGTCATTGGTGGTGCCCACCCCAGGGGCGAAAATCAAACGAAAAAACTGGTATTGGCTGCGCTGTTGCCGGGGTTGAATTCGGGTGTTTACCATTGGTGGGGGCGCAGCGGTTGCTGCGCTTGCCTATGGCAGAAAGCGTACCGCGGGTCGGGAACAAAAGATCGTCGGCCCCTGGAATATTCTACGTCGCCACGCCAAACGCGCAGCTTTGGCCAGGTTAGGCATCGACATGATCGCCGGCCCCTCGAGTCCTGGTGATCTGCGACGGCCAGACGGACCCTGACTGGATCGCCATGGATCTGTTCTTCCCCAGGCGAGCACGATGAGGACGCCCAGTCGATCTGTTGTCGCCGATGCAGCCTTTCTGGAGCGGTCGAGGCCAGCCTGAAACCAAACTGCTGGGCAGCCTTGAGCGTGCCCGACATTGGATTGCGCAGCTCGCTAGAAAACGGGGCGCGCTGATTCAAGGTCGATAGCCTTGAGCACGCCTGCGAAATATCCAACCGTATCGCCCCAGAGCACCTGGAACTGTCTGGTCGAGATTCCTGTGCGCTGTTGCGAGTATTCCGCCACGCCGGCGCGATCCTTCATGGGGCGCTAACCCCGAAGCCTCGGGCGGACTACTGCCGCCGCCCCAATCACGTGCTGCCCACCTCCGGCAACAGCGCGCTTCTCGTCACCGCTGGGCGTGTTGTACGACTTCAGAAGCGCTCCTCGGTGATCTTCTGCTCGCCTGAAGGCGCATCAAACTGGCAAAACTGCATCGGGGTACTGCTCGCGGTGTGAAAGCCTCACGCGCACGCGCGTAGCGCTGAATATCGTATAAAACCTTGGGCTGGAAGCGGAAAGCGGAAGCTGGAAGTAAAACCCCATACTGCTTTTTGGCATCTGGTTTGCTCCAGCTTTCTAGCTTCCGGCCTCCAGCTTTCTTTGAGTTATAAGTTGATGTGAGGCCGATTTTGGAGTCCAATTCGTTTAAGATTTGGTTGCCCTACGTGCCGGGCGAAGCAGCCGAAACTGGGATATCTGGTTCAAGCTGATACCAATGAAAATCCAATTCGGGCCTTCACCAAGAGTGCTTGAGGCTATTGCTGCGGTCACGACCGCCTCCTTGCGCCTGCTACCGGCGCCGAATGCACGACAGCCATGAAGATTGCACCATTCGCCGACGTACTACGCGTGCAGTTCCGACCAGATATTTGTCGGGCACATGGTTTTCAGATGAAGTGGCTGCGCATGTGTTCCAGGCCTGTTGCAGCACGGCAAACCGGCTTGCCGTATTCCGGGATATCAGGCTACGGCTTCTATTCCGGTGTACTAGCGCCCTATTGGCATTTGAGCAGAAAGCCGCTGCCCTGGGCCTCCGACGTTCAGCATCGCTATCCGAAAGATTATGCGCAGCCAACGGCGCCGGCATTATTTTCCCCAAACCGAATGCCCCGGACCGTGCATAGCCTCTGAGCCTGGCGCAGACTCGAACAGTACTGCGCAGCAGCCCGATTCGGTGGGTGGTGGTGATGAAGCCATGTGATTTTGGTGCAGAGCGACGGCCATCAGGTCTGGTGGACCGCTACCCGAATCTGCTTGCGTTACCCAGAGTCTTCGCAAGATCCCGTTCGCTGGACTGGGGTCTTGCGAGTGGCTTTGGCGGCCTAGGGCATGCGGATTGATCGAGGCCCTGGAGCGAATCAAGAACAGTTCACTCCATACCGCTGGGACCGTGCTTTGCGCTGGCGGTGCCGAAGCGGGGTTCGCATCAGGATTATTTTGCGAGATTGACGCGGCAGGCAGTCATACAAACCGCGAGCAGAGGCGGCACGTGGCAGAGATTGGGCTTTGAGTATTGCCTTCGGCGGCCAACTTCGTCTTTGTGCGTCACCCGCAATACGATGCGGCGCAATTGGTCCCAGGCCTGCGCGAGCCAGCGTTTGATTCGTGCGGCACTTTGCCAAGCACGCATTGACCAGGTTTCTGCGCATTACCATAGCACGCCGAGCAGAATGCGAAAGCTGATCGGGCAGCTGCAACCCTTGGTCTGACATTCAGCTATCAGCCGCGGAAAGCTGGGTTTCTGACGCTACTTCCGCATTCAAACTGCATGGCTTTCGCCATTACGCAGGATGCTCAGCCTGACCTTTTCCCGGGGTTGGCTCTGGCCACCTGCGTTCAATCGCCTGGCGGCAGTACTCACGGCTCTTGTATTCAATCCGCAGAATGATTATCGCACCGGCTGCAGCCCGCCTGCCAGGCCGGGCCTTCACGGTTAAGGCAGAACACCACGATACCACTTCGCGCACAATCCCAGCCCAATAGGGCTCGGCCCAGTTGTCCTGGGTCAGCGCTTGTACCTCACCCGAGCCAGCCACGAATTACCCGCCCTTGCTGATGGATCGCCTGCCATGACTTCCACCCGCCAGCATTCCAACCGGAATGGAAAGCCAATCCCTGTGAGCCGCCCGATTGCGAAAGATCGCGTATTGATGGCCTATCAAGTTGCCGGGCGGACATCCAATCAAGGCGCCCACCGGAATTTGCCGTGATCGGCAAGCGTCAGTTCTGAATGAAAATCTTTCATAGGTATTCAGGCCAAGTGGTTAACGCCAGTGGCCACTGACGGATACCCATTGGTGAACCGCCCCCCCTTTGCCCCAGCCGAAAGGGGTTCCGATGGCCATGACCACATCACCAATCCGTTGTGGAGTGGGGTGATTCATCACGGAGGCAAGTCCGCAGATTCAATCTTGAGCACCGCCAGGATCGGTTCAGGGTCTGGTACCGATCCAGCTCGGCCAGCCGGCTTCACGGCCATCCACGCAGCGCGGACCAGAATATTCATCCGCGCCGGCTACCACGTGATTGCTTGGTCAGCAGGTAGACTGCCCGATTGAGAATTAACGCCGAGCCAGGCTGTGTCTGTTTGCCGATTGGGCACTACTGCAGGGTTTCGAGTATCGCCGTACTGGCGGATTCGGGAAGGGTTGTGGTGAGTCGTGGTGGATTCGCGGATTGCTGGTTAGCGGCTTACTGGTATACATGTTGGCGACGGCGGGCGCGGCGCGTTGTACCGCATTCGGCGTAAGGAGTAGGGGCCGTTGGCCATCGTCCTGTCTGCAGGCGCGGGGTGCGCGATGACGGGCGCCACGTCCCCACTGGCGCTCTATGCATCCCCAGCCACTGCGGGTAGTACGGAAAATCAAGCAGCGCCAGCAATACCCGCAGAGGGCAGGCCAGATCCAGTTGCCGCAGTAGAGCGCTTCATTCTTTCCTTCCCGGATTCCCCAGCTGTTCGGGCAACAAGCATTGCGCCACAGTATAAAGCCTGGCGACCATGCCTGCCGAGTGTAGTGGCAAGGATGATGGAGCACGACTGGCAAATGTTCGCAGCAGGCCGGAACAATGACGGTATCGATGTAAGAGGAGGATTCCCATGATGATCGCGCCACGTTAGTGGAATACTGGCAACACGCTGCTGGATAGCGCGCCTTCCAGGATTATTGCACCCAATGGGCTTGCAGGTCGAAAGGCGTGAGCAGGGTTCCGTTTGTTGGTCACGGCGTTACTGGCCAGCGAGCAATGGTGGAGGGCATAGCCGCTGGCGCGGACATCTGCTGGTGGCATCACGGCTATTTCTGGAAGCGAATCAGCGCCCATCCACCGGCATCAAAGCCAGCGGCCGCAATCAAAGGCCTTGACTGGCCAATGGCATCTGGAATTCTGCTGGCCTATCACTGCCGCTGGATGTGCACGCCGAGCTGGGCAATAACGTTCTGCAACTCCGCGCTGATGGTTGGTCGATAAACGGCGGCCTGAGCCAGGTAACCCCGCGCCTCAGGTTGGCCTGCACGCTGAGCTGCCTGAGCCATGAGCGGCCAGAGGTTGCCAGCGACGATCTGGCCCGCGTTTTACATCGCCAGCCGCAGCACCATTGCCGGCAATGACCGGCCGATCAAAACGCATGGCCTGGTTGTACCGCGCGGCCGCAGGGTTTATATCGACAAGGGCATCGCCTCTGGGCGTGGACGCTTTTGTTACCGGAGAAGATTTCGAGCCGACTGGTGCATGCGGCACGGGAAAACGGCATCTCACTCTTTTCCGCCGGGCACCATTGCGAACCGAACGTTGTGGTGTGCAGGCGTGCGGCGAGCATCTGGCACAGCACTTTGGCTCGCCCATCGATCTTATAGATATCGATAACCGTTTGAAGCCAGCTAATATATCATATAACTTAAAGTTATTACTGGCGCGCCTTATTAGATTCGCTGCCTTTGTTACAATGCCCGCCACCTGACCTCGGTATGCCCGCGTCCCCTCATTTTGTGAGTACGCCATGCTGCGAAAACTGACCCACCTCAAGCAACTGGAAGGCGGAGAGCATTCACATCCATTCGTGAAGTCGCGGCGAATTTCAGATCCGTAATGCTCTATTCGATTTGGGCAAGGATTCCGCCGTGATGAGCTGCATCTGGCGCGAAGCCTTCTATCCTGGCCGCTGCCATTTCCCCGTGCTGCACGGGTACGGCTTGGAAATTCGCGAGATGTACAGCTTCCGTGAAAAAGACTCGTTGAAGAGATGGATCTGGATCTGCTGGACATATTGGAACCCGAAGGCGTGGCCAGGCGTTGCCCCTTCACCCACGCAGCGCGGTTGGTTGCCATACCGACGTGATGAAGGACCAGGGCTGAAGCAGGCGCTGGACAAGTACGGCTCGATGGCGGCCTTCCTTGTGGGCGCGCGCCCGGGAGAAGAGAAGTTCCCGCGCCAAGGAGGGTTTACTCCTTCCCGTCGACAGCATCACCGCGGGACCCGGAAAAAACCAGCGCCGGAAGCTGCTCGAACGTCTACAACGGCAGGTACACAAGGGCGAAAGCACCGTGTGTTCCCGCTGTCGAATGGGACCGAGCTGATATTGGCAATTACATCTTATCTGGAAAGCATCCCGATCGTGCCGCTGTACTTCGCTGCTGAGCGGCCGGTGTCGAGGTAATGGCTCGCTGTGATATGGTCGATGACGACCGCATGCGATGGAAGAGGCGAACCCCGGAAATGAAGATTGGTGCGCTCGTAACCCTGGATGACTACCGCGGCTGACCGCGCGTGATGAATCCACTGCCGCTCCCTCCCGGAAATTATTCAGAATGCTGTGACCCGTACTTCGAACGTCAGGGCCGCTCATCGATCACGATCAAGCTTGCTCCATGAAAAAGAGAAAAAATCAGGGCTATTTCTAACTTCCAGCTAAGCGGGGCGCTTTAGCCGGAGAGATACATGAGTCACCAATTCAGATTGATCAGGAAGTGATTCTGGCCTACCTGGGCCAGCACGAGCGCAAGGACTGCTGCGCTTTCTGACCTGCGGTTAACGTAGACGAATGGCAAGAGCACGCTGATCGGGCGTTTGCTGCATGATTCCCAAGATATCTACGAATGATCATATGGAAGCCATTCACCCGCGATTCGAAAATCCGGGCACCACCGGCGAAAGAGTGGATCTGTGCGCTTGCTGGTCCGACGGACCTGAGGCCGAGCGCGAGCAGGGCATAACCATGATGTGGCCTACCCGCTATTTTTCTACCGCAAAGCGCAAGTTCATCATCGACGAACCCCCGGCCCGAGCATGTACGCACGAAACATGGCCACCGGCGCCTCCACCCTGTGATCTGGACATCCTGATCGACGCCCGTTATGGCGTTGGCAGCTCAGACCCAAAGCGCCACAGCTTTATCGCCTCCTTTGCTGGGCATCAAGCATATCGTCGTGGCGCATCAACAAGATGGACCTCAAAACTTCGACGGGGTGTGTTCAACCAGATCATGCACGACTATCGCCAGTTCGCCAGCGGTCATTATGATACCTGCTCGATTGTGCAAACAGCGTTGCACTTCTGTGCGATTGTCTGCCGCTCAAGGCGACCAACGTCGTCAACCGCAAGCGAGCGCAGGCCCCATGGTACAGCGGGCAGGGTCGCTGATGGGAATCGATTTCTGGAAACCGTTGGAGTCGCGGCAGACCGCACCTCAAGGACCTTGGACTTCCGGTCCAGGCTGGTTTTACGCGCCCGAACCTGAAACTTCCGCGGGCTTTTTGCCGGCACATTGCTCTGGGGCGTCGTGCACAAGGGTATGAACTGGTGGTGCTTGCCTCGGGCTAAGACCAGCCGGGTCAAATCCATTGGGTAACTCGATGGCGGACTGGAAAGCCTGGCCCAGGGCCAGGCAGTGGACCCCTGACGTGGAGACGAGAATCGATTTATTTCCGCGGGAGTTCTGGCCCACGTGGACAACGCCGCTTGATCGGCGACCTGTTCGAGGCCAACCTGGTGTGGATGCGACGACCAGCCCATGCAACCTGGCCGGCAATACGACATCAAACGCGCCCACCCAGCAACAGCCCGGGCTCCTTTACCCGGATATCGTGCACCGCCATTGATGTGAAATACCTGGAAGAGCAGCCCGCACGCAATTTGGGTCTGAACGAGATTGAGTCGGGGGTTCGAAGCTGTCGCTTGAGCGCCCCATCGCCTATTGACGAATTTTACCCGCGCCAACCCAAACCAGCGGTTCCTTTATCGTATCGACCGTAATGGAACCAAGCGCACGGTCGGCGGCCGGCATGCATACGTCGCAAGGGCCTGCCTCGTCAGACACCAGGCAGCCGCCATGGTGGCTTTGTCACGTGACCGCCAGCGAAGGCCGTGGCCCAGCGCTTCGGCCAGGAGCCGGTAACGCTGCTGCGGACCGGCCTGTCCGGTTCCGGCAAAGAGCACCATCGCTCTTGGCCAGTCGAGCGCAAACTGTCAACAGCGGCCGCGCCTGCTACGTTGCTGAGACGCAAGGCCGCTGCGTCAGATTTGAAGCAAGGGGCCTGCGCAGACGCGCAAAGGCCGTGGCGAGGAACCTGCACAAAGGGCGCACGACATTGCCCGGCAGCATGAAACGAAGCAGGCCTGATTCGCGATGGAGGCCTTTATGGCCACCCACGAAGAAAAGCCGCGCCAAAGTGCGTGTCTAACATATGCGGCGAGCGCTGCCTGCTGGTGCAATCTCGGATGCGCCGCTGTCGGTGTGCCAGGAAAACGTTGATCCCTCAGAGTGCCTGTATGCAGCCAAACGAGGGAAAAATACCGTTGCCGGGCGTCCTTTCGTTATTCCCTTTATGAAGCGCCGAAAACGATTGCGGGATCTGGACTTTTAAAAACCGCCGAGTTGAATCTGGAATTCCTGGCGTGAAATCAGGTGGATTTGATAGGAACTTTGCTTCAGAAACCCGCAAGCTGAATCTGACGCCAAGGCCATGAAGGGGGGCCAGGCCGATTATCGACTTTCATTGCCGTTTTTCTTGCCCCAAACTGGGCCGGGAAAGCGGGCAGCCAAGGGGCTGCGGGCCCTTTTGGGGTGAGGTTTTTGGGCCCGTTGGGTTTTTTGCGGGGTTTTTAACTGGTTTTTTGCGCGAAACGGGGTTTTTTCAAAAAAAGGAAGTTCCACAATCTTCTTTTTTCCCTTTTTTTTTTTTTTT
>Ga0163217_1005138_pt1 | contig 14081 bp, 9 predicted proteins | sample SynspAceP_FD_185933 | JGI IMG/M metagenome (GOLD analysis project Ga0163217, IMG submission 185933) | Saline lake microbial communities from Ace Lake in Antarctica - Synechococcus sp. Ace-P (PacBio error correction) | ecosystem: Environmental > Aquatic > Non-marine Saline and Alkaline > Saline ... | reverse complement strand
ATGCTAAGAAGCAACCACTCTTTCACAAAGATCGCCGGAGTCACTGGAAGTGTGGGGGAAATCGGGTAAAGCTATACTGGGAAAAAATACGTGCAAGGGAGGTGCCTGTGTAAGCTAGTTACTGACATTCGATGGGATTTAGGGCTGAAGAGGCTGAAAAGCAGAATTTCAAAATAAGTATGGAAAGGACGCATTTCTGGGGAGTATTATTCGGTAACTGATACTGGAAAGTTTAGAAAAAAGCAAATGAGCTACTATGTCTCAGATTTGGAGGAGTGGATATCATTGTGAACAAGCGGGTAATTTCTTCAGCCGGAGCTTTGAGGAGCATACTGACCAGATGGTCGAGACTCAATGATATTCTTGTGCATGGTCAATATCATGTTTTCAAAAGCAGGCGTCAAGATCATGAAAGAACAAGGTCTAGGAGGAGCATTGTGAATATTGTCAGCAAAAAAATGCTTTGGTAGCCGTCAAAACACGTAGCTTATGGAACAGCCAAAGCAGCCTCAACTCCATATGTCCGAGACTTATGGCAGCAGAGCTAGCAGAAGAATAAAATAAAGTGAATGTCATCCAATCCAGATGCAGTGATTGAAAAAACTCAAACCATTCTGGGAAGCGTGGCTGGCAGAAATAGAGCAAAAGGCCTATGGGGTAGAATTGAAAGATCTCCAGGAGTATTATGGCTAATCGAACCTTGCTAAAAGGAAAGGCGTAAAGACCTCAGATATCAGCTGACGTGCTTTTGTATTTGTGAGCGGAATGCTATCAAAGAGTTACCGAGAAACATGCTCAATGCGGAACGGTGGACCTTGCAGCAAGCATTCACAAGATAATCTTATAAAATGACCTTAAAAACCCACCCAGGCCCTATGTTACTTGATAAATCTGAAAAAATCCACACCGAATCTCGAACGCCCTTAAATACATGCAGGTCGTCAATTGAATCTTGGAAGATATTGAAAGGGGAATTTGAAAATTGGAGATCGATTCATCGTATCAATGAAACAAGTTTTTGATTCCTCTCTCAAGAATACCTGGAGAAAGCTTAAATGGAAGCTTCGAGTCGAGGTATTATTACACTTCCGTCGCGTGGCAAGGGTTCTATGTGAAACTCCACCAATATGGGAGAATAAGATCAAAGTCTTTGCTACTTTAACAAGGCATAAGTTCCTACAAAAAAATCATTCTAAAATACTCTATCATAGATACACTTGTGACCAAGCCACTGTGTTTATTCTCGAAGGTCCACCATTACAATCGGACTTTTATTCGAAAAGCCTATTAGACGAATCTCGGAGGAATATCATTTATTGATCGCTCCTCCATTTTTCTGAGGAAGACTCACGTCCTGAAACTGCCTATGAACTCATCAAAAAAAACCCTTCAGATAAATATTGATTCATCGACCGGGGGGACCAACGTTTTTAAAAACAAAAAGAAAATTTTTTTTTTTTTCCCATGAGAATGAGTTTTCCGGGAGTATATTCAGGATTTTGCGAGAGATATTATGGAGGCTTTGGAGTCAGGATTACACATTTACGGAAATATGAGCGCTTGATCTGTATCCCTAAAGGTGAGCTATATCCCTGGGAGATTATAGATGGATTCAAAGAGGTTCTTCTGCTACTATCCACAATTTCAATAATCTGATTCTTTGATGGAATCGATTGATGAACCTTTGACAAAGGGTGATTCATTATTCGGTTTTGGGCGGAAACGGACCATGCAAACATTGTGAAGGAATCCAGAGAGCAAAACCTAAACCGGTCAGGATGTCAGCGGATAATCTCCTTAATGAAACTCCGCTAAAGGAGATTTTTGCAGGACGGACCCATTACCACTAATCTCGCACCCACGATTGTCATATGGGAAGATCTATCGCGAGCAAATCCTTAGAAAGAAGAAGCATAAAATCCAATTAAAAAACCCCTTTAACTTTACTCAGAAAATCGATTTTGCAGGCATTATAAAAAAATTTAGACCAAAAAATCCCAAAGCAATTTTCCTGGCGTTGGCAGCGCCATCAAGTAGCCAGACGGAAAGACCGAATCAATCAAGTTGGGATTCTACTGAAAAAAATCAGTATGGATTAGAATTAACCTAAAATTATCAAATCTTAAATGAAGCATTTAACCTTTCTTTATTCTTGCATTGAGCCTGATTTTTCGGCTTTTCGCAGGAGAAAAGCCCATTATCATCTTTATCCTTTCTGACGTCATCGCTACGATTTCATGGGTTTACCGGCGCAGTGGAAGGTTGGAAACAACCCAATCTAGATCTGATGGCAAGCGAACGGAGCACATTTCCAAATGCTTTCGTGACCCTTCCCTATGCTCACCCAGTTCGGGCTTCTATTTCCACCCGTCAAATATGCAATACGCATACCATCGTGGGATAATTCAGCCCCTGTCCCGGTCGGACACCAAGGTTTTTCCCAGAGATTTTGCCAAAAAAAAAAACATGGCTTACCAAACTAGCTTCTTTGGTCCGTGGCAGTCCCAGGGTACTCGGATGCAAGCCACGGGCTGCGGATTCGATTACTGGTTGAGTTTCGAGGGCAGGGGGTAGTTACAACGATCCTACCTTTTATACATCAATGCTAGTCAAACACGCCGGAAAGGAAGCCTTACTACATCATCGACTAACCGACTATTGCTAGTGGAATGGTTCGTCGACCAGCAACAGGAAAAAAGACAAACCTTTTTTTCTTACCTATTCCCAAAAGCGGTTCATTGCCGGAATTCACTCCTGCTGAGCGGATTCAAGGCCTTCATGACAAACTCCAGTCGTTGACGCTCCGCATTGTTACTTGGACGGGCACCAAAGACAGAACTTGCCCTTATTTCTTCAAGATTCGAGAGAAGCCTCATACCCCTTATTCTTTTAGAGCATATAACGGCCTATAATAACGGAGTGAATAGCAATAATGACATGCATTCGCTCTCACGAGTGCAGTTTTCCATGAGGAGATCGGAATCGAAGAGGACGCATGTGCCCTATGGGCGCTTATGGATTCAGATAATGTATGATATTATCTTATCGAGAGATATGTGCTATGAGGCAATCTTGCTCGTGTGATCAGCGCAAAGAGCATCTGGCTCCAAGGTCGTTCCACTCTGATGAAGCTTGCTTCTTTGGACGGATCTATTATATATCATAAAAACACTGCATGAGGCGAACGGTATTTCCGTAGGTCCGTTTCAGGCGATATGATTCTATCTTACACAGAGTACATCCATAAATAGTGCGGATCATTGACGGCGAGCTTTAGTGTGCTTAAAGGCGGCGAAAATGCGTATTCGCAGTGGATTGTTGGGTCTAGGGTATGATCGGTCAAGGGAAATAAGCTCCTCTCTCGGCATATTGAATTATAGCGACGTATGGAGGGGGCATGTATTTATGTTTCAAACCGTCTGGAGATAGTAAAAATATAAATTATATATGTAGACTGTTGTTTCGCCAAGTTGAGATTTGGTCTACCCTATCGGCGAAGTATTGGAAAGGCTCTTGATGCGCTCGTTGACATATAGAGCTCTGATACTTCGTTCGTGTCAGATTAGTAGATAGTGGGGTCTGAACTAGCAGGAAATTTTAATAGGATTGTGCTGGGCTCTCCGCCAACACACAACTATCGCGTATGAATGAGTAAATTTTTATGAGAATGTCCATAGATAGGAACATGATATCATCAAAATATCATGCGCCACAATACTACTTTATTTTGATATGAGTTATGTTTAAGTTCTACTCTCGGAGTGATGCATCCGCTGTTTTAGTGCAAGAGTTACCAAGAAGACATTACTTTTGCGGCTCTTGAGCGGGAAATACACCTATCAAAATGGCGTTTCTCTTTAAGGACAGGGTTATCTCTTAATGAAGAGGGGTGATTTTAAAAGCCTAATGAACCATATTGTCGGCCATAGGTGCTGTTTAGATTTAAATCGGCCAGGCCTCGCGAGAACTGGGTGCTGTATTTATTCTCTTCCTTCAATATGCGTTTTGAGAACGCGCTCGTGTGAGAATTACGTATGATGATTATTCTCCCTTAATTTAATCTCTAGGGGACGCGCGCAATTTATTGAATGCATTAAAGTAAAAATGTTAATATAGATTATTAAGTCACGTAGAGCACTGTCGCGCACACAAGCAGGTAGTTTTACGTTATGTGACTAATGAAGTACTATTATGGACGTATTGATCGAGTCTAATTTATATCAAGCACTAACGCCAGGGACTACATCGTGTTTTGCGCTCTTCTGGTCGGTATCGGGTGGAAATCTGCCCCGTGAGACTAAGAAGAACAAATCAAGTATCCATTTTTCATCATGAAGATTCTACTACTGAGACGTTAAATTGAACATCTTGCAATTATTTAGAAGTGAATAGCGTGGATACACACGATAGACGCTATTTTACTCTCGCACACACCTCTTAATTGATGTCTGTCCGACAAAGTCCGTGATCTGACTCACATCGGAAATGGCTCATTGACAACAAGAAATGAAGCGAAATTGTTATTCGCAACACGAATTGAGACAGTGATATTTTTTGCGGTCGTGACATTCAGACCAAGAACTGCTGGACTGATTATCCTCCGGCTCTCTCGCTCGCACGCGCAGTGGAGAGCAAATTTCCCACTCAAGCTGCAATTCAGCTATACGCCTACAAAGTCTCTTGGATAATGCGTTTCATCATCTCTCACTCAATATTTCCAGGGCAATTTTGCTACATTATTCATAGCGACATGTGCCGATCGGCGTACCATCTTAAACTATTTTTCTTGTCGTCAACTAATACCCGGACGGCGGCGCCTCTGCATGGGACTGTGTAGGTGCTCGAGACAGCGACATATAACCTGAAATAACGGGCATACATATACACTAGTGCTCCGGTTCTCCTATAATAAGCTGTGCGAGGGAGAGCGGCCTGAGGACGATAGGGTTAAGAGTTTCTCGAGCTCCTGTTTTGAATTCTTTCGATGCTTCGCCGAGTTTCTCGGCAATTTCATAATCATTTACTGTTTCGTGAGTGTAAGATTTCCTTAGAGCTGCATTCTCAGATTTAATATATAATTTCTCTAGACCCCTGTAGAATTCTGATTAAATGGCGCCGATTATCTTGGAGGGATTGTTTGTACATGTTAAACTTTTTGTTATTTTGCACCTTATTGGAGTTTATTTATAGCCTGCTTGAGTGTGTAGTTTGATACATCCACTCATTCTAGTCTACTAAACTTGTTTTCTCTGCAAATGCAGAATTATCTTACCTACAACACTTCTAAATTATCAATATAATGGAAAACCCTCACGAGGCGCACAAAAGGAGTGTGTCTACCTTAAAATGGATTATGATGGGTACCATATTTGATGCGAAAGATATGTGAAAGACCTCATGACCACTACACATGCTCGCAGACGACTTATGACACTACTTCACATCTCAAAAGTCGTGTTGGAATTTCATACTCTTTCATTCTGTGTACGCAAAGGGTATCCGGAAAGTGTTTCTGACTAGAGCTCGCATATAGGTGCGACTCGCAAATGGATTCTTACCCCCGCCAAGTGACAGGATGATTATACGACACATGATATATGTGGATACGCATAGTATACAACCACTAGAGCGTCTCCTCCCCATCGCACGTGGGCTCGCTCCCGAATGAGATTTAAAGATATTGTGCCGGATTTGCACCAGACCTCATTTACGGTTAACGTTACTCGGTAGCATTCCACAATGGATGCCAAACCATTGGTGAAAAGATTTCGGATCATATAGCAATGTTTAAGTTCTCTTAACTCTCCAGCTGAACCGCTTTTTTATGTGGTGCAGCTCTCTAGCTCAGCCTCCGTAGTGGATGTGTCTCGAAAGTTTCTCTGTGCGGGTGTGTCTTCGAGCTTAGGCTTGTGTGGCAAGATAAAGTTTCTCCAAGACGCAGACCTGGCTCTTACACCAGGCAGGTTTTCTCGGTTATGTTAGTGCGAGAGTACAAAGTGGTAATCGTTGTGATGGGATTTTTGAAGCGGATCTAAGACCAAGGTATCAGCATTCCTTCTGAAACCGTATCTCTGAAAATGGCTTTAATCGGCCAATGCTTTGGGCGAAATTTAACTCCAGTTTGATATTTGTTGTGCAGCGACGCATCTATGGCTCTTGCCCATCTGTGCGACAATATACTGCATTCGCTCGCTCTCTCTCACATTGGTCAAAGTGCGGGAAAATTTGAGAGCTTGAGGTTTTTTGGGGATAAATGGATACATGCCTCTAGATGGAACATCGCTTAGATACCCTGAGAGTGTGGATGCCTCACAAAGCAGCGGGTGATACTCTCCTTTGGCCGCGCATGAGTGCTAGACAGCTTTGTATTCTCGCCAGGCCCAGTATCTGTAGTCTCGCATCCCAGAAGCGTCTCGTGCTCACCCGCTCGCGCTTCTTTCTTCTAGTCAGATAGAGGTCTCTATGGCTCCACCTAACTCGATTCTCCAACATCTCAAACTCACGCGTATGAGGGAGTTGAGTGTCAACTCTAAGACACCTACTATATTCTCTATATACTTGAAGAGTATATATGAGACCTCTTGCTCTCAGATAACTCTAGAACCACACTGAGGCCTTATGTGATGAAACGCGTGGGGAGAGCGCGTTTCTGGCTCAGTTAGAGTGCGAGTCCTCGCTAAAGTGCCTAATAACTAAATAAATCACCACGTAACACAACGGAGCATCGCTCCAGAAGGAAGAGACGTGATATGTCTGGCCTAGCGCGTTCGAATAATTCTCTTGACAAGATCACATATACTAGGGCTCGAGAAATGTCCAGACCAATACCTCGGTCTGGAGAGTCGTGCGCTCGTGACTCACGCTGGTGAGGCTTTTCAATTGTCTATCTACTGTCGAGGTGGTATATCAGACGCATCCAGCATACAAAGTGTATATTACCATTAAGTGATTATACAACGAGGATCGATTATCGATTGACTCATACGTACACACTCTGAGATGTATAGACCAAAAGAGCATAAAGTGAATAAGTGATCTGATCACAGAACTTATGAGCTGTTGAGTGCGCATCTTCTTCTTCGCTCGCTCGGCTGCGTTCCTTAGTTGGGGGACCTCTTGCACTAGGGGTCAGGCTCCCGCGCCTATTATTTAATAGCGGTATATTAAGAGAGAACAGCAGAGATCAGAGCGAGTGGATGCTCTGTATGTCTTTGAAATCTTGAGTTATTCATATGTATTTGGATGATTAAGAGAGGGTATTTCTGCAACCGCGTGGTCAGAATTATCTCATTTAATCGTCCGAGTTATGTGTGTGTGAATTTATAGGAGTAGGATTATCTGAAGGATGGGTGTATTTACTCAATTGCCAAGTGACGGGAAATAATCAGATATGACCGTAGATATTATAGTTGACTCCCTAGTCAGGTGCGAAAAGTGAGAGCTGCATCTAGGAATCTCCCTGAGGGCGCTCGCGAAGTGACGTAAATATGCACGCCTTATGATACTACTGTGCCGAAGCATCTGTGTTAACATTGTAGACGGCAGAGTTTTCTGTGGTTTGAGCTGCAACGTTGGGACGAAGTTCTGGGGGCGGTCGAATTGCATTCTGTGCTCTCTAGATCGCGATTATATGAAGAGAGCACGTCAGGGTACCATGGATATGTATCGTTGTGGGTTCAGTGTCACGTTCTGAGGTATCCCTGTGATGATATGGTCTAATATTGCGAAGTGGTGTGGGTCAACGACACAGGTCTCTGTTATAGTGGTAGGTAGTCATCTGTCTCGTAATATGAACGAGTAGATAGAGTTTCGATTGATTGCATGGGGCAGGTTGTATTGATGTGGTGCATAAGGTCTTCTGTCATAAAGTTTGAGAAAGTATGTGATCGCCTCGAGGAAGTAACGTATGAGTGAAGCTCTGATAAAAGTGTTTGTTCTTGAGCGGCGAGACATATTATGGAATTCTGCGGATATTAATACCCTCAGCTTGTGGTGTTCAGAGAAATCCGTGTTAGGCGAAAGTCTGCCTGGAATTCCAAGTATGAAAAGTATGTGGCTTCGAGGGTATATATAATAAGGATAAATTAAGTTATGAGAGAGTGGAGGGGGCTCAGTGGAGAGTCATAGTGTGGTTAATAAAATGGGATGTTGAGAATATCAGCCTTGCTCAGAAAAAACGGGTGGGAAAAAGCAGTGTCTCAAGATAGGGCAGTGTCTTCCAACAAGCTGCTGTAGGCGCGCCTATTAAATTGCCAGTAGGGCAGAGGGGAACTGAAGAAGTAGAACTCTTCAATGCGGCAGGTAATTTGCCAAGGCGTCTGGGAGAATCGTAAAGTTTCCGCACCGCAATTACTATTGACCATAGAAGGTTGATATGGACGATGCCAAGATTTCAAGAGAACCAAATGCAATAGCTTGCCAGATACCAGGTTCTTATTAACGATTATGCGTGGGGGGGGGGGATGGTAAAGGCTTGTGCTATGGCGTTAAAAAAACATCCCACAAGTAAAATACCTCAATGGAACAATGATACTAAAAGATATAATCACCACGTGGCTATAGGAGTGGCAGTTTGCGGTTGATGAAAGGTCTTTTTGGTTTGCAGGTATTGAAATTCGGCAATGCAAATGACCGCTAACTCAAATAGGTGCTTCAGTTAAAGGGATTTTTGGCAGGGTAAGGCAAGAATAAGAAAATTTAGTCCAGCTAAATGGAAGGCAAGTACTGGTTTACCGTTTCGTAATTTAGGATGTTCGGGGAATTTCTGAATTTTACCTTCAATTATTAAACCAACCTAATTTTTGCCATTACATCTGTCCGGCGCAATTGTCCAAAGCCGTACGTTAAAAAAAAAATGGGGGGGGAAACCCAGGATTCCGTTGTTGGAAATACATGAAGGTAACCTTGGCATGTGATCATTAGAACAGTTTTGATGGAGCCACAGGGGCCCCCAGTTCTTGCAAACACGTAAGGGCATACTTGGAGAATCGGTTACATGCTGGCATAGTCCCAGAAAGGTATTTTTCTTGCTCTGAATTTTTTGGGTAGGCGTTTGTTAGCCATGAAAAGAGGGAATAACATCAAGATAAAGTCCATAAAAACAATAATAGAAAAAAGCATCCTGATTTTCACAGGATGCTTTTTTTCTTTAAAACCTGTATCCATTTCTTCTTGCTATATGGTTTTTTGCTTGTGCACTCTAAATGCCTCTCGTTAGCCTTGGACATGAGAATGAATATTTTTTTAATAAGTATACAAAATCATTTAAAAATTATTATATGAAAAACGTTAATTTTTCTTGCATCCTTTCTCGTTAGTTGTTGGGTTGTGGATGGTGCCAAGATAACGAGACCGTTAAGATTTTAACGAATGGGGCCAATTATCTCTGGTGCAATAGCATTGATACTGCTATTCAAAAAACCACAGCTAAAGAAGACTCTAATATTGAGATTTTCTACCGTGGAAAGGGTAGGTGGAAATTAAGAACCTATTTTGGCTTCAGATGAGCTAAAGGAAGGGAAGCCGGTACTTGGAGGATAGAAATGGCTGCTGAATACATAGGAAGAAATTTTCGAAAAATAATGGGATATAGGCCCTATTTTGAAAGGTTACAGGGGATTACCTTTGACCAATTTTGAGAAGCCAGCGTATTAATTGTGGTGGGGTATATTGAAGGTACGGACAAAAAATTTGAAAAAATTGAATTTGTATTAATTTGCGTGGCACACTATGGACCAATATAGGTGCACGCTGGACCTGCTATCCGCGTGATATTATTGCCAACGGAGCAATGATAATGCTTCAGGGAACACAGCCGTTTTGGGAATTTGCTCGGTTATTTTGGGAAATTGGGAAAGAATAAACGCAGTATAATTTGCCTTGTTCAGTGCTTGAAGAAAAAGGCTTGGAATCCAAGCATTTAGCCAAAAGGGACTAATAAAATCAAAATTTAAACTCTATGCTATGCTCAACTTTGAAATGGTTAGGAGTTCCCTTGGTAGGGGAAAGATTATTTTATGTATGTTTACCAGGTTATTGAGCGAGTTCTAATTTGTGCGGATATTTGCAACGGTTTATAGCAAGGAAAAAAATGTATAGGATTTTCTTCCAACGGCAAGGAATATAATTTTGTTTTAAAGATCGATAATTATCCGTTTCACAAGGAGTTTGAGTTCTTCCCAAGACCTTTTGTACCTTTGGCTTTACCAATTTTTTGACACTACCATTAAGGTAGGTGATGAGGCTACCATAATGGATTTTTGACATATGGCCTTATTGGTTCAAACCATAAACTATTTACCGGATTTTAAAAAATATTATTAACTCCCCTACTAGGGAAATAGGAATACAATAATGGCGAAATAGTTATAATTACAGGAAGTTTAGTAGGGGAATCGGGTTTTCATTCGCAGTTATTCGCCGAATGAAGGCCACAAGGTGTTGGGCCCTGTCAAGAAAATGATTCTGCCCATTGGCGGCATTGGAACATTCAAAATCTCCAGTTTTTTCTTTGATTTGTCAAAATGGCGGGGATTAATTGACCAGTTGGATGAGTTCTTTGAAAAGAACTGGAACAGTAGATGTCTTTGGTAATTAATGCTTGGCAAATTATTGGAAAAGCCATTTTTGCGAAACCTCTATGAAAGAATTTGAAGAGGTGTACAAAGGTTCTCAATGTTTTTTTGGAGTGGCAAGCATTACTAAAAAAAAATAATCCCGTTGATTGCCAAAAGATGGGACATGTTGGTTTACCATTAAGTTCTATGGGAGGTGTACAGGGTAGTTGTGAAAATTTCCGGGATTATTCTTGCCTACAGCTTCCGTAAAGCGGCCGTAATTACAATACAGAATTATGGGCGGAAAGGAGTTTAAAAGGAATCCGTGACCATACATTTTAATGCGTTGGCCCTTGGATGCCGTGCAGACAGAAATGTTTTAGAGGAAGCTTTCCCTGGCTATTTGGCACCTAACCGACCGCTTTGAAATGGCCAAACTATCACTCACCGGATTTGATTAATGCGAAATCACGTTTACAATGGTAAATTGCTACAGGGTTTCAATTCCACTCCTTAAATCATCTGAAAGATATGTGAAAGAATACAAGTGTATTATATTCGATTGTGATGGGGTTTGGTTGATAGCGAGGTGTTGGGTAATCAGGGTGTTTGTGGAATGGCCAATGAAAATGGGCTGAGATAGATATTTTCCTATGCCAATGCCAGCATTTTTAAAAGGTTGGTTTTTTAATGGACCAGTATCAAACAAGTGGAGGCGATCATCCAAAAAATCATTGCCCTTGGATTTTGATAGAGAATATCGCATAGATCCTACCCAAATATTTCGGACGCTCTTAAACCGGTAGATGGTATTCAGGGCGGTCCTGGAGAAATTGCTCGTTGTCCCTGCTGTGCCTCCAGTGGCCCCAGGGAAAAAATTAAAAAGAATTTGGCTACGCTGGTCTATTGCCTTTTTTTAATGAATTTGAAATATCTACAGCCTGTGGTTATGATATTTTGAAAATGGTGAAGCCCGATCCGGTGCAACATTTATTTACAGTGCTTCAGCAGCTATGGGTTTGTTGCCCAATGAATGTCTGGGTAATGAAGATTCCTATAAGGGAAGCGCTTGCAGCACCTCTGGAGGATTTGATGTGTATGGGTATGAATCTGCACATGAAGATCCCAATTTTTTTGAAAGGAGTTACCAAAACAGGTTCGAACAAATGAAGGATTTGATATCCTTGTTAAAACTGTAGCTCCACTGCCTTTTTTTTAGTTAGTTTTTGGGTTTTGTTAGTGGTTGTTTCGGAGATAAGACGGCTTATTGTTTGGTTTGGAGGAAAATTGTTTCCAGGAATAATCTTTTTGATTAAAAAACGGTAATGGGGATGGCCATAATTAATCCCTGGTACGCCCCCAGATATAACCCCAAAAGCATCAAACATTACCAATACGTAAATTATGTGTTTATAGAAAGGAAACTTTGCCCATAAAATATTAGGGTTCCAATATTGATCCAAACAGACTGTACCCCGGTAATAGAAATCACCAAGAATAAAAGGGTACTTGAAAGGCTCCAATTCAACGGAACGCAAAATTAATGCTAGGAGGGCTCTACAGAAATGATGGATCCCACCATTGAACAAAATTTATTGGCAAAAGCGAACTTAATCCCAAAAAAACTAGGGGGAACTTACGTCAAAAAATACAACATGCCAGCCCAAAATCGGATTCCTGTAAAAGACTGGACCAAGAATTTTTCACCTTAATGAATTTAATAATATCTTTTTTTTCCACTTTAACAAATGTTTTAACCGAGGTATGCTTATTGTTTTTAGAAGGGTGTTGTTCATTTAGTTTTTGGAACGTTTAATGGATTCTGCCAGCATAGCACTACAAAGAATACCGTTTTCTCCTTGGTAAGCGTATTTCAATTGCGGTACCAATGTTGTCCCAAAGTTCTTCATTCATACTTTCTTTGGATAATATTATTAATGATACTTTCTTTCCTTGGAATAGGGTATGGCCATAGATAGTCCTCCATTTGCCTATTAATAAGGCTTCTAGTTTGGTTTCCGCTTTTTTGTGAAAAACCGCATTGTCGGCCAGATAGAATATTCCTTACTGGTAAGTTGAACTAGTTCCCGCCAATTTTCAAAGCTCCTATAAAAATCAGTAAAACCAATAAAAATTACTGATGGGGTTTGGGATACCTTCTTTTCTGTTTAGCCAACGCATGATCGGCAGGAACAATAGTGCGATAATAGAGTAAACATGAGGGGAATAAAGATAAACGAAAGAGTTTTAGCCAAATTTAAAAACACTAGAGGCACTACGATAATAAGGAAAAGAGTAGCTTCCATTGGTGGTCTTAAATCGTTTCATATATAAAAATAATAGTTATTTTTTTCAATGATTTGTGGGAATGACAAATTTAGTTGAAAGAAAGTTGTCTTTTGGTGAGTTAATAAAAACTGTAAATTATTGGACATTATCCTATTTTTCATTTCAAGGTGGTTTAATTAATTGGGATAAATTCTTTGTGTTAATTCGATTAAGATCTTTTAATTTTCTAATTTTGTGTGGCTTGCAGGACACTTTGGAAAAGTTATCTTCCTGAAAGGGCGGCCTAGTGGGGTGGTGTTGTGGTTTAAGTAGGAACTTATGAAGGGGAAAACGGGGTTCACCTTAAGATTGTAAATTTCAGAGGGATTACCCGTCATGGAGATTATAGAGGATGCCCAATTGGGCTCATCAGCATTACTTGTCAATGGGCTACTTTAAATAAATATCGATTTTTAATTATTTGGTCCATTTTGAAATAGCAACATTTGGTGGCTTTTGAGAAAATGGTCGGAAAATAAACCCACGGCTTGGAGTGGAAAAGGTCATTTCCCAATTATTTAATGTTACCATTTTTAAGGCCAGAAGTCTTTCCCTACTAATCTTTTGCCTATGTTAGCCAGCCATTTTGAAATCCCAAAGGCGAAGTAGTGATACGGATGCTAAGTGTCATTGGCCTTGAACAATTTTGCATATTCAGGGATAAGGGAAAAATTCCTATTTTTTGAAAGCTTGCCGCATGGCAGATTATCTTTTAGAATATATAATTGGTTTTAAACTATGTTCAAAAGAAAATAAAAGGGTAAAGCGGTACGAATGTGTGAGGTGGCTACTGTAGGGTGTATCTTTTTCAACCCAGATGCCGAGGTAGGAATTATTAAAGGATTAGAGTTAGTAAAGTTATGAATAAAAAATTAATTTATTTTGCCGTTTTAATGGGCAGGTGGAGGTGGGGGTCAAGGATTGGGACCAATAAGGCACCAACGCCTACCCTAAAGCCAGTTTCCATTTTGATATTGTTGGGGAAAAACAGGGGGATTAACTTTTGATCGCAAGAAGACGTTTTAAAAGGGTTGGTTCCAAAAATTTATTCCGGGTCGAAAAATTATATTAATCTTGGGACCAATGAAAGGGATATAACGAACTCGTCAAAGAGCAATTGGCCAAATATACAACATGGGAACAAATAGTGCTGAGCCGGCAATGCGCAAACACGGCTATTATGTATAATCTCTCTCT
>Ga0163217_1084662_pt1 | contig 14084 bp, 17 predicted proteins | sample SynspAceP_FD_185933 | JGI IMG/M metagenome (GOLD analysis project Ga0163217, IMG submission 185933) | Saline lake microbial communities from Ace Lake in Antarctica - Synechococcus sp. Ace-P (PacBio error correction) | ecosystem: Environmental > Aquatic > Non-marine Saline and Alkaline > Saline ... | reverse complement strand
CTACGTCCAAGGTCGAGTTCCCCAGAATTTGCAGGCCGTCCGCGGGAGGTTGCCGACGCTGGACGTGATTGTCGTCCCGTCGGCGGCTAGAGACGCGGCGGGCACGCATCAGGCCGTTGGCGTCGTAAGCCGTACTTCGATCGTTTTGGAGACGGCGTCATTGGTTGTGTTGCTGGGACGACGCGAATTTCCAAAACGTCCGGCGGGGATCCAGACGAAGGCGTCGTTGGCGCCCAAGAGAAAGCAGACGTTGAGATTCGCTTGGTAGCTGGCCTTTCGCCGTTTTGTCGTAGTCGTAGCGATCGTCTTGGGCCAAAAGCGGTTGTCGAGCGAGAGTCCAATCGGTGCTGGTTGCTGTTTCGACCTCGGCGTAGTTGCGAATGATTGGCGGCATTGGCGTCGATCGTTTCGGTGACTTGCGTTAACTGACTCGCCGCGTTCGTAGGCGAAGGGACGCGATCACTGATGCGGTAGTCCGTTGCGATGCCGTGGTGTAGTGGTCCGATTGGGTTGAGTACGTCCGGTCGCCATCATGTTGTGTAACCGTGGTTTCGCTAAGAAAAGTGCACCGGCATTCGTTGGCGTGCAGGATTTCTTTGGACACGTCCGCGAGGGTGTAAGTGAACGCACTGGTGGGCGGACGGGCGTGCTGTTTGGGCGGTCGATTAAATCGATCGGTCAAATGCCGGTGCGGGGAGCCGGCTCATCGACGTTGTACCGTACTCGACGGCGTTTGTTCCCCGGTTCGTTCGACGCTGGACCAGATCGAAGGGACACGTCACCGGAATATTCTGGTTGAATTCGTTCGCTCGAGGACTGGTTTTGGACGACCCGGAAATCGAAGTCGTAATCGTCACGGCCACAGTTCCGTTGACGTGGGCACTGGAAACCCTTGAAACGAATATGCGCTGTCGTTTGCCCACGGTCGTCGAGTTCGATTTCTTTTGTTTCGTGATCGAGGTCATGGCCTTGGAAGTGGAAGCCGTAGTATCGGTCGACTCGCCGTCGCTAATGTCGCTATTCGAATGCGAAATCCGATTCGTAGATCGTTCGGCACCTTCTATGAGTGTTGTCCTCGACGGTTCGCAGCGACCCGTCGCTGGCGAGCGTCTTTTGCCGCCGTTCGTAAGTCAAGTGCCGACGGGTTCGCGATCACGGTTTGACGTTCCTCGCGGGCGAGGTCGATGGTGGTGGTGTGATCGACATTCGTTTCCGTCTGTTTCGTAGACGTGTTTGTAGTGTAAGTGCCGTAGTCCCACTCGCGTTTTTCGGTGACGCCACGATCGATTCGTTTTGATTCGGTTTGAGGTGCATCGAAAAAACCCAGGTGGTGTCGCCGTGTTCGCCCGAGGCGCACCGCTGTAGATCAAGCGGGTGCGGTTTGCCAGCCGAGTCTGCTGATAGGTGGTCGTTTTCGCCGTTGGGTTTGGTGACGGAGGCGGAGCGCGCCGGTCAGTGTATCTACGTGAAGCTTGAGTCTGGTTGGCAAACGCGTCCGTAAGTGGTGCTGGCGAGTCTTACTGGTGATGGGGTGCGTTAGATGTTTTTCAGAAACGGTCAACAAGCGGCTGTGCAGATTCCCGGAAGGCGTCGACGTGGACGTCGAAGCTTCGATTGGTGGGGTTGCCGAAGGCGTTGAAGGGTTTGACCGCGAGCGCGGGGTTTGGGTTGCGTCGGTGGACGTGATTTTGCCGCACCGCGGTGGTGACGTTTCCGCGCGAAACCCAGGGTGGTTTCGATGCTGGCGTGGGGCACGTAGGGTACAGAGCGTTGTGGTGGGAACAGAGTTCGACGGAGGGGTGTCGGCCGGATCGGGGGTTGGATGAGGACGGCGGTGCCCTTGGGCGTTCGGTGCGGGTTCGCAGGGCGTGGTGTTTGTTCGCGGTGGGGCCGGGGGGTTGCCGTCGCCGGGGAGGGTCCACGTACGCGATCGAGTTCAAACCGTCGGCGGTGTCGTTCGCCGAAGTCAAAATGTCGAACGCTTTTTGGAACGTTGTTTCTGGTTGCCGTAACGGATGGTGGTTCGTGGCGATGCCTCGGACGCGGCTCGGGCGTCGCGGGGTGGTTTTGAAACGTGGACGGTCGTTCATTTGTGTGATGTTCGGGCTGAAAGTTGATCGGTTCAAGTTAGCCAGCCGGATCGTAATTGGGAACTGCGTGATTCCGCCCAGTTCGTTTTGCTCGCGGAATGAGTTGTCCGACGGCGTCGAAACCATCGATCGTGATGACACCTCGCGGAAGTTGTCGTTGACGCGGTTGGCATCGAACAGCGTATCGTAAGCATAGTCGTACGGTCGACTCGTTGCTTCCGGCTCCCGCGTCGGGAACGGATCGGCGGCGACCGATTGGTCGTATTTCATCGTCGTGTTGTACGGCGTACGTCGTAGCGGTGCCGTTGGGGGTGAGTCGATGTTTCGGCATTGCGTTGAGGACGTTCGCCTGGCGTTTGGTAACGTAGATGACGTGCGCGTCGGGTGTGGCCAACGTGGTTGGATTTTTTGACCAACCAGATCACATCGTAACTGGTCACGTTTTCCTTGCTGGGGTTGCCGACAGATTGAACTTCCAGCGTCCCAGGCCATCGACGGTCCGATTTCTGTTGATGGGACGTGAACGTCGCTATCGAAACGGAGGAGGCACGACAGTCTGGTGAGAGTGGTTTGTCTTCCAGTCGTTTTCGCGAGTTGAATTTGACGGAGGGGAATCTCTGTTCGGTGATCACGCGTCCGATTCTTATCGAGTGTTTCGGTGCGAATGGATTTTTCATCAAAGGCACCGTCGACGCCCGCGATCCGTCGTGACGGTCCAAGCGGTTTGTCGATGGGACGATGTGTACGTGGTTGCTGCCGGGTAGCATCGTTGATGCCGTCGGCGGCGAGGACGCCGTTTGAGCGGCAGCGCTTCCGTTCGGGCGTAGTAACGGTGGGTGATCGTGCGATCCGATCGACTCGTCCGCACCCGGTGTAGCGGAATTGGAATCCAGACCGGTCGGCAATCGTTGTTCGAGGTGATGAAGGGCCGGCGGTGTTGTAGACGAATGTTGGTGTTGACGTCGTGTGGCCAGGAAAAGGTGACGGGCCAGAAAGGTGACGGGGTTCGTTTTGCCAATTGCATCGTTAAATACTCCCCGTCACTTTTGTTTTCGCAACAAGGCATGGTAGATCGCATTCTTCTCATCGGCGCGTTTGGGACGGGGCATCCGCAAAAGCTTAGCACCTTCAACCCTCGCGCAAGAGTCCTGACCCCTTTTCTTCGTCAGTGGATGCTCGGTGTTTGCCTGGTCGTGGGTATCGTCCTCGTTGGCATCGAGCGAACGGATCTTGGAACAACCTCGCAGTTCCGGCTCGTTTTGGATACGCTACTTTCGGTTTGACTTGAGTACGATGTTTGATGTCAACGCTCGCGGCAGGACTCGCATTTCGGGTTCTTGCAATACGGACGATTCACTGGCGATGGTCGTTCGAGGCCATTGAACTCAGAGGAACTGATCGTGTCAATCTGTCGCATCTTGACCTGCATTTCAGTCGCTGAGTTGTCTTTGGCTACACTGACCACACGACTTCGTAGGCCTGCTCTCCTCGGGCGATCGTTATTCGCTGGCCTGAATCGTGTACGGTCTTGTTGTTCAGGCTACTCGGTTGCTTCGGCTAACTTTGGCGGCCAGCTTTCGAGAGACGCTCACGTTTTGGTTGTCGGGCAGATTCATCCTTCGTTTGGTTCGATGATGATTGGCGTTGGCTTTCCACGAAATCGCTTGCTTCTTGTCTCAAATGAACAGGGAAGCATCGTTTGTGACGGGACACTTGTTTGGGTGTTGGATCGTCAAAAAAAAACGTTTTTTGCTGCACTAACGTGGGTTTTTGCGATTGAGTACCGGGATTGGCACCAGGTTTGCGTTGTGGGTTTCTGAAAGTGTCTACGCGGACCTACTTCGAGGGCCAAATTCGGCTTCACGCGGCGAGGACGACGGATTTTAGGAAAATGAATATGAGGCTCGAATGACAAAAATGGGCGATCATTCCCGCAATCGCAGTGGCGTTGATGTTAACTACCGACACATCCAAAAAGGCGATTGCCCGGTTGGTTTCTCGATCAACGTTGTTCAGGCGGCTTTGGGCGCGCGGCTTTGGTCCCGGATTCGTGGTCCCGTTACGCAAGTGGATTCGGAGGCTATGGTGATACAATTGGTTTCAATAACGGCCACCGCGCCTTCGGCCGGTCATCTACCCCGGCGTCTCGAGTCGCTTAGGTTGCCGGGATTCCGCGGGTATGCCGACCGCAAACAGACTTTCAACGACCGGACGTTCGTGCCTCACGTGGAACTTACCGTTACCAGCCGGGAAACTTACGTTCGTACCGCGGTGTTACTAATTGATTGGCTCATGCGGGATTTCGCCCCAAGGCACCAATGAGCATGGTTTGATCTTGTGTTCCGGACCGTTGATAGGGATGTGACGGATCGCAATTCCGTCGGGGCACGATTCGTTGATTGCCGGTTTTTCCCGACGTACGCGAACACTTTTTGGGACGGGAGGGAGCGCGCAAGACTTCCCTCTGCGCGACAGAGATTCCGCACTTTTTCGGAAAAACCACAACTTGCGATCGGCAACGCTGTCGGCAACGCTGTCGGGCAACGCGATTTCGCAACGCTGTCGCCAAGGTGGATCGAGCGGTTGGATCGGATCTCCCACAAAGGAGTCGCCGCCCGCACGGACCCGCAGCACGCATCTCGCCCAAGATCATTCGCCGACACTGACCAATGATTTTTTGCCAGATCGTTTTGCAATGACTCTGTCTTCCAAGCACACTCGGGGGAGTCCATTTCAGCTCCATCTGTCGGGTTACTTGTGCTTTGCCTGCCGCAATTCTGTTTTTCCACGCGGTTTCTCTGTGTTGGGTACGGGGTTCGTATTCTTGCTCACGCTGGGGATGGCGGCAACGTCCAACGATGGGGCCGATGACACCCACGGCGATGGCAACTCCGTCGCCTCACCAACGATCTCGCCCGATGGACATTCATATTGCGATGTCTTGGGCGAGCGATATTTGGATCGCCGATGTGTCTGGTGACAACTGATGCGAGTCACCACCACCGGACGACGAGAGTGCACCCGTTTCCCCCGACGGGGAGCAGCTCGCGTTCGTGAGTTCACGCAACCGGGATCGCGCCAGATCTACGTTTGTGGAATTGGCACGATCCGACGGCAAGTCATTGTCGGCGTCGGCGCTCTCAACAGAATCACTTATTCCACAGCGAAGGGTTTGAACTGCACGGATGGTTTCCCAGATGAGCGATCACGTCTTGGCGACCGGCAGCCGCGGACCATGGCCGGAACATACGCACGCGAATGATTTTCGTGTACCGGTCCACGAGCGTTGCCGGCGAGAGATTCTTGGTCGATGCAATCGCGGACCGACCGCCGTCGCCGCCGATGGAAATCGGATCCTGTTTTCATTCGCGAAGTGAGAACGGGGTGGCGAAAAAGGTTACGTCGGTGAACGGGCGGCACAGATTTGGCTCTACGAAATCGATACCGGTAAATTCACCGATTGCTTTACGAAAGGCGTCGATTGCAGGCATCCCGTTTGGGCGGTGAACCGCGACGGTTCTTCTTCACAAGGCGACTACAACGGTGCGTCGCTGTTGTCGATTGATCTGGAATCAGGCGAATACGATGAGATTGCCAACTTTTGAAGATTGACTCCATTGTCTTTCAGCCATCAACGCCGACGGATCGCATCTGATTCTTTCTGGCATTCTGTTTGATCTCTACCATTTGCCCGTTAGGTAAGCAACGGCCCCGATCAGAGGCAAAGCCATCCAAAGATTTGGAATTGCCTACACTGGGCGAGCCATTGCGATCGACGACGAGATGCGACGAATTAAGAAGCGCCAAATGACATCACCTTTTCCAGAGCATGGATTGGAAATGGTCTTCTCGACCGGGTGGTGATCTACGGCGTTGGACACGAAATTAAAGGAGCCCAATTCAGCTATCGGATACGCGGGTTTGAATCATACAACCCGTCTTGACCGACGACGCCCTGGTCACCATCAGCGTGCAAGACGGAACAAACGATATTTATGTTTCTCGTGATGAACCGTTCGTCGCCTCGGCCCGCGTTCAGTGACATCACAGATACAATTGGGAGCGAGGCTTCGATTTCGTCTTTCAGGGGCCCGGGTTCTTTTTGGTTGCTATGTGTTGCCAAGCACGCCGGCGGATCGCCATGGGACAGCAAGTTGTGCCCGGCGACTGATAAACGAATCGATTGGTACGACAGTTCGACTCCAAATGGATTTGACGACGGTTCTCAACAGGCCTCTTGGATTTCGCGGGACATTGTTTTTTATCGGTTAAACGATCCGAACCAAGACGAAGAATCAATAATCGCGATTCGGTCCGACTACATTCGTACGGCCCGGGGCCAGGGTTTGTATGACAAGGTGGTTAGCACGACAATTCGTGAAATCGTTTCCAAACGCAGCAAGAAAAAACTTCGGATACTTTGCATTATCGCGTTCATGGATCTCGCAGCTTTTATGGTTTGAAAGCAACTGTATCGTGTTGGCTACGCGGTCGAGAAGGGATTAGTCTACGGACGTTCCGCGACAACGGCGGTGGGTTCACGACGGACCGATTGTTAACGGCACTGACGCAACGCAGGGCACGGCCATACCGTTCCTCGCTGACGGTTTGGCGCCGGGTATCCGCAAGACCGGATGTATTTGCCGTTTGGCAAAAAAACCCATCATCGTTGTTGTGCAAACCAAAACAGTTTCAGCAACGCGGAAAATTTTTTCCCACGCGATTCGGAATCTGCGGGGCGTGGCAAATTGGTCTTTGCGTGCAAACAGCAGGCGGCTGTTTCATCTCCACCGGATCCGTCCTGCATCATGGATGTGGGGAACCATGCGAATCCATTCGTGGTTGGTTCACGCAAACGACGGCGAGGCATATGGAACTTTCAAGGGCGCCCCATGCCCCACAAACGTGCATTGGCCACTCCGCGGCGAATTCCGGCAGGTAAGATCGCCAACCAAACAAAAGCCGTTGAAGATTTTAATGAAGGAGGTCAAAAGGATGCGAAAGAACCTCGATTGCCTAAGCCGAAGTATAACACCTTCGCGAGAACTCTTTCATGAATTTCGATTCATCGGCCAAGAGGAATCTCTTCATCGGGCACCGATCTGAGGGCTTTATCGCAACAACAAGGAATTTCCAATGGAACAGGGCAAACAACAAGAGGAAGTCGACCGACGCTTCCAAAGCGTTTGCTTTGCCCTCAGCAAGTAACGCAGCGGCCGCAGCCAAGAAAAGGCGGCCGAGAACGTGACCTCATTAACCGGTCCATGCGGAAGGCCAGCGTTCTACGCAACCGCAGGGCACACGGATTTGCAGTTCCGGAACCGACCATGGTATTATGGAAACGTGGACGAGCTTTGCGGACATGCTGACGACTTTAAACGCCGTCAAATCGTGGGAAGGATTTAAAATTATCGGTGGTTGTCCCTGGCGAGACCACCCCGACGATCATTCCAAGCACCCGCTTAACTACCTCGCGACGCTCGCCGGATAAGCACTTCGAAAGTAGCAAAACTGGAACTAAGTGAACCGGAGTTTGGGAAAACTTTCGGAGCGTCTTTCGAATCCGCCCACTGTTCGGCAAAGTATCGAACGATCCCCAATTCCATGAAGAAGGCGTCGCTCAGTAACGAGACGAAATTCTTTCGAGCTGGCGACCATACCGTTTCGCTGAAGGCGAGGCCCATTGCCGAACTCATTTTTAGCCACAACACAGCGATACTTCGAAGCTCAGGTCGTGGGAAATCATTCGTGAAATGGTAGGATTTATTACAACCATGGATGGTCGACGCCGAAGCGGCTTGACCCACCCTACTTTGAATTCACAACGCTGATTTTCACCGAATGAATTGGCATGACCTGCTTACCGTCCATGGATGGATTCAAAGCATTTTCGCTCTAACCGATCTAGCCATCATGGAGGAGTTTTTGTTTCCTCGTAGTCTCAATTACTGAGCGTTGTCGGTCGCCGTCGCTGAACTCGATCAAGACGGCCCAGGCACTTGTCTCAGCAGTCCGCGATGGGGCGACGAAGGGGCGGTGATATCCACCTCGCTCCAGGAACGTACTTGCTCGATGCGTCTTTGGAACCGAAAATCCGGTATGACGAATCAAGGAGCCGGGAATGGAATCAGACATCCTCACTCATACAGATCCAGTGGCCAACGTCGACATCGACCTTGCCCGATCCTGAAAATGAAAACGGTGGCATGGATTACACGAAGCCTACCTGATTCGATTGCAAGACGACGCTTACCGGGAATCACGATTTCCAACCTGACATTTGCTTCGGCCCGCAACTTCACGGTGCGATCTTCGGTTGGGCCAACCAAGACCTGCACCTTGACATCACTTGCGAATCCAAGACACGTCTGGAGCGGTATCCGAACCTTATTCGATGCAAACGGGCAAAAGATTCACGGACTGCGAATTCATTCGACGCAGGTGGACGTGGAAACGAGTTTGGCGAACCGGCATCGACGGCGGCATTCACCGGCGGCGCGATCTTTTGCGATCTGGATGGAAAGAACAGTGAGAACGCTCACCAACGTTTTGAACGCACGCAGATGCGGAAGGCCGACGAGTTCTACGGCATCAAAGTGCGTCAAGGCAAACGCTGGCGCGTTCAACCATAACACGAATCGAAGGGTTCAATTTCTTCGATCGAGTTCCCATTCGAGAACGATGAGACGTCGGAGAATCGACCATACATCTGTTTTGGACTGTTCGGATTCCCAAAACATGGCTGGCGCTCGGTTCCTTGAGAAGGCGACGCACGTTTTCGCATTCATCACAACTGGTTTTCGTGGACCAGTTTACTCCGATGAGTTTCGTCCGCAACGGCGTTAGATCGGACCAGCAAGTCTGTTCGGACTTCGACGTGGCAGAAAGATCACGGAAAACTTGATCTCAGCGTTCGGAAAGGCAGCGCGAAAGGACCGGCGAGTTTCCAACAACAATTTTGGTCAACAATCCTGGTCGCGAGTGTCTGGATCAACGAGCATTACTCTAACTTCGAAAAATCCGCAAACAAACCACATCATTCACGCGGTACAACGGAAAACGCCACCGTACCGAAGGGCTTTTTGGATTCAATTCGAAATGCGACTTCAAAAACCATAACGATCGAGACAATTGTCATGAAGCCTCGGCAACCTCCGCCCGTTGCTGCGAACGACGAAAGTTTATTGAGTACGATCACGAAACAATCGCCTGACAAACGTATCGGACACCTACCGCTAACCAAGAACGAGCAAAGTAGTCGCCGGCCGGTCCGAAGAGCCGCTGAAGTTTCGAGTGCGGTGGTTTCAGGCGAGGTTCCTCGTCGATGGCTGGAATGCACGACAACGACTTCCGCAGTGAAAGTCCATCCGCTTCGCCGCCATATCGGATTCCAAGAACCTCAGGCCGCGACAAGGAAACGCGTCCAAAATTCGCAATGCCAGGCATACGGAGCTCGAATGTCTCTCGATTCACGAACAGCATCGCTTTTTGCAATTTGCTTGCTGAGGCGACATCGGCGGCATTCTCGGAGGAGCAATTGTGTCCGCCCGCCCCACCGTCACGGGCGGCACTCAACAAGCATCCGGCTACAGCGATGGAGAACAACACAACGGGCAGGACGTTCCTCGCATGTTCGAGGTAAGGGGGGGATTTGGGGGGGGGTTTTTTTTCGCCGAACATTACGGCCGCCGGTGGCTTCGCCGGGATCGTTTGCAAATGCTGGCAGCGGTTTAGCAAGAGCTTCCGTTGGAGTAGTTGCAGCAGCAAAGCGCAGTCGAAGACAGGCATCATTCAACTCGACGAGATCTCGTTTGCGGGAGTCTTGTCGATTGAAGGACGGATTCCAACGAAGTCGCGGATTCAACCTATCGCAATTGTTGACGCTGACCGAGCGTTAGAAAGCCAGTGACCGGGCATTCTTTTCCGCACTCAACCCGCGTGGAGGGACACCGCCGCAAGGAACCGATGCTTTGGCAAACCCGGTGAGCAGTTTGGGTATTGGGAGCGAATTTCAACTTCAACGTTTTTGCCCTCGCGTTGCAGCAGGCAGAAACTCGATTCGGAAACGTTCGAGGCCTATTTTGAAAACGGCGAATTCCTGGATCCACTCGCATCCAAGTGCAATGGAGAAAGCGACTGTTTCGACGGAAATCCACAAGTCGGTGGTGGCGGATTCATCACCTCTTCGCGGGACTGGGCTCGTTCGGGCGAGTCGTTCGCTTGCAGGGTTCGTGGAAGGAAAGCCAAATCATCGCGGCTGAGCATCTGCCGATTGTTTCAAGGGTACCTGAATCGAATCAGGCATACGGACAAAACATGTGGCTTCAAGGAAAAAATTCTCGCCTGAAGTGGTTCGCGGCAACAATCATTACTCAGGAAGCGGAATGGGCGGCTTGTTGCCCAATTCAGAAGGCACTGCCTCGCGACCTTCTCGCGCCTGCGGTGCCGGAAGCAACGTCCTTATACATTCATCCCACTCGTCGACTCGTCATTCGTCCGCCAGCGGTCTCGCCGCACGCAGTTTTTCCGATGTGAATTTCTGAGGTCTGTTGCTACGATGACGCTTAACGGGACAGCGAAACAATCAAGTGCGAGTTTGGAACTGTAGCGGGGAAGTCGTCAAAGACTTTCGTTTTTCAGGTGTGATCGAAAAAACTCTTGACGAGTTTCGCTACGCGTTCCTATTCATTCGCTGTCGCTTAGCGGAGGATTTTCTTGCACGGACGTTATCATGCACGTTCTTGTAAACGGAATCACGTCCGGCCGTATTGGTAGGTGAGTTTTCGTTGACTCGGACCCATGAGATGAGCATCGGTTGGCGTGATGTTCTGGAAACGTGGACGGCGGTTCTCCGTGGCCGCGAATCCGAATATCATTCGGTCGCTCCATGGACCGGGCCGCCCTTCACTCCCACCACCGGCCATCCACAATCGTGAAATTCCGTAATGGTTGTGATCGGTCCATCGAGCGGCGGGCAATTCGCCCGGGGAGTGCGGCCAAAAACTCCCCCCGCCACCCCATAACACCAGCGTCGAGTCCACATGCCGCGTGTTCAGGTGGACAAGAACGCGGCGAAGCGGTTGGTTTCCCACTGGCCGCACAGTCGCGTTAAACCCCGCTTCAATGTTGTTGTGGTGATCCCAGGCCTGCCCTTCCGCTGTTTGCCAAACCTGCGTGAACGAAACGGCCCGTTCCGCAAGCCGGCAGCCGTCAGCATCAGTTGCCGAGCCTGAAGCCGTCGCCATACATTTTGTGAATGTACGCCGGTCGCGACTTCAGGTCGAAACGCATCCGTTTCGCTTCGAACTGCATCGATAGGCCAACTCGTAGTGATTCAATCCGTGCCTCAATGAGCATTTCCACACCACGGTGAGCCAGGATGGCGTTGGTTCATTGGATTGCAGGAGATCCAATTGTCCCTCGCTGCCGCGTGGGGTGTTTGCGGACTCAAATGTTCTCGATCAAACGTGACGGGGGTCGATTTGGGACGTGTCGATATGGGTCCCTTGCAGCGATCCCGGCAAAGAACGCCGATCGCCAGTTGCTCGAACCGACAACAGGGAACGCAGTTGTGGGCACAGCCACGACGAATCCCGGCAGGTTATCGCTTCAGCGATCCGAGTCCGTTTAGTTCACCCAGGAACCAAGCTCTTGGGAACGCACCTGAAATTGTTGTCACCGCCAATTCATCAGCAGCAGCGGCGGTTTCATGATTTCGGAATGTCGCGTGCATCGACCGAAATCACGCACTGTCATTCGGCGGTTGGGCGGTCTGACGAAAACAATTCGCTGATCTCAATCCCGGATTGACCGTAAACGTTGGAACTGGAACGGAGGACGCCATTCGCCCCGGCAGTCTTGCGCTCGGTGGGGAGGCCGGATCGGACGGTTCCCGTGGATTACTTTCCGCGAGTGCCGGGTTTCGGATCGAAAACGTATCGGATGTGAGGACGGTCCGCCCGATGCCAGGGCAGGAAGACCGGGTCGTTGTCGCGTTCACTGTCCTCAAGATTACTGTTGCCAGATCAGGCAGCAGTTTCCGGATTCAGGTCATCACCCTCGGAATCGTATCGAAATGCCGACCGCGTCGACGCCACCCTCCGTTGCGATTGGGCGAGCGCCAGGTATTCAGCCAAACGCTCACGGCCTTCGGCGAGCAACTTTTCATATTTCTCGCGGATGTGGTTTTTCAAGGTTGACGGGGGCTGCCTGTTCTGATTTTCCAGAGCTTGCGGATCTTTTCAGGCTGACGTCATCGCCGGCCGCGCGAAAATGGCAACTGAGCGGTATCCACCGAATCTGAACACGCCGTACAGTGTAATAGTAATCCCGATTGAGATTGGATCGTATTTGTGGTCATGACAACGGGCACAACTGATCGGATATCCCATCAGCCCCCGAGGAGACCGTATCGATTCGATCTTGCAATGTTTTCATGGACTGTCGTTCTTTGAATCGATCGCGACGTCACGAAACCCGAGAGCGGCAAGTGATTCATGCGGGAAATCCCTTTCGATCAGGTTCCGCGCCCAATTGCTCGCGAAACGAAACTCATGAAAAGGTTTGTTCGTCGGTTGAAGCTACAAATGACGTAATCGCGATAAGAATACGCCATTCGAATTTCGGTTTCTCGAAAAAAACGTAACCGTTTCGTATCGGCGTAACGTGCCACCGTCGAGCCCAGTACCGTGCGCCCGCTCGCCGTAGTTGGTGGGCCGAGTCGAGTTGTTCGTCAATCCAATTCTGAGACACCATCGATCGCTGTTCCTTCGGAAGCTGACGCGATCTCATCGAACGTCACCGGCAGGCCGACGAGGTCATATTTAATTCGCCTTCGTGGAAGTTTACGTCCAGGCTCGCGGAGGTTTGACGGGGTGAAAGCCTTCGCGTTCTAACCCGGTGAAGGACAAAAAATCGATTCATTGTGCGGCCATGCGAATTCGCTTCACGAGGCGGAAATCTTCAGGACGTTGAATCGGTTCGGAACGCCCAGGGTTTTGATAAGTCGGGTGCTGGCGGGCGTGACCATATCGCTTGCCGTCGTTCGGGCCCAAACCGTCCCTTCAATTATCCAGCGACTAAAAGAGTGGACTTGGTCGGCGTTTGAGTGTTTCGTCCGGCGGCATCTAAGCGATTCGCGACGGACGCGCTTCCATCAGCAGAACATTCTCGTTCGGTTGGGAAATGGCACCACGGCGGCTTCCGGCTGTCACCACTGAAAGGATTCCTTTGTCGCGAGTCCAGGTCGCAGCCCTGCGTGCTGTTTTTGGGACCGATGACAGGGACACGCACTTCGCCAGCAACAGAAGGCCGCACCTTTCGACTCAAAGAAATGCCGGCCTTCCGCCTGCTTCGACGCGGCAATTGCTCTCATTCGGCACGCACTACGCTCTCGGAGGGGCGGGTTATGCGATGGTTGATGGCGACGAACAGGGGACCACCACGCACCGATCGGGATCTTCCTCGGACGGGGACTGGGATGCGTGGTCACGGTTCGAAAGGCCAAAAACGAAAAAAGGCATTCATGGAGTGGACTCTTTCAGTTACGGAAAGCACAACAGGCTTCCAATTTATGTTGAGCGACACCAGGCGAGGACAATGATGATTTCGTAGGCGGAAGTTTCGTCCAAGGACTTTCGTTTTCAGGATCGGGTCGGTCTCACGGGGGGAACAGGGTTACGACAAAACCGCGAACGAATTCTTTCTCCTAACGCATCCCACATTTGGATTTTACCCAAACTTTGAAAACGAAACGTGGTATTCAGGGGCCGAAACCTTTTGGGCCACTTTGGTTACCCGAAAGGATTTTGGCCGTGGGGAAAACAGGAAGAATTTTGCTTGCTTAGAAATAAAAAATAATTTGATCGATAACTTATTTGACGGAAATTTTTCCGGGGGAACTTAGGGAACCGCACGGACCCCAATGGAACTTTTTCCGCTTTTTTTTACGGAAATGGGAACCCGCCCAACTAAAATCCCCCCCCTTCCTCTCCT
>Ga0163217_1038437_pt1 | contig 14085 bp, 8 predicted proteins | sample SynspAceP_FD_185933 | JGI IMG/M metagenome (GOLD analysis project Ga0163217, IMG submission 185933) | Saline lake microbial communities from Ace Lake in Antarctica - Synechococcus sp. Ace-P (PacBio error correction) | ecosystem: Environmental > Aquatic > Non-marine Saline and Alkaline > Saline ... | reverse complement strand
CAATACCCGAAGAAATACCATTATCATTAAATACTTTTCCAGAAATTTTTATCCCTTCGTAGTCACCGAAATTTGAAAAAACAGGTAAGTTATTTCATTTACCGATCTAAGGTTCGGAGTTGTGTGAAATAAAGTTATCTGGGTCAACTTTCAGCAGGTTACAGATATTGGCGTTGGTTACAACTTTTGCCAAATGATTCAATTAGATTATAATTTCCGTTTATATGTTAGTGAAACTGATACTCCCTTGTGCATTAGTAAGAAACCACTCTTACAACTAATTGGTGCAAACATTATATAGAACAATAGTTTATGTTTTCTAAGCCAGGATTCAGAGGCATCTTTTAACCGTATGTGATTGGTATCATGATAACGAATCCATGAGGTATACCAACACCTGTGAACGACACGGATTGCACTAATATTCGAAGTATTGTATTACAGAATCAATTGCAAATTGCTGTAATTCGATTCATTAAAGACTAATGGAACAGCTCCAGATAATGTAAGTATCTGTTGCCCCAAAAAAACCCCATTCGAATTTGTTGATAATAGTACCTATAGATTGCGACCTTCACATGTGCAACCGAGATGAACCTCCACCTCTACTAATCGGTATTATCACCAATCGTTAATCTGCTTTATAGGTTATTTTCAATGGTCCGTAACACCAGCTAACTTGGTTGTAGTAGTTCCAAATATATCCTTTCAACAGAAGTACAGATCCATGTAAGTGTTGCTTTTTAAAGTAAATACAGGATAATCCAAGCCTCTTATTTGTGATGTTGAAGCTGCATCTAAATACCATCATTTAGGAGAAACTCCATCTGCCTCCGTCCATTACCCACCTTGTACTCTATCTATTGAAATGCCTTTATTATCATTTAAAAACTATTCTTAGTAATTCTGATTCCTTGTTGAACGTACAAGGAATTAGAGTGGTTAGGTTTATACCGGCACCTTTTTTTTAGTGAAGCAGATGTATAATAGTACGTTACCATGTATTATATTCTTCTCAATAAGTGTGTTCGAGACACTATTCCAATACAATAATTTACCGAAAGCTATTATCTCTGATGGTATTATTTTCGATAGTACTTCCAGAACTTATTTCCAGAATTGGCGCCAATTTCCAATTCCACTTCCGCCATCTAAATCTGCGGCTTCCAGAAGTGCTACTTCTCTGATCAAAATTCTTGAGTTATTATCCAGTACCAATCCCCTCAATACCATCTGCTTGTGTTTCAACCAAACCAGCTTTATAAATTTCGTTTTGAATACTGTAATAAAGAATTTGAAAACCGATTTGATTTAATAGACTGACCCCATCTAAAAATGCCACTAATTATTTTGAATAAGTGTTGTAGATAGAACCACCTTCGAATTAAGGCCCCTGTTTACCCAGTCTAAATCCGGATCCTGTGATCAACACCAGAAAGCACAGGCGAACCAATTAAGTATTTCAATCAGTCCACTCGAAAGCGTTCTGCACTTTTTAAAACCTGAGCCAGCCACTATATATAAATTGCTATTTGCCTAATTACGAAGGCACCTGCCTGTATTAACGAACAAAGGCATTTTGAGCCAAATTACTTAAATCTATTGGTCGAACTCTTTATTGGTAATGTATAATCGAGATGTTTATCGATACCTATTGAAACCTCCCATTACCAACAGACCCCGTATTACATTTCTTGAAGTTTTTGAGCAGTTAAGAGATATGCAGTTCCATTCAATAGTTGTTAATGATCTGTAATAAACGGTAATTCCAGTGAGTAGGCCATACTTCCACCCATGCCCTGTACTTTCCACTACTTGTTATTGGAACCGAAGGCACAAAACGCATTAGTATTTGCACCTGTAATAGCATTCGCATTTAGAATGAATTGACGAAGAGTACCTTTGGCTATGTCCTATTAGCTCCAGAAATCTGAATCGATTATCAATTCATCCTTGTCACTACATAAACAACTGAATCCGAAATCAATTACCAGAAATTCCAGTATTTGAAACAAGAGTCTTTTTTATGACATGATTACCAGCAATTTGCTAAATCAGTGGCATCGTTATGCGAGAGAATATTCGTCTGAAATAAACCACCTCTGTCTACCACCAAGCAATGACCTAATGCAACTTTGTAGTTGTATACCAGTTCCATCTTCACAAAGTTGCTCCAGCTGATTGCATAGGTTTGTTCAACCCCACGTTGTTTCCATTTGATAAGGTCCCCGGTTTTGGAATTAACTACAATCCAAAAATCTGCATCTTCACCCAATTATTAAAGAAATGTAGAAACCTGCATATTCGTGGATTGCCACTTCTCAGATATTCATCATCAGTTCCATCTGCTAAACCATCTCCACCATCTTTAATAATAGAACTCTACATTTTCTAAAGCTTGCGATCACCAGATGCATCACCAAAGTTCAGGTCTTCAGTATATCCATCTCCTTTTATATCTTCAAAAACAGTACCACTTATTGTACGCTTAAGTAAAGTGTAAACGCTTGAAGTATCATTTAAGTGTTAGGGTCGAATTGATTTCAAGCCTTTTGTACATAGGCTGTATTAACAAATGAGTCCTGACATATCCAGAGTTTACCAGTAGTTTCAATGAACATAACGAAGCAGGAAGCTCCATTTGCCTAAACTACCAATGCTCCATAGTTTTGTAGCTGAATTGTATGAACCTTGTGGTTTGGAGTAGCTTAACAATGTTAAGTCCATTCGGTAGTGTTTCGTTTATATCTTAATTCTGTGCATCTTCAGAACCCGTTATTTGAAACTGTAATTGAAAGTTTAAACAGGTTCATTTTCAAGAGGGTTAGTATCATCTGCAGTTTTAGTAACTGCAATATTCGCATTCTTGTATTTATACAGGGTTAGCAAAATCTGATTACGACATTGTGTAAAATCAATATCTACCAAACGATCATCTGAGTATCCTGCAGAGGTATTTGTTCCTGTACGTATCTGTAAATATTAAGTGATAATATAACGAGATGCCATATGATCTAGAGCAAATGTTCATTCCCATCGGTTAAAACACCAGATTCAAAATGTTTGAAAAGGTCCCGAACTTCCAATAATTAGATTAGTTCTCCTCAACCGTACATGAAAACGATTTTGTGCAAAGCCTAAAAATCAGTTAATGTATTTCCAATTTAGCAGAAAAACCCATCAAATATTCTATCCTGTAAGAGCAAAACTTGCTTTTAAACTTGGTGTATAGTTTCCCGTCTGCACTTAATTTAAGTTCCAATTCTATTAAACCAACCACCACTAGTTGCCGTAAAGAAAGGGACTAAAATTTGCAGCAGGGACTATTTTGAAAATACCGTTTTATTTCAATATCATTCAAGTGTTGCATTATTATTGCAACAACTTTAACCAATGCATCTACTCCAGATGCCAATATTGCTAATTCGATAGAAGCCATTTGTTGATAGTGGCACCCTTGTTCTAAGTTTGGATTTATAAAAGAAAATAATGGTGGTTCATTAACAAGAAAGTCCAGAGTTGGATCAAAATATTGCCAGATATCAACTGATCGCAATATTATTTGAGGTATTCCCATCCTGTACCAGTTTAAAAATTAGATAGAGAGCGATTATTGGTAATAGGAATTGCCCTCTTGCAGTTATTAACTGTAGCTTTAATTACCTAGGGTAGCAGATTCCTGTCCAGTAAAAAGTTCCAATTATCCCAAAATACCAGTAGCATTTTTGTATGAGCCTGAGAAGCTAATGTGAATTTGAACATATGTTAACCCTGCAGGAATTTGATCTGTAACTTCTAGACTTCCAACAGAATTACCTTGTCATTTTTAGCGATATAGTGTAAGTAACCGTGATCAGCTACAGGCTGGTGTAATGAAAATCAAACAGATTTTAATTACCAGAAATATCTATAATATCTGAAGAAGTGGGGCAACACAAAAAAGTAACACAAGGTTCAAACTAAAAAGCCCAAAAAGTCTTTGAGTGAATCCGTTTGTATGTTGGATCTTTAATTCCTGCCCTTAATCTTAAACTTTTGTTCAGTATATTGTTGTAAAGGCTAGGTTATCAGTATGTAGGTTCAATCCCATTGACAAACCTATTGGGTTGAGCAGATCAAAAGTTGTTGAAAATTCCTCACTATTTGAAATCAAATTCTGTAGTTGTTTCAAAGTAAATGAAGTAAGGCCTTTGGAAGCCTGCAAATTCACGAGCTCCATTTGGGTCACCCATCACATCTACAGCAGAAGGCAGCAAAAGTTAAATATCTTGGATTTCCAGTAACAGAATCATAAAAAAGCTTAGATTTTCAAAAATCTATGATAACCTTCGCTAAGGTCTTATTATCGGCCTCAATTGAGGTTGAAAATTTCTGGATAAACCACTGATGCAGTTTGGTCAAAATTGACAAGAATTGCTATTTTACAGTAAGGATTTCAAATTCCCGCATAAACACCTTCTGTTACAGAATTACTCTATAATATTGCCCCTACCTGTCCAGCTGTATCCACTATTTGGTTTTCGAACAATTAAAAAGTAAGAGCGTTACTTCAGAACATTGCGTTGGAAAAAACGGGCACAATTACGTCAATACCTACTGCCAGAAGTATTATTAGCAGAATTCAAATCATTGTGATCTAATGCAGTGATATCTGCGAATTGTGATTTGATTACCTCGAGTCTTCCTAGATCTATTCAGCTGAATAATTAGGGTATCCAAATTGCACCATTCGCGAGGTTTCCAATACTCCATATACCAGTCGAATTAGAGAGGTACCAATGGTTGCTGTATTTTGATTGATAGGTTACACCCGTAGGAAGTTAATCTATTATTGAAAGCCCAGCTCGCGTCTTCTGGTCCGATTATTTACTACAGATTAATTTCATATTCAATGGTTTGTCCAACAATACAGTATTATCATCAAACAGTCATAGTAAAAACCACCAACATCTGATGGCTTCGGGGAACTACTTTAATACCAGAAGAAGGCGCTTATAGACAGATTTGGATCTGTTTTCTTTTAATGAAGTAATCGAGGCATTATTTAGTTAATTGTTTTCCTAAGTCGAAGCATTTTACTGTAAGCTTGAATACTAAACTGTTAGAATCATTAACTGCTTATCGATCTACCATCCCAAAATTCCAGTACCGTTAACGATAAGTTCCCTGTCCAGCTACAAAATCCAACATAAGTTAAACAGCTGGAAGTTGATCAGCTAAACTTCAATTCTTGAAAGCAGGATCAGGTCCAATTTCTTAAACTTTACGTTGAAAAGTATATTCTCACCTTCAACAGTGAGTGAGTTATCAAACCGTTTTAACTTATTTTCTAAATCTGGCTCTAATGGATCTAAAATATCCTAGAGTATAATCTTCTATTCTCCTCACTAGCCTCCTCCCAATTGATTTGCAAACTTTCAGAAGATTTGATTGCAATTCTAAAAAACGAGCATAGGTAGTACCAGATTAAAACCTGTAATTCCATTCCAATCAATGTAAACTGCCATTAGAACAAAAATAATTGAGAATCAAATTCCCCTGGATCAAATGTATCCAGGACTGATCTAAATCAAACCCATCCCCAACAAATCCACCATCTGTACATGAAAGTGTAGTTGAATAGTTAGATTCTGCACTATTTAATGTTGTAAGTAGGCTCTATACCGGTCTTCATCATTCTCAAAACCACCAATCGATGAAACTCGTGGATCGGTCCCCTGTTTGAAGTTTACTATTTGAAATTCCGTTTCCATCCCATTCAAAACCATTCCAAAAATAAAAACTGTATGAGGTACTGTATTATTTAATAAGTGAAATGCTGCCGGTATTGACGAGAGTTGTAGAAGAGTCCGTAAGTATTTGGGCATCACCAAAATCGGCAACACACAATTCCTATTGTGTGATGTTATCAGGAGCTGCAACACTTTTTCTAATTTCAATACGCTCTACCCCCAGGTATTAACTGATTCGGAAACCCATATGTGTGGGTTACTGAAGATGATGCAAAAGATGGGTTGGAGAAACAGTTGGTTGAAATTGAAATTGTTGCTGCACCATTAGCAAAAATTTAAACTAACTGTATTAGTACAAATCCTCCGTCTTTGTACCTTGTCCGGTTGTCCAACTAGTTAAATCTACTCGTTGATTTGAACGTTAAATGCTTCCATTGTAAAGATGGTAGCCACCACCATTAGTGTCGTAATCTGTTTAATGAAAAACGATGGCATCAGATGAATTGAAGATGAGATTATCAATATCGAATGAGGTTACATTACCAGAAGGCTCCATTAGGATTAACTGGGACCAATTAAAATGATCACCCTGAGAAAACACACCACTGGCCCCAACGCTGAAATAGGCATTTGGTGAAAAGTAGTAGTTGAGGACGTTAGTCGCGTTGCTGATACTGTTGCAATAAATTAAATCGCCAATTTCAGCTATATATCTGTGCATTATTAACTCCATTAAAACAAGGGTCCACGCTACAATCTTTTCCATTTACAATAGGACATGGATTTGGAACCAAAAACCTGATTGAGAGAGAGCAGGCTGATTATTAATCGATTGACCCCGCAAGATTTGAAGCATTATTCCCTGGCAAATCCTCAATTGGATTTGTGCCAGAAAGTTAATCTATTTCAACGTTATCACCAGAAGAACATTTCAGGTAGTTAAAAAGTCAAAGAAATTTATCACCCATTTTACAGTACCGTATTAATAGTTACTGGGTTTGGCAGTTTATTGCTAAGTAAAATCACTTACAGAAGGGAACAGAACTAGAATAAATGTTCACTGTTAATCAAATACGTAGATATCGGTCACCAATGTGAGCTGAAGTTTAAATTACTGGAGCTGTATTATCCGAACAGATTTCCTGCGCTTCTATATCATGGATTCATTTGCGAATTTATGCTTTCGTTTTGATGAACCGTCGATGGCAAGTAACTATATAGTAAATAGGTCGTGCCATTACGTATATTATTCTATAAATGTATAGGAGTACACTTTCATTATCGGCTATTGTTCCGATTTGGGTATATAGCCACTACCCTGAAGTAGTTGATCTTTTAATTGAAATAAACTATCTACACCAACTTCCAGCTTCATTGCTTACGTCGTCCAAAAAACTAATGTTTATATCTCCACCCAAATATTCTGTATGCAACAACATTTTGATGGTACTGATGGAGCTGCATTATCCGCTGTATTATTAAACAGGATTGAGCTATAAAGGATTTACTTAACTTGATTTCCAGCACTATCTTCGAATGGATTTACAACCAGATGAATAATCTAAATCCATAGGGGGGGGGTTTTTCTCCTCCAAAATTAGCTGGAGGATTATATACTATAATAAGGAAGGCAGTATTTATATACCGGCATTTGTAATGGCAAATGGAGAGTACCATTATCCGAATTGTAAAATCACCAATTGCTGGAGTTGAAGTTACATCTAGATTCTATATTAATCGAGTACTAATATATTGCCACTTGAACTATGCATTGGTGAGTGTTGGAGCGACTAAATCGGTATTGGCTGAAACTCGTTAGAATTCCCACTGTTCATTACCAAAGATTAATCTAAAGCATTACTATATAATAGTATTCCGATTATTGTAGTTAACTGTATTATCAGTAAAAATGTATGAATTGCTTCATATTGTTACCGTTCCAAATTTGAGAATAAACCACTGCCTGGATAACAGACGTTTATTTGAAGTAGGATGTAATTCCACTCCCGATTCGTCTTGCATCATTAAAGGCTTAATTTTGCACAGAAGTTGCTGAAACTACCATTTGAAAACGATATTTTGTAGAACTGTTACAGAACCATCAGAACTAGCAGAAACTCTGTTGATATCAAACTTTCTCTATTTTCCATCGATTTATCTTATGGCTGTAACTACATAGAAATAAAGTAGTACCATCAACAGCTGATTATCTGTAATAGAGTATAGAAGCACTCTCTATCAGCTAATCTACCAACTTCAATATATCCAGTTCCAGAAGTCGTTAGATCTTGAATTTGGAGTATAACCCAAACTCCACTTGTGCTGCAGGCTCATCTACATCATCAAATTATTTGAATATCGGCTCCAAACTAAAGCTAAGAGCAAGCCACATTTGATGTGACTGGAAGCGGAATTAGTTCTACTTCATTACAGGAGTACTAAAGCACCAGGATTAATTTCATATCTATCTATGATCTGTTAGCTGAACGAGCTTATATTTGAAATTCTAACTTCGAGTGTCCATTAATCCATCGTACATGGCATCTTCACTTCTCAGACAACTTCTAAGTGGATATTCTCGTTTCACTACACATGCATCTGTATTTTCCATGCTGAAGCAAACTGAGATACCACTTGATATTTATTTCTACCCGTCCAGGATTGTGCAAATTACTAAATACGCCACTGCCCTGTAATTAAATCGCTCAGAATTTGAGTAGTTAAGATTGTTTCCTCCGTTTTTTTTGAGAACCTTGTTCTAATACCATTTCTCGAAGTCGCTTCGTAAGACTGATCCGTCCGTTTTGTTACATAATCAGGCGCGTGCACTTCCTGTCTAACCAGAAAGAGATTGTAATTTGCCCCTCCACAGTTATATCTAAACAGAATGTATCTGCTACTGAAATAAATCGTTTTTGATCTCTCTCAAAAATCTCTCCAGCGCCGGCCTAATTTGTCCAAGTTGCAGCTTGTGTTCCATTATCAGCTAATTGATTGACTTATTTGCTGTTGCATTTGATAGATTTATCCATATGCATACCAGCTTGATAATTATTATCCAAACGCAGAGAAAGTTATGGTTCGTGCGCTTGAATTAGTTTCCATAGAACATATATTATCGTTTCGCGGCAGCTGTAGAAATGGTACGGTACTTGCACCCAAACTCTTTAAAGCACCAGTTTGTGGAATTGAATACTTTCTAACTGAGTTGATTAAGCAATAGAAGTACTGCTTGCTTGATGTTGGCAAAAAACTGATGTCTCGCCATCAGGTTGTACTTTTCCTATCAGATTGTATCTGTGTAACCTAATTAGTACGCGGGAAAATTGGTATTCGCTCCTTGGACTTGAGATCCACTTATAATAACCAGCGTTTATAAAATCATAGCCCGTTATTGAGCATTATTTTCCCAGAAAATACCATTAAGCCCAATAAGCAAGTAACCCAGAATCTTTTTAATTCTGCTATCCTTTTAACCCAGTGAATTTTTTAAGCTATGCTTATCACACTGCCCTTCTTCCTCTGTTTAGAAACTCGATGTTTCTAAGGGTTGATGGAATCCGGCATTTCTATATTCGGATTCTATCGAATCCCTTGTGTATCAATAGTACTTCTACCTTGAAGTAATTCGAGTAGGCTCTCACTCCCCAATAAAACTTAAGTACTGAAGCATAGCTTTATTCTACGTGTCTTCAATTCTACTTCCACTCCAATCAATTCTAAATAACTGATTCATTATTTTCTTAAATGATTGAACATATTCTTGAAAAGTACAGCGTTGTGTTTCATTATCAAGTTCCGAAAACCAGGTCTAAAGTTTTACACCGATCAGGAACTACGATAACTTTGAGATAGATCATTAATTAATTCGTAATCTTTCTCTAGAGTTTTAAAGATGTTTAATAAGCTTTCTGATATAGGCTGGTATGGTTCGGTATTTCTAAAAACTTGATATCAATCTTGTTGACTAAAGAATTCTAAATGCTCTGAAGACTTTGAATAATCGAACCGACAGTATTATTATCGCTCTGATGTACCACGAGTAAAACATGAATCTTGTTATGCAAGCTCCATGATTTGTTAGCTCTGTTAAGATTTGCATCTTGCAAGTGTATTAAACCTTTATCAGTTTGGTTAATCCCAATAGTCACATTTACTGCAGGATACTCTCTTAAGGCGAATCGCAATTCTTGAATAAAAATTATATTTATGAGAAGCTTGAATTGTGTTGAAACCTTGTGAGTAGATTAAGATTGGTTGGGAACCGCATATGTTCCGTTCTTAAAATATAATCCCAACTTCCAATTCCTGCGCAGCTTTCTGTTGAAACTTGAAAATCCTCTACGCTGTTCAACAAAGTGACTTTTGTTATTTAATCATTAGATTCTAGCTCTACTTTTAACGTTCCAGAGCCATTTCAAACAATATTTTCACCTTTAGGACTGAAGTTCGCACATAGTCCATCTATAATCAGTGTTTCTATCTTCAACACCTGCAGCTACTAAATAAGCTAACGAGCTGCCATAGAACGTCTATCTGATAATGCTTGATTATATTCTACAGAAGGAACTTTTAGATCTGTAAATCCAGAGAATTGATAGTGTCTATTCCATCTTCAATTCATTAAGAATTTAGCCACGTTATCGAGCATTTGAGCTGGTGACTGATTGATTATAAGACATATCGTTTATCGAAGTGGAATCCTGACGTGGAAGTAAAACATACCTAGTAAGTGGTTTGATCCGAAATCTGCAGCTGCAAGAATACACAGGGATCGTAATGTATGCTCAGGAAATCTAATGGCATAGTTTTTAGATCCATCTCTCTGGTTTTTCACATGGAATACAAGGTCAGGTATAGGCTTTTCATCAATAAAGTTATTACTTCTATTTAGGTGCTAAGTTTCTAAATACTTGCCGCCTCATCAAATTTAGTGGAACCCTGAAATAAGCGCCGGCTGTTAATAGTTGTTAACTGCAGTGTCTTTCTTCTTCATAAACGAAGAAATTAAATCCTGCTGCTAATGCTTAAGTTAGTAGCTACTAAGTATCCTAATTTCAACTCTAGTCCATAGTCTTTAGTTGTGAAATCACTGAGTTGTAAGCTAATAGGCTTGCATTATACCGGCATCCCATTTCTCATTTTAAATCATTGAAAAATTGCTCTACCTGAAATTTAATTCTAAAAATGACTCTGAGCGTAAATTTGATCATCACTTCAAGTGCAATATTTTGCAGCCTCACTCTCTTCCAGAAAGAACTAGGTCGAAGTTGGTCGGTAATTAGCATGACTTGAAGAACTGTGCATTCTAAAGAAATCAGGTGGGTATTTACTTTGATCTTCTCAAATTTAAATTTTCATATCGGAAAGAGCATCGAATTGGTTTGTTTCACTTCCTCCTAAATCAGCACCTAATTGTAATCTCTCCTGAAGTTTTCTAATCCCTGACATCCATCAGCTGTATTAATTGCAATGTATATTTCCTACCTAAGATGTCCAATCAGATTAATTCTGAAACCATACCTAAGCTATTTAAATTAGTATCAGCGGTTTGCACCAATCTAGCTTCTGTTCTTGCTGAAACCTTTTCCAGTTATCACTACCTGTATATTCAATATGATGTAGAAATTGAAGTACCATTCATTCGCTACTTGGATCTGGGTACCGTAAAATATTTCTTCGAATTCCTGGCATTAATGAAAACCTCTCTTTAAGCTTAAAAGCTTGTTTCGTCAAAACCAAGTGAAGCTTGTCCGTGTTCTACGCATCTAAAGCCATCATTTCATACGCGTATTTCACTAAAAATTACCTTACCGTTTTCATGTAATTCGGCACAAAACCAAATACTGTATTATTTCTTTGGCATGTATTTTGAAGAGTATTACCTTCCTCCCATCACTAGATTATAAACTCATGCTTAGGCATATAGCATTTTAGCATATCTAGAGCTTTATAATCTCCACCAACTGCGAATTTGTTTTCTATCTGCTTCATTTAAATCTTGCTCATATTCACCGAAAGCCTGATCGCTCCTTTTTACAAATGAATTTGTGAAGTCACTTTACTTTCTTCAAATTATATTAGTCACATCACCAAGATTTTATTCGTTTGTTCTGAATGACGAACTCAAGACTCGGCGCAATTTACTTCCAGATTGAATATGAAGCTTTAATCCAATCTAAGCTTCTTAATGTTTGGCATTTTCCAGTTGTATCATTCTAGAAGATAATTCAGCAGATTAAAATTGTAAGTATTAATGTAATTGTTTGAAACGTCCTCTTTGCCTGCTTGCTTCAGTTCTAGTATTTTTTGCCCTAAACTTGACGCCGTTGATACTAAAGTTCTCGTCTGATCTCCGACGTTGTCCATTTTAAACTCATAATCTACTTCCTTTATGTCGGAATTTCAAAGTCTTCCTGCAGTACCAGTTCCTTCCTGATCGAAAGTATGTATCAACTGCTTCCGCAATGATTTTCGTATGAATTACCTAAGTCGAAATTCAATTACTACTAGCTAGAGTAAATTCTCCAGTTGGAGGTTTATACCTGGAAAATACCTGCAACCTTATATTTCAGACCGTCTTACCAACTCCACATCGTCCACTAATTCCCAACCCAATTAAGTATCGATCAAGAATTATTTCTCCAACTCATATGTGCACGAATAAATACCGGCGTTAAAAACTCGCCATCAACAGCTGAATACAGATTTTTAAAAGTGATAACTCCAGAGATATGACAATAACATAATCTTGCAAAAAGCGATGCCAGTCGTTCTGTACTCAGAATTACTTCTTACTTTTGTCCGGTCATAAGGTGAGTAACTCAATTATTTCACTATTATCAATTATTTATCTTCTATCGGGTAGTTCATATCTAGAAAACCGACCCGTGAATCTTCTCTAATCCTACGAGCCAAATACCGAACTAACAGCCAAAGCTCGATAGTTACAGCACCTTGTGCTAAATGGTTTAACACCATTTTGAGATTCTTACTGTATCCTCCTAATTGGATATCTGACTTATTATTTTCCTGTGTTATTGAAATCACCAGTATAATGCCAGAGGTCTTACCTCTGTCCAACCTTATATATAGTTCTACCAGAAGATTGCGCATCAAAACCTTTATCGAAGATTCACCATACCACCAGATAAAATTCTTCTGGGTCTTGATTATCTCTAATAAAACCGTTCTTTTTCCTCTTCTCAGAAAAATCAAAGCCAGCTGTTAATAATGTTTTCCAATATCTTTTCCTTTTAGAAGAAGCAAAGCGCCCATTCTGCAGTAAAAGCTATTATATCGTATGAAAGTTTGTTTTAACTCTCTTTCAAAGCCATCATATGCCAACATCTCTCGAAAATATTGAAGTGGTTCTCTTAGTCTCAAAGTTCCTTCAATAATACCCGCTGCAACTTAAAAGGTCTTTAAGTCAGGAAGGAATGTCAACTTTAGCTTCACCAGAAACTACACATAACTGACTCTGACTTTGCAATTTGAGTCAAAGTTGAGACCAATTCAATAACTTGTTCAACCTTCTTCAATAAATATCTGTAGTCCCTGGTTCTTGTGCATCAAATCAGTTGCTTTCCATGGTCCAAAAGAAACATCTAAAGTAACACGGCATTCTAGAGCCAATAAGATTCCATCCTTATCTAATAACCCTGAATAGTACTTTAATTTGCTGTTGAAGTACCTATCAGCAGGAATATTATACGGTAGTACTGTTAAAATTACTTATCGAGTAGTACCAGGTGGTTTTAATAGTTGTGATTAGTCTTTGAGGCCCTTCACATTGCGCCAAACGGATCCTGCTTCAACTTAACTCTATATTCATTAACACCTGGATTAAGTCAACACTAACCATTTCCCCAAACCTGAAATGCTCTTTTTCTTGCAAAATACTGATCTTTTGTCCTATTTCTTATGTGATCCAATTAAACTCTCCATAACAAATAAGTCGAATAAAGACCTGATCTACCTTTGCCCAAAAAATTGTTAACCTTCTTCACTTCTAATAGTGTCACCATCTCAATATTTCAAAATCAATTTCGTGTATCGGTACTTGAATCATTGTTCAATAGATAAAGTTGTTAATGGAGTCTTTTTAGTACTTCCTCAAATAGTTAATGGCTCAAATTTTTCCCATCTGGTGAGATGTTGCAATATTTGGAGCTTTAACATTCCCAATGAGTACCACTTGCAATATTCGAATTTCCTGAACAGCAGAACCCTATTCCTGAAGTTGAGAAACTTTGTTAAGTGATGTGATTTAAATTGTCTTTACTACCCCATTGCGATTCTTTAATGATGTTGATAAATTGTCTTTACTACCCCATTAATTAAATCTTGCTCT
>Ga0163217_1000883_pt1 | contig 14085 bp, 21 predicted proteins | sample SynspAceP_FD_185933 | JGI IMG/M metagenome (GOLD analysis project Ga0163217, IMG submission 185933) | Saline lake microbial communities from Ace Lake in Antarctica - Synechococcus sp. Ace-P (PacBio error correction) | ecosystem: Environmental > Aquatic > Non-marine Saline and Alkaline > Saline ... | reverse complement strand
CCCGTATTTCAGCACGTAGCAACATATTGTGCAAAAGAATGCCTTCTCCCCTCCGGCATCGTCCAAAAGTTCTGTTGAAGCACATGAACGCGAAGCTTAGCGGATGCCTCCGCGGAGGAATCTCCTTTGAGCAACTCGGAAACAGCAATGCCGCTCGCAGGCCGAATGAGCGAACAGCGACATCCAGTCGGGTAGCGTCGATGTATGGATCTTTTGAACCAAGCACAGTGTCGACAGATTTGGCGAGTGCACAATTTGCCCTCGCTTCCCCGGTCATGTACTCAACAATTCAGTAACGCTCGGGCCCGTTCGTCAACGGCGACTCCAGGTCGGCAACCGAAGTGTCCGAGGTTGAGCATCAATGGATTTCCAGGCCCACCAACCAAATAGATTACGTCACGGACTCGTTTGCCCGTGCGGTGATGCCGTGTGGCTCTCTCTCTCAGCATCGGCCGACATCAACATCGCCGTGCTCGCTCGCCGATGGACGGGTTTAACTTACCCGAAGTAACGATATTCAGCCAAGCACACCAGGTCCCTCGTGATTGGAACGAGAGATAGCGCGCAGGCTTTGGCTTGTAAACGCGAAAGAAGCAGTGGTTTTAGAGGCGATCAGAAACGCAGACCGCTCCGCGCCCGTGCCGCTAGTGCACAACTCCAGCGTTCCGTCGGCCCGAGACTCAGACGCCAGTCGGCCAAGCTTCGATTTTCGACGTTGTCAAAAATGCAGTTCGTTTAAAGTTGGTCTCGGTCGTTTGGAAGTCGATGTTGTGTGTAGTCGATCAACATGATCCGCACCCCAACGAGCGAACCCTCGAACATATTCCGCGTACTGCAAACAACCGTCACTGCCGCGCCGAAGACTGGCGAGCTGGACGGGGCAGCGGCCCGATGCCACCAGACGCCCCATTGGATCAGAACGGATCGGCCTGCCGGATCTTCGCGACGCGCCGAAGTGCCGTGTCAGGACCGCGAGCTGGACGTTGGGCAGAGGCGGCTGCTTCGATTCATGGCAGACCCGGCCGGCTGATTGCTCAGTCGTTGTTCGCTGCGGCGACGTACTTCGCACAGCTTCCCCGGCATTCACCAAAACACTTCACCCCCGGTTGGAACCGTTTCACTTGTTGACGCCAACTTTCTCGACAACCCGGCGACATACGAACCGGGATCCCGTTTTAGGACGGCAGCCATTCCCGTCTCCATTCCGATCCAAAAAACGGCCGCCGCGAACGGCAAAGGCAATCACCGATGCTGAAGGGACCGGCGCTGTGAACGCGGACGAAGAACTTCAGTATCCTTGATGGCACCGGCTTCGGATGACGGCCAGGATGCAATGGGTCAAGGTGAGCAGTAGCTGGGAGCAAGCATCAGCTTGCCATGGTCGGTGTCTGTATCGGACTGATAGGTCTCCATCGCGTTTCTCCCCTTTTTGTGACAACAATCACATCAAACCGGCCCCAGCGTGCTTTACGCTTGTAAGTGCAATCCACGCACCTTATGCTACACTGTTAAGTACGTCAAGACAAAGATCATCCAAATCCAATCGACAGGAAGCGACGGTGGCGAAAGCGAAAAAACAGCCAAAACAGAGACCGGTGCTGCGAAAAGATCGCGTCCTTCGTGCGGCAGGTTCAATTAGCGATAAGGGCGGAATTGAAGCTCGTCGATGCGGAAAGCTGGCACGCAGAAGCTTTCGATTCGAAGGCGGATGTCGTTGTACAACCACGTGGCCAACAAAGATGAAATTCTCGACGGCATCGTCGACACAATTGTGGGCGAGATCACCGTGCCACAGACGCGAAGCACTGCCGGAAAAGCGATGCGTGGCCGAGCGATCTCTGCCACGAGTGTTTTGCTGAGCACCCTGGGCGGGACAATGCTCATCGTCTCGCGACAGCCAACGTCGGTCCGCCATGTGCGTTACGTCGACGCACAATCGGTTGTCCTCGGGCGCTGGATTTCCTATGCCGGGCCGACATGCGTGGAATGCGATCGACAGCTACGTGTTACGCGGTTCACGCTTCAAAAGCTAACTTCCCGTTCGACCCAGGATGAGTACGCCGACCGCGCGAAAGACCTCTCTGCAATGATTGCCCGTCAGACGAGTACCCACACACTACACGCGTAGTCACAAGAGGTCAGTTACCGGGAAGCACGGACGGGATTACACCACTTGACGTTCGGCCTCGATTTTGATTCTCGATCGGGCATCGAACCATTACGAAAGCAGTGAGCTTGAAGACCTGATGCAAGACACCGATTTCTTTTGGGAATGCGATCTTCACTCATCGACACTAATCAAGATTCTTTTTGGATTCGATCCCTGGCTAGGTGCCCGTCTTCTGCTATTTGCAAAACGGTTTCTTTTGGTGACGAACTCGACTTTTGCGGTGCACGTGCCTTGGCGGAGGACCCGCTCGAATGTGATGGCAAATCAAAGTCCCGTTTCTTCCAGTGCAAGTTGCCGGCTGTTGAGCCAAATGCAGCCTCCACGTTTTTCAGGTCACCGTGGTAGGGAGCTCCGCAGCGGGTCGAAAATCTTTCGTTTTGCCCCAACACGATCAGCGTGTGTGGTTTGAATTGAAGGCGGAAGTATTCTTGCCACTGGGGTACCTGCGGTGGGTGCTGCCGTAGCTGTGAACATCGCCAATTGAATCTCTGGTTGCCTGGGCGATCAACAGCGGCTGCACGTGTCCCCAGTGTCGGCTTGATCGCTTCGACGTCACGAATCGCCTAACGGCCTTTACTGACCAGCTTTAGCGCACCCAGTGTTAACATTGAACGCAGTCCGTCGGGCGTTGCCTTCGATCCGTCGCCCAGTATTTTGATCGGCTTCCAGAAGGGCATTGTCGTGGCCTTCGAATAACGCGTGCACGTTCTGAACGATCAGTGTCGGACACGCTCGGGCGCATGATTGGCTTTGCAGCGGAAGCCGACGGGGCGCACCTGTTAGTCCATTCAGGTAGATTGAATACTTGGTAAGCCCAAGCTGCTCGGTTGAACTTTTTCGACGATTGTTGGGCTATGTTGTCGACCCTGTGTTACTCGAACTTCGTCGACGACAGGTGCTAAAATGCTTCCGTAGCCGGAGGTGTTTCCGGTGCGATGACGTTGAATTGTCGGCGAGTACAGGATCAGATTTGCGAAACATGTGCGAAGACGTTAGGAAGAAGCCAATTGCAGTGCAAACACGGTCCGGTGCGTCTGCGGCCCCGCTTCACGATAGAAAATATTCGACGTTCATGACTTCACGCGTTCGGTTGCATCACTTGTGACTCGTAGCGTTGGATTTCCCGGTTCGGCGCTCGCTGTGGGCGGACTGAGGGATCGCGACGATCGCCAGTGCTCATGAGGGTGTTTTTTAGGATGGACATGGGAGGGGGGGGGGGGGGACCCATCACTCGCATCGAGTTCGGCGTCATGCCGGCTTCGTTTGACGCCATCGAAGCAGGTCTTTGGCTTGGCCGGTCGTTGGTCAGCGGGTTCACGGTTTCAAGTTCGGGACATCTTGGCACTCCACTAGGATCCGGGAGGATTTTGATCAACAGCCGGATGGCATTCCGTTGTCCTTAAGCATTCACCCGTGCCAAAGTGTTTTTTACCTAAGTGACTACTCGGGGTAATGCTTAGGTGCCTTAGATAAGGCGTAGTTGCAGCACGAACTGTTTGTGGAATCGCCGAAATTTTCGTTTTCGAAGCACGAAATATCGTTGTATCCCATAGAGAATGATTGCAGCAACAGTTGCACCTTATCGAGAACCCCCAAAGCGTTACGTGGCGATGGCGCAGCAGCGAAGCCGTTGCCGATGTCTGCGGCTCGCCGTGGACGAACTTGACCACTTCGGCGATCGCGAAGGTGCGCAAGCATGGGAGGAGATCAAAATCACTCGCACCCGGCCGAACAAGAGATGATTACCTCCCAAGAAGACTTGCGTCGCGATCATTCGGAGGGAAATGGTGGGTCAAAGGCGTCGCATTGGGAAACGGTTCACGCACAAATCTCGTTGCGTCGCGCCACCGATTCAACGTTCTGATCACGGGCGAAAGTGGCACGGGCAAGGTGGTCGCACCTGAAATTCGTACTCGTTCCTTCGCGACACGCAGTCGTCCACTCATCAAAGTCAATTGTGCGGCGATCCCACGCGAACTTTACGACAGCGAGTTTTTCGTCACACCCAGGTTGCTTCACCGGTGCGTTCGCGATCGCGTTGGGCGTCGAATTGGCCGATGCGCGCACTCTTTTTCTTGACGAGATCGGCCGAGATCCCCGCTCGACCTACAACAGGCAGGTTGCTGGTGTTTTGACAAGAAGGCGAACTGAAGCGCATCGGTGAAAGACGAAAACTCGCAAAGTCGACGCGTCCGGATCATTCGCCGCCACAACCGAACTTGAAAGGCCGAAGGCCGAGTCGGGCAACTACCAGGTCGGACCTCTATTATCGCTGAGCGTCTTCCCGATTGAACTTCCACCGCACGCCGACGCAAAGAGACATCGCATTGCTCGCCGAGGCATGTTGTTTCGAGTGCTATCCGCCGGTGCGGAAAGCCGTCGCCAAAATTAACCAAAGGCCAACCGTGCCGAGCTTGCTCGGTATGCAGTGGCTCGCAATGTTCGGCGCAGTGCCAGCATAGTATTTGGAAGCGTGCCGTTAATCACGTGCTCCCCAAGGCAAATTTGCGAATCAAATCTGAATGCCGCGGCCGCCACCCCACGCAACAAGGCTAAGGCCGACATCCGTTTTCACATGACGAGTCTTAACGGTATCTGAGAAGGCGAACGCTGAAAGCGACCAATATTCGCGAGCATTGAAAGAACGGTGGCAAGAGTCTGCGGCGAACTCGGGGGCGCTTGCCGCCAATGCTTGCATGAAACCCACGACGCTTCCTCACGAATCAAAAGTCTGAAAATCACCTCCTCATCCCCGATCAAGAAACATGAACGAAAATCGAATCTTTTCTTCGCCGCCAAGACCTTGCCGTCGCCGGACCATCGGCCGGCACGCACAAGTACGCGATACAAGTTTGTTCCAAGCCTTGCTCCGCGCGCCGAAAACGTACCGTGACCCGGTCACGAGGGAGATCGACGGGCCCCAAGGCTTCCCGAAGGATCGCCGACCTGCGCTGTTCCTGAATCGCTGCTCCGATTATCACGCTACCGGAAGTCACTCGCCAAGGTTCGTCGCCGATGCGATTCTTAGGCGGCGTTGAAGAACATTGATGCAACCCGGTGACCGAGACGAGCAGCCAGCCAGTCCGCCACGCGAAGCTGGCATTCAACGTGATTGACGACGGAGCCTGCGTGTTGGATGTTTACTCGCACGGAGTAAGCCCAGGGATCTCCTCACGCCGGCTTCGTCCCGCGATTGAAACAAGAAGGGCCGCGATGCTCGAGGACGTTCGTGGCGAGATCTCGACATCGTCGACCCCAGACCTCGCACGGCTCTGGCCCGTCGCGTAAATCCCGACTTCGAGGGGCATTGAGCAACGAATCCGATGCGGCCAGAGTGGCGACGGTTCTGTCAAGAATCATCAGCGACACGTTTTCTTGCCAGATTTGAACGCGCCTTCCGCTTCATCGAGACCAAGTGGACGGTCAACTCAAAAACCACTCGCCGAGCGGAACCTTTCGCCCACGCTTTGCCGTAACCTTGGTTTTCCAATCCGGCTTGAGTTCATAACCAGATGGTTTCTTATCCAAGATGGTTGTCCTCGGGCCGGAACTATTTGTGCCGACGCGCTCTTGAAAATCGCGATCGTGCCGGCCACGCCTTCTTTCAGAGAGAGGCCTCGAAACCATAGTTCATCACCTTTCACGAACCAAGTCGATTGTCGTTCCAGCAACGCCTTGGATGTGACCATCGTTGCCACTCGGGGTATGAGCAGGTGATTTCGCCATGCTTCGACGCTTCAATTCGGTTGTTCGCAGAAAATCCACTTTTCACCACGAAAGATTTCTCTCGGAGTTGCAACGTAGGCCTCCAGGGAAGCGACGACGGCGAGAGTGTGTCGATCGTGTCCCAGCGCTCGTCGCCCACCCAATCGGAAGATTGGATTTGAAGAAATGTCCGCATATGATTTGAACATCCGCGCCTATCTCGCCACGATAGCGGGACGAGAACACCGTTGCAGCAGTCCTCCTCGAGGATTCGACATCCGCACCGTCATGGAGACCGTTCGGACGGAGGTGAATATGATCGCAACGATGCAGCAGACAAAGCGATCGTTAAAAGTGACTTGCGTTTCGGCATCGTGTTGCTCGTTGCGGGCTCGATTGCTAACAGGCGGGATGAAGCGACGCGTCAAAGTGAGCGTTTTCACGAAGTTATTCATTCGAGATGCGAATCACTTGCGCCGGAGTTCCCGCGACCCGGACCTTCCGGGCGCGCACGTCTTTAGTGACCGCGCTTGCCGGCAACGATCCGCTGCGGGTCGCCACGCTCACGCCCGGGCAGATGATCGCCCTGGCCGGCCAATCAAACATCGCTGCCGATCGTAACCGGCTTGCCAAATTCCTGGGTGCGGTCGCAATCCGCTTTTGAGCGGTATGCGTGTGCTGTGTAATGTGGATGCGGGAAAGCGATGAAGACGTGATCGCCGATGCGGATTCGCAAACGTCGAGAATCACGCAATCGAAGTGAGTAGACTTGTCAGCCCGAGGTGAATGTTGGTGCCGTATCGCAGCGAAACGGCGCGTTCGAGCCAAATTCGAGTCGCCACGCTGGCGAACAGTTGTCGACTGCAGCTTGAATAAGTTTTTTCATCGACAGTTTGCCCAATTCCGTCTTTCGCGTCACAGCCGTCCATTTCAGTTAGAACGGTCTGAACCGCAAACCAGGTGGAGGTGCAAGCACCGTACTCGATCGTCCGCACGATCCGATACGCCCCCAGAGCATCCAGCCGATCGGCATCCTGAACCATTGCCATTCCAGCGACAAATCGCATCGCCCGTTCGGTTTTGCGAACGAAATGTTGTCGACGATGTGAGCGGCAGTTCGAATTCAGTCGTCGCCCGCAGGCCAGATCGCGAGATCTTGGCGAGCAAACTCAGCACTTGGTTCACGCCATTCATGACATTTTGGCATTCACCGGACGTTGTGCAACAACGCTTTGCCAACTCACGATCACCAAGGCGCCACCCGGGCCTCCGCCTGAATCGCGCCGAGCCGAAGCTAACACACGCGCACGTGTCCATGCGTGACCGGCAGCTGCCGGAACATTGCGTTCTCGCACAATCGCTTCGGTTTGTTCAACGACGAAGGTTTTCTGATTCATTCAATTGCCTTTCGTTGATTGAGTCTCGGGCCACGGATTTTCACGGGCACCAACACAGATTCTTTTGGATATGTTTCGCATTTGTGAAATTCCGTATTCAACGCGGTGGTAACTTTACCTCGTCCTCACTTTCACCCTTTCACCTTCTCCTTCAAAATTCCAGGCAGTCCATTTCGTTCGAATCTTCCCGTCGACGACTTGTAATTCGCGTAGCGGCATCGTTCGCGGGGTTCCACCTTCGCGTGGCTTGTTGAAAACTTTCCCCAATCGAGACTGACTCGAAAAGGGAGGTGGGGTAGAAGAAGGGGAACGATTTCGGACACCGAACGAGGATTAGTGTTCCAGTTCTGACCCTCGCGACACAAATTACTTCGCTCTTCGTCTTTCATGGCCATGTGGATTGCCTTGTGAAATGGAGGCCATGCAGCGTTCGCTGAGCTTGTTTGCGATCATTTCTTCGCTGGATGCTCGGTTACTAGATCTTGTACTCGCTGCAATCCCTCGATGCACTCGTGAGTTCGGAAAAGGCAAAACTCATCGTCGAGTTTCTAGGTGGTGTCCGTCGAGCGATGTGGATCCCGCTCCAACATGCGGATGCCTCAGTTCGCAAATCGGAACAGTCGCCAGTTCTGCGCATTTGCTGCTCGCCTTTCTTCGCCGTCCATGGCTACGATTCGGAACTTGGCTGCCACGCGGCACACAGCCGACGGACTGCATTCGATGAATAAAACTCCGGTGCGAACCGCCTTCAAGGGGACTGCTTCTACCAGGATCGCGAACGTCGGACAAGAACGCAATCAAACGTGCCAGTCGATCAACTTCGGATCGCCATCCGACTTGCCCTTCGCTTCGCGGACTGGAATCTCACTTTTCACGCCGCGTTGGAAACCACCGTTCGGCTGTCGCCCGATTCATGCAATTCCCACCAACGGAGGCAATCGAAAAGGCACGGACAGTTGGTTTGGCTTACCCTTTTCGCGGTTCACCATCGCCAGCGTTGCTTTGCGTCGAGCGGCTTTGAACATCAGTGCTGCGGGACGAGTCGTTTCTGTGAAATCAATGTCAATCGCGAACCAGTTGCCATGCCCTTGGATCGCTGCAAGCATCTTCACGTTCCACTCGTGAATCGCAACATCCACAAACTCGCAAACAGCCCGGAAGCGATTACCGAGCCCACATAAACCCAGCGACCTCATCCCCATTGCCGGAATCCTCGACAGGCGGTCGCCAAAGCGGTCATCGCCGAAATACGTAATCCACTTTGCGGTGCCCAATGGCATGATTGCGATCCATCACCGCCACCACGATCGCGGTGGTATTCGTTTTTCTCGGCGTCCAATTCTGTTGATTCATTGGTAAATTCTCCCTTAGATAAGTGGCCCCGTTTAGGGCAACTCATTCGTCACAATGTCCAACGCAGGCATGCAAGCGAGATGAATCAGGTGATGCCTCGATCAGGTATCACCTGACGTGCAACGAAAGTGTGCCATGTGACTCCGTCGGGCACATGGGCTCGCGGCGAATTCCAAATGCAAAGATTTCGGCGATGCCTCCGTGTTTCCTTCGTCGATGATCCAGCTGGGTGCTGATCAGCGGTCGGCATCGCCAGCACGGTCGCCGACGCCAGGCGTGAATGGTGACCGCGCTCATGACTGACTCCGAGGCCCCCGTCGACTGGTCGTGAACGTTGCGAACAGGGATCACCTCGCAGCGGTGCCGTTCTCGATCGGTCACTTCGTCAGATGACATCCGCAGCGTCCAACATTTTCCTTCAAGCACCGTCCATCGCAAGCGATCAAGTTGCGGCACTTCCAGCTTTCGTCGTTCGGTCGCGAGAACGAAGCCGACTTCGATCGTGCTCGAACCGAGTGAGAATCTTCATCGAAAACGGCGGTGCAAATTCCCAGCAGAATGAGCGATGGTCGACCACCGGCCGGCTGCTTCAAGACGCAAAAACCATGCACGATCAAGCAACCCGTTACGCATCCTGCTTTGCCTGGGACGACAACGCAGCAGCAAAAGAACGCGGCCCGACGGATTTCAATCCCGCGAACAGGTGCATCGCGGAAAACCTCGCCACTAAAAACCGATCAAACGCCCCGCTCGCCGATGCGACAGTGGCAAACACAGACGGACTTAGCGCCGCGGGAGCGCAAACAAATCACCTCGCCGCCACAAGCACGATCATTCGCCACCGCGATCGCCATCGTCCACGCACCATAAAACGCCCGGCGACCTCCGTCAGCAATTTTGCGGCGTCGATTCGTCCACACGACGCCGGCAGCGCACCGCCCCCGGATTCACCACCCAAAACCGAAACGGCGAACCCAGGCCAAGAAGCGGCGGTGATGAAGATGGCGGACGGTGGGGAGAGCGGTTGTTCATTTCCCAAACTGCTGCGAATGTTGATCATGCATGTCTTTCGTGCCGTGCAGTTCAGTCCATCGGATGAGTAGCTCCATCAAGGGTCTCATCTGAAACGATTCATTTGGACGTTTTCGGATTCCAATAGATTTTGCGGCTGACTCCAGCGAAGTTTTTGGACCAATGAACATCTTCAAGGACTTGGCAACCATTACCGTTCGCCGAAGGTACCGACGATTAACCTGCACCCCTCCGTTTGAAGCGAGATTGATCGAAGCATCGTCACTCAGTTGAAAAAGTTCGGAGGACGACGTTGATCGGCACGAAACGTATACGCGGGCGAATCGTGCTTGTGATCAGCCTCAAATTCCATCTGCGAATTCCAGTTCGATAATTGTCGCCCAGAGACGAAAACGATTAGGTCGAACGTTCGGCCGAGCGTTCGCAACAACGAAGGTCCGCTCTTTTCGCGCCGTGGGACCCCGTACGCATTGCTGTGTAGTAGAGCCAACGAGCTGGTAGGGGACTCATGACCGATTCAGATCGACACCAGTTGGGCCAGCGCCTCGTTTCCATCCCTCGCGTCACGAACTGATTCCCGATCTCTCGCTCGCCGGCGGAACGTGCTGCTGAGTACTTTTTTGTGTTTCGCTGGCGAATCAATTCTTCACGACGCAACATTTCTGATCGACTTGTTCTCAGCTCCACTCGGTACAGCCCAGCGACCAAGGCTTCGGACCCTATCGCATTTGCCGGCCGTAAGAGTGGGACCGGCCAGTCAACGTTCATCTCAACGACATCTGCCCGTGCACGTTCGGCTTTGGTCCGTCGGATATCCTCTAGCCAGCGTTTGAATTTCAGGACGTTATTGTAGGCTTCTCAAGCGGAGGTTGAGCCAAAGCAACCGATTGAGTCACGCCCCTCGGTTCGATCACCGTGAGAATCTCGCTTTCAGCGGCGGCCCATCGCAACGCGTACCACCAAGCTCGCCACATCAACGGCTGCAAAACACAGATGAGTCGCCCTCCGAAGCGAAAACCGAATTTCCAACGCCCATCGTGTTGCTCGCTGGTGTAGTTCCGGGCGCGGAGCGACCAGGTGGATGGTGATCTCGCCGCGAAAGATTCGGCCCCGGCGATTGGCACTGATAGAGGACAGTAACCGAAGCGGTCAGCCAATTGTTCGAGCGCACCAGTTCCAGCTGCAAAGACTCGCCACCTGCGGGAATTAGCCGCTTCGTAGTCGGGCGGGCACGGTTTCGCGAGCGTGCGCATTCGCAGCCGCTTCTCGACGGTTTCGCCGCCTTCGCTCGCCCGTCGACATGGTCGCGTCCAATGTAACGGCAAGTTGAACGTCGCTTCTGGCACCGAAACGCTATTGACTTTCGGCGTCGGTTGAGAATACCCAAACGCCCGGTGGCCGATCACGGGGACGTACGTTTCGCACGTTCAATTCAGGAAGCGACTTTCAGGACCTGGATGGCGGACAAAAAACGCGGTGCGATGTTCGACATCGAACCGGCACCCAGCCCACCCAGGCCTTCCCGTCACGGGTATCCAAAGTCACGCCGGCGCGGCCAGCAAGCTTCGCGACCCACTTCTGGCTCGACCGCCCAATGCGGCGAACAAGCAGTTCCGACCAAGTCGATTCGCATGACCCAAGCTGGTTGGGCAACGGCCCACGTGCGTACTGATCTATTTTCCATGTGAATCCCTCAACGGCTTGATTCCAAACCGGCCGCGATAAACGCTTCCGCTATTCGACAATCGAGTAGCCGGCTGCCGCCCGCGGATCACGATGGCGTTTCTTACTCAGTTCGTTCATGCTTGCTAACGACCTCTTCGGTTGGATAACGGTCGTCTGTTAGCATAACGTCCAAAGGGCTCGATGATTGCGGAGTTTGAATACTCGCACAACCGGCCCCCAACTGTTTCTTGCGAGTTGCCGTTCCCGCTTGGACCGGTAGCCATTTGCGCCATCAAGGAAGGAGACCGAAATCCATGGGGCAACCCGTTAACTTTCCGACGAATTGGTAAACCGATGCCCGCCTATCGCGTCGCGAAGGTCGCCCCGCGTTTGCTGTTGGCCGAACGAGCGGACGGCACTGAAACGATCGGCCGTTTCGTTCAATCGTGAATTTCAAGCCGGTCGAGCCGAAGCGTGATTGAAGTCTTCGGTTTTCTGTTGAGAACGCCCCATCGGTCGCGGTCGCGTTCCAAACGGAGCGGAAGTCGCTTTCTTTGCCTCGCATTTAGCCGTACGCGGAATTGCGGTTCACAAGGCGGGTGTGCCTCGCCGCCGAAACGGATATTGGCCTGCGAGCCGCCGGAAAAACGGTGGCTTCAATCCCGTTCGATGCCGCGGTGGTTGACCGCCGAGAAAGTTTTGTGTTCGGGACTGTTTCTATCGGATCCGTGGCGAAACTCGAGACGTTGGCTGGCTATGCATCGTTGGCATACCCGTCGTCGATGATCTTCATGCCATCAACGACCGTCGCGACCTCGATCGAGGCGTAATTTCCATTGCGGGCAGCCAAGCAGGTCATGACATCCCGTGGAGAAAACTGCGAGCACGTTTCGGATCGAACGCGTGCGACCTCGGTCGAATCGGACGCACGCCTACCGAGTTCAGTTTCAGGCGGATCGGCTTTGAAGCGCAATCTCTGACCAACTGGCTCACGATCAACGGTGGCGAGACTGCGATTCGCCGAAGCGGACGCGTCGGCGAAAAACAGAACTTGAACCGATTCGAGTCTGCAGTTCCAAACCAGCACCTTGCTGTACCGCCCGATTTACGAAACGCGCGCAACGCCTATCCTCTCGACAACCGCGCGCGAGCATCCGAGAGGAAACTTCCATGACAAACGCCGAGGGCACGATCGACTATGGACAAAATGCATGCAGCACGTTTGCGTTGCATCCGTTCCTCTCTTCGCCACGATTCAGTGGATTTTCTCCAACGTGTACGGTTTCCCGTCACCGATTCCGATCGATCTCCGCTGGGTGTTGCATCTGCTTGCCGCTCAAACCGTTGTTGGACGGACTCTGTTGAATGGAAAAAAGGAGGCAAACAAACCGTCGGAAGAAGGCATCTGCGGACGGGACTCGAAAATCGACCTCGTACGCACGACGCTGCGAAATTCTCTCACTGATTGCTGCGGCGGCGCAACGGCTACGTGCTGAACAGTCTTCTCACGCGCTCGTCGTGTTCACCAGGCCGAGACGGACGACCTCAGTCGCCGCTAACGAAACGAGCGTTACTGAAAAAGGAACGCTCAACCTCCGTCGACCTCGAATTCACCAAGCGAGTCGAACGCCGTGACCTGAAGGTCGATCGGCCCGTGAGCGACAGGCATTCACGCGATTGCGTCTCCCATACAATGCATCGCTGTACGCGGCGTTGTCGAAAAGCGATGTAACATTCGCATTAGAACTTCGAATCTTCAGTCAGGTGATTTCGAATTATGAACACTTGCCTAATTTCGTTTGTGTTACTAGAGGATCCGTTTTCTGACCGGGCGTGGCCGACACAACCACCCCAGTAGTGTCGAGTCCGATCCGTCGGCCACGACGACGGCGAAACGAGCCCGTGCAGTTCAGCAGAACGACAAAGCATGATTTGTCGACACGGCGGTACGAGTGCCGACTTTTGATACACTGTGTGGCGGGCGGTCAAGCGCGGACTCGTTGAGACGTTGAAAGGGGATGGCCCGTTCTACCGTGTTTTGCTTCTCCTATTGATTTCACGAGATGCCGCGTTCGCCGCAACTGCCTGACGGGACCGGCTGGAAGAATTGCTTGAAACCTGAAAGGCAAGGACAAGTTGACGGTCGATCCTTCACCTACACGTCGTGTTCGGGGAAAGTGGTGGCGGGCCGACCGTGGTTACGCTTGATTTCCGCCAAGACCGTTCCAGGTGGGACGTTACGATTGTTGTCACGACGGAAAAAGGTAACGGTGTGACGGAAGCGGAATGTTCGCCACGGGATTCGAATTGCCTCCAAAAAACGGTGTATCCACGTCATTCGGACGCAGTGTATCTTGCCGGAATAATATCACGGCGTTGCGTCTCGCGACGGCCGCCCGCGCCGTGTTATTGGGGCTCTGCTGCACCCGTTTTTAGCGTCGCGATGGGTGGCATTACGGGTTGAGGAAAGGGCCGGGGGGTCTTACTGGGACGAAGGGATTTGTGGAGACGACCGTTTCGCATTTCGACGCATCGATTTGCTCTTGAGACGGTTCCTGGGATTCCGCCACGGGAACTTGACCAGCTCCCACCAATTTCGTCATCATGAATTGTAGGTCGGGCCCGGGATGTCAGGCAACGCTGGCATCGGTTCTTGGAATTTCCGATTGGGGGGAAAGTGTTCGGCCGGGGGATTTTTCTTTTTGTCCGGGTTTTTGCCCTTTTTTTTCTTAAAATTTTAGGCACTTATATCTCTCTTTCTTT
>Ga0163217_1068307_pt1 | contig 14086 bp, 20 predicted proteins | sample SynspAceP_FD_185933 | JGI IMG/M metagenome (GOLD analysis project Ga0163217, IMG submission 185933) | Saline lake microbial communities from Ace Lake in Antarctica - Synechococcus sp. Ace-P (PacBio error correction) | ecosystem: Environmental > Aquatic > Non-marine Saline and Alkaline > Saline ... | reverse complement strand
GGCACCAGCAATTGGCCGCCACGATCGCGCACGCAAGGCCGATTGTTGATGCCGTTTGGGCCGCGAATCGGGACTCGATCGAATGGGCCGCCGTCGTCCCAGCAGCAGCAAGCCGCCGTTGGCCGATGCCAGTTTGCGGGGCGCTGCCCACCCTCACCGAAAAGCCGTGTGCGGAGTGAGAAGCGCGCCGGCCTGGCGCAAGGAAGTGGCTCGCCAGCAGAGCTGGAGGAGCGCGGCAAAGGGCTTCGGGTCCCATTCCGGGCCGCTTGCGTTCGATCCGCTCACCGGCGCGATTCCAGCTCAGCCGAAGTGGAGCCAGCCGTTCTTGGCGCCATGGAACAGCGCTGATTGTGCGCTGGTCCGAGCTGGACAATGAACAGGTTGTCGGCCACGAAGCGCGGGTGGCGGTAGCGAAACCAGAGGATGTCGATCGGGCTCCGCTCCTGATTCGAGGATCCGCAGGCCTTGCTTTGGTGCGCAATCGGGAGGCCCTGCCATCGGGCGGCGACACCCAGGCTGCGGCTTGCACCTTCCCCCGCCCGCAGGCGCACTCGCGTACCCGAGTCTGCATCGTCACCAAGACCCTCGGCCGGTCTGGCCAGTCGCCAGCGGAAAGCCGCACAGGCCCTGGCCCTGGAGATCCAACCGCTTCGAGCAGGGCTGTCTGGGGCACCAGCAAGCAGGGGCCGCTGGGCCCATTCGGCTTCTATCGACACGAACAAGTGCGCGAGCATTGACTCGGAAAGCCCCCAGCCACTCAGCGGGCGGCTGGGCAGGGAGGCCAGCAAGGGCGGCGAAGCGATACTTGATCGAGGGCATCGAGCCCGCAGGGGCCATCAGGCCCTCGCCACGGAACACCCGCCTCCAGGTCATTCACGGCGGTCAGCAGGTGACGGCAGGCCCACGCTCTGCCGCACCAAGCCAGGGAACGCCGCGGCAGGGCCACGCCAACGATCACCACAGGAATCTGTCACCACAGGGATCTGTCAAAACACCCTCAACTTCAAGCACCCCCGAGGGAACGGCCCCATCAAGTGGCTGCCACGGGGCGATGCGGCAGCACGCTCGGTTCCGCTGGCCCGCAGTTCGGTGCCTGCGCTCCCCAGCTTCCGCTGCATCCGCCGCGGTGATTCCCAAAGCTCGGCGCCTCCACATCGCGTCCATTCCCTGGGAAAGTGCCGCCAAAAAACCGGGGAGGAACGACAGCAGTCGCTTCATCGTTGGCGGTGGGCCGCCGCCGGGACTCCAGTTGAACGACCCGGTTTGAATCACCGTCTTGCCATCGATCACGGCGAATGTGGTGCATCTTGGTCGCGCGGGCCAGTTTTTGTGTTCCCACCCCCTGCCAAGCGGTCGTGTCCATGGGGTGTTGTCAGTTTCGATCTTGCAGCGATGGTCGGCAGGCGACGCGAGCAGGTCGGCACCTCCGAAAAGAGCGGCGGCGAATCCCCGGATCGGCCAGCAGACGGATCGCCCATCCCTGGGATTGAGAAGGGCAGACTGGTCGGCCAGACCCTGGGCCAGAACACGGAACAGGGTCCATGTCCACGTGGCGGTGGCTGGCCCAGGCGGTTCTCCAGAAAAGCCAGGCCGTTCTTCTGGATCGCGGCGGCGGTGGGGGGAAAAACAGCGACCTCCACCGCGGTGTTTGCCCACCGATCGCGGATTGCACGCCTCCTTGCTTCCTTGCTGATGCCGAATTCGGGCTATCAGCCTTTCGCCTCCGGTGGCCGGTCCCCCCCACATCCGCTGGGAATTCGGCGTCGAACAACGCCGCCAGCGCAGTGGGGGACCGGGGGCGCCACCCGTACTGCCGAGCCCCGGGCGACGCCCGGCCCACGCGGGCTGCGGCGGCCCCCGCCGCCGCCCGTCTGCCCGACTGTGCTGGCGCGAAGCCAGAGCCCGTTGCTAGACTCCGGTATCTCTCATGTTTCCCTGCGATCCGCGCAGGTGATTTTCCACGGTTGCCGGCGGGTGCGGCTGGGCTCCGGCATCACCGTGGGTGCCGGAAGCGGTTGAAGTTGGCTGATCCGGTGGACCAGCCAGCGGCCATCGGCGATCAGAAAACTTGTGGTGCATCAGGCGCTTGCGGCACTTCCATCGGCTGTGTCGTCGAATAGGGGTCCGCCCCGTGCAGGATGGCGCCACCGCAGTCACCTTGTCCAGTTCGGCGCTGCTGAGGGCACCCGTCGCGAATCGCGATCAGGCCAGGGCATCAGCCCGGAATGGCCGCAAGCGCTGATGGGGCTCAGATCGTGGAGGTAGCTGATGGCTCCAGGGAAACGCTGTAGGTGTTTTCAAGCACGACCTTCACGCGATGCCGGCCCGATGTCTGGCGCGAGAGCTCGGCCACCCGGGGCAAGCCGCAAGATCTTGAACGGCGACCAGGATTTTCCCGATCGGCCCGCTGAATCGTCTCCAGCCCAGCACAAGCTTTCGCAGGTCATCACCAGTGCAGGGAGCGTCCATCGATCGCGGCTTGTAGTAATGCGATTCGCTGCGGTTGATTGAAGGCACCATCGATTTCCGGCGGGCACGCGGCAGTGTCAGCCGGACCCTGACCGAAACCGATGCGGGCCAGTGCGCACTCACAGCCCCCAGAGCAGGGCCAGCGCCAACAGACCCGGCCCTGGCAAGCCAGGATGCGTGAGAATCGGCACTGGGGGTCCACCAAGAGGGTGAACGCTTCAACGCTGGTCTGAACCGACCAGGCCTCCTCAAGGTTCCCCCGTTGATTGACGCTTGGACCCTGCAGCAGCTGTGATGAGACTCCGCCCGCGGTAGCATTCGGCAAGGTGCGGAAGACATCAGCCACGACCACATCCCACAAAGCTGGCCGCCGACGTAAGGCCAACACCTGCTCTTAACACGACACTGACCCGCACCATCAAAATCAGGAACCTAGGAACTCGTGCAGCAATCCAAGGCGCCCCTGCCACGTGCGGGTGACGCGTGCGAACGAGAGTGCTTCTGCGGATTACAGCACGAATCTCACGATACCACTCGGCGATGGCCTGGCTGGAGGGGTTGCATAGTTTGTTCCTCCGGAGTGGATCGACCGAACTGCCAGGGTGTATGCTAGCGCTTCTGACTCACCCGTCGGCGGCGATGGCCTCGATCGAGATATAGAGGCTGCTGGCCGTCGCGGAACGGCACCTGGATGCGGCACAGGTTGCCTTCCGGGGGAGAGGGGCACATCCTCATTGGCCGATCGAAAGCTTGGCGGAGGGATTCGGTCGAGCCGTAAACAATCAGTTCGGCAGTCGCCACCAGCCAGAAGAGCGTTGGCGGGAGGCCCACACACCGGGCCACCGATTCGTTCCGCCACTGGCCCATACACCGATTCCTGATGCGCTCAGGCCATTGGCGAGGCGGGCCGTAGAGATTCCCGCGCTCATGGGGAAGGCTTCAGAGCCCCGTCCGAAACGTGGGCGGCCTTGCTGCTTGCTCGCCGGGTGGAGGAGGGGCAGTGGTGGCTTTCTTGTAGAGCGCTCAATGCAGAATCGCTGTAGGCCGTTTCGAACAGGGCGAGAAGGGGTGGTGCTGCTGCTGGTGGAGATTCCAGCGAGAAAGGAAACGAACTGATCAAGGATCTGCTCGCTGGGATCTGCAGGGGGGACAACCCGGGCCGAATGCGGAGAAGCCCAGGAAATCCAGCCCCACCCACTGACGATAGCCCCATCTCAACGCGGTAATCCCTATCACTTCCATCGGATACAGGGAGCGAGGGGTTACCACTCGGTGGCAGCTGCTCGACAGGCACCTTCCTGCAGGGGTGTGGGTGTGGGTGGCGCCGCCGAAAAGGGCCGGTGGACGTCGGCGACCCGCAGGACAATAGCTGGGCTGGCCTCCTGAGAACAAGCGCCTTGGCGACGACAAACCGTCGGCGATCTTCCCAAGAATCCGTAGGCCCACTGGATCCCTGGGCAGGAACACCACCTTGGTCTGGGCCACCGGGTCGGGGTGCGGGGGAGAAGTCTGCTTCCAGTTCGGGGGCCAGGCTGGCAGAAGACTGCAGAACCCTCGGAACGCCTGATGCTATGACAGCGTCGCCGGTCTGCATGGCGCTTACTCCTTCTGTGAGCTCGATTTTTAGCTTACGACTGTATTGACCGACACACGAAGGCCCCACTGGGCGACCCTGGCCGAAGTTGCCCTCCAGGTCATTCCCGCCAGCGATGTCAGGGCCTGAGTCACTGTCCGCTAGTTCTCTAAGCTTTCCTCCCTCACTCTGCTGGAGAAGTGTCGGTGCAAAACCGCCGGAGCATGGTGCTCAGCAACCACTGACGCACTAGGCCGGTGTGCCAGGACACAAAACTATAACGGCAACCGCTCTGGCGGCAAGCTCAGGGGATGAAACCTTCCGTGAGCAGTGATGAACTGGCTCAAGGAGCAATGAGCGTCAGCGGCCCGATGCTGCGGTAGGGGACCTTGGAGAGGTAATCCATGCCGGCATTTGCCGGAGGGCCGCCGCGCCGGTGCGCAGGCCGGCAGGGCTGCGAACCCAGGGCAGGTAAATCCTCGGGGAGCCACCACGCGTTAGCTTGGCCCCGTGCGCGGAGCAGGCTGCGGACCGTTCCTGTGTAGAGAACCTGGGGGAACGCCCAGGGACTCCACCGGTTGTACGCGTCGTTTAGCGCGCTGGTGATATTGAAGGGGGTTATCGCCCACCTCGCGGGGACCCCGACCACACGGGTTGCGGGGTAGGGAACCGTGTCGTAGGCCAAAGTTCTCGAGTATTCCTGGCTCTCAGGATCTGGTCGACGGCGCCGGCGACGCCCTTGGTCATGATCAGGCGGACCAGCGATTCCTCGGCTTTGCCGCTACAACCTTTGCACGGCCCAGCAGCTTCTTCAACCAGGTGGCGGGCCACCCTGTAGTTGCTGTTGAGGTGGTAAAACTAGCGCGTGAAGAGTGTCGGATAGGGCAGAGGTGCCCGGATGAAAGTCACCGGCACGGTGATCTGGGCCGTTCACGCAGCTTGCGACTCCAGGATTTCGTGTCCGCGATCCCCCTGAAGGCGTGGAAGAAAAGATCTGGCGGTTAGGCCGTCTCGATCACGAAGTTCTTGGCTTCCGGTCGATGCTTTTTGTCGATCGAGACCGTCTTCTGGGGTCTTCGTCGGAGCCGATGCGCAAGGAACTTGACCCGCGAGTTCTGGGGTCGTCCGGTGCGTAGGTCAGAAGCGGAAGCCACACGTGGCGTCGTCAACCGTCGCTCGCCGATCTAGAGGGGCCTCCGGGCAACCTCGCGGCGCAGGCCAGGGCTCAACAGTCCGTACGTTCGCGGCTCACCAGCCAAGCCGGACAGGGCGGCTGGCCGCCAAGTCTGGGAGCGCGCGGTCGCTGACCTCTGCAGCGGGGGATGGCTCTGTGCTTGCAGCGGCTTTCGACGCAGAACGAGGGCCGTGTTCGGAGGCCTTCGACGGTGCTGTGCGCAGCCTCACGTCGGGAGGGGAACAGACCGCTCAGCGAACTCATGGTCTCGAGGCGGTGGTGAGCAGCAGGCCATCGCGGTCGTCATGCGGAAGTGCCCAGCTACCGGTGAGGATTCGGCGTAGCCGCGACCCGTAGCAACAGACCTTCCCGGCCCCGTGCAATCAGTTGGACAGGCCGAACAACCGATTCGCCTGGTGCGTCTTCGCCGGTCTTTGTCCAGGGCCATCGATCCACCTCCAAGCGGCACCTGGCAGCCCCACCAAGCTGATCGGGCTCCTGGCCATGCAGGGTGGCGATCGCCAGCAGCCGTTGGATCATCGGCGGCTACCTCCACTACCTCGATCAGCGAGCCTCCAGCTTCGGCGCCGCGATGCAAGGAGTGATGGGCTGGTGCGCGGGAAGCGACCAGCGCCGCAGCTGAGCTGAAAAAACTGATGGCATCGGCAAATCGAAACGCTCACGGGCTGGTGACGCTTTAGCGATAGATCGCAACTTCTTCGCCCCTTCCCGTTCAGGTGCCCCCTCCGGGAGTCCTGCAGCCCTGGCTGCCAAAGCCTTTTTGCTGACGCCTCGCCAGCAGGCCTCTTGGCGGCGCCTGCCCAACCTCCATGAGCGCCGCCCAGCTGATCCTGTTAAAAAACCTGCTGGCCTGGCGCTGCCAATTGCCGCTCGTGCCTTCGGGGGCTGCCAGTGGTTGTCCCAGACAATAGCCCGTGGGTGCCTAGCCTTTACCTATCGACCCATGCTCTCGGACTGCGCAGACCCACGAGAGAGTGCACCGAGCAGTTGAGAGCACTGAGTCCCTGCAGGTACGATGATGGAGACAAGCCGTAATACCATTCGCGGCACCCTGCTGACGAGAGATGTGCGAGCACCGGCCTCTCGCCACCACCCTCTCGACGAACTTGTGCCCGCTGGACCAGCCGTGCATTCACCCCCAGTCTAGGCTTTGTGAGTGCTCTAGTATTCTCATTCCTTGCCGAGCTGCCCATCACACCAGCTCCAGTGGCCTTAAGGGCCCTGACCCTCGACTGCTCCACTGGGCCGTGGTTGTGGATGATCCGTTCAGCCATACCACCCCCGCTGCGGCGCTCTGCCATCGGCCCCGGTACCCAGCGAATGGGTTTGCTGCTGGCCTTAGCGGCCCCTGCTCTTGCGGCAGCGGTGGTGCCTGCTCTCCCGCGCTGCGCTGCTGGCCTCTGATCTGACCCCACTGCCCAAATCGGCCACCTGCGCCTGGCGGCGGGCGGGGAGGGCAGGATGGGGGACAGCCGGGCGTGGTGTTGTTTGCCGTTGTTTCGCCACCCTGCCGGTCCAAGGGCTCCGGCCGCGGCTTGTGCCCGATCACGTGGCGCGGTGCTGGCTGGCCACATTGGCTGGCACCAGCGCCGGCATTGTTTCTTCAGCAAGCCGCCTTGCAGGCCTTACCGGGCGGCTTGGCCGTGGCGCTGCTCGCAAACGGCACCGGTGATGCAGCGTCGCTTGCCCCTGGCCGCGGCTACGAACCACGAGACCCATCGGTCCCGACGGTGTTTGGTGGCTGCCCTGCGTCTGGCCCTCGCTGGCGTCAGTTTGGTGGTGGGGCTGCAGGCCCGCTTGCTGGCGGCTGACGCGGGGCGGGCCTGGATCGGCCCATTGGCCAGACGGTCGCTCAGGCTCCCAGCCCCAGCGGAGCGGACCCAAGCGGTTGCGGCGATTCTGCCAAGCTGGAAGGCGCGCTCTGCAATTGCGTTGATCCAGAAAGGCCTGCGCAAAGGCTAGGATCGTTGTAGAGGAATCATGGCTGGCACAGCCAGGATTCATGTTGCTGTTTGGCTCGAACCGGCCCCTTGGCGCTGGCCGGGCGATGGGCCTGGGCAGGCAGCGCAAGCTGTGGGGCCAGCAGACGCAGGGGTGGCGCTCCAGGGAGGGCAGCAGGTGCGCCCTCAATTGCAGGCAGATCGGTCGCTCGCTGAGCGGCCCGATCTCAGCCTTGCGATCTCAGCATTCTTGGTTTTCTCTCAGCGTCAATCCTGATGGACGGGTTCGCTGGGCCCTGCCGCCCTTCGGGGTGAGACGGGAAGGCCGCAGGAGTTGCCCTCCTCCAAGGCGCCAGTTTGCACCCGCTCGATGCTGCAAATCAGGAAGGTGTGCGATCTGTGACAATTTTTCCCTTTTTGTCGCAGATCTGCGGGAACTGCTCGGCAAGGGCGGCGCCCCGGCAGCAGCGCGTATTGTACACTCATGAGCAGGAGAGGCCTCCGCATCCGGCGCCTGAACTCAGACATGTAGCGCGCGTCTTGGGCGGCGCAGTTCCACCAGCCGCCTCCAGGCGTTCGGTCAAGCTGCCCTCACGATTCCTGGCGCTCCACAGGACCCCTTGGTCACGCCTGCTGTCGCAGCAGGTTCTTCACCACTTTCGGGCGGCAGGCTGGCGGCCATCCCGAATGCAGCAGCAGGGCGAACTGTTCGCCTCCGTCGGGGAACTGCGTCGCGTTCGGCCCGTGGGAGCCGACCACTGGTTGGTTGGCCGCCCCCGCGGCCTTCCGAGTGGCGCTGCGCTTTCCACCAGACTTCCTTCTTCAAGCTTGGCATTCGATGGCCGCCAGGTCCTGCGCCGCCCGAAATGGGTGAAAGAAGAACCTGCTGTTTCATTTTAACGCACAGCAGGCGATGACCAAGGAAGAGTTCCTGTGACCGCCAGGAAATCGGTGAGGGCAAGCCTTTGACCGAACGGCCTGGAGCGGCTGGTGGACTTGGCGCCGCCAAGAGGGCTACATGTCTGAGTTCAGCGCCGATGGCGACCGGCCTCTCCTGCGTGCATGAGTGAATACCCTTGCCGTGGGCCGCCTTGCCGAGCAGTTCCCCCAGGATCTGCGACAGAATTGCAGCAGATCCGCCTAACCCCCTACAGCATCGAGCGGGTTGCACTGGCGCCCTGGAGGGAGGGCACTCCTGCGGCTTCCGTTCTCACCCCGAAGGGCGCAGGAGCCCAGCGAACCCGTTCCATCCAGGATTGACGCTGAGATGACACAACCAGCAATGGTGAGATCAATGGCTGAGATCGGGCCGCTCAGCAGCGACGATCTCCGCAATTGGAGCCAGCCTGCGATGCCCTCCCTGGGGAGCGCCACCACCTGCGGTCTGCTGGCCCACAGCTTGCGGCTGCCTTCAGGCCATCGCCGGGCCAGCGCCCAGGGGGCCGGTCAGCCCAACAGCAACTGGAATCCTGGGCTGGCCATCCAGGATTTCCCCTTTACAACGATTCCAGCCTTTTGCGCAGGCCTTTCTGGATCAATTGCAGAGCCGCCGCCTTCCAGCTTGAGCAAGAATCGCCGCACCGCTGGGTTCTCGCCTCCGCTGGGGCTGGAGCTGAGCGACCTCTGCCAAACTGGGCCGATGCCCAGGCCCGCGCCCGCGTTCAGGCCCGCCAGCAGCGGGCCTGCCAGCTCCACCACCAAACTGACGCCAGCGGAGGGCAGGCGGGCAGCCAACAACCGGCCCGACCGGGTTCTGCGCCTTCCAGCCGCGCCAGGGGCAAGGCCATCACCGTGCCGTTGCGAGGCAACGCACCGCCAAGCCGCCCGTAAGGCCTGCAAGGCGGCTCTGCTGAAGGGAACAATGCCGGCGCTGGTTGCCCACAAGTGGCCACCAGCACCAGCGCGCCAGCTGATCGGGCCAGCCGCGGCCGAGCCCTTGAGCCGGCAGGTGGCGACAAACAACGGCAAACAACACAAAAACCGCCCGCTGCCGCCAGGCGCACGGTGGCCTGAGTGCAGTGGGGGTCAGATCAGAGGGCCAGCAGCGCAGCGCGGGGAAGAGCAGGCACCACGCTGCGCAGAGCAAGGGCCGCTAAGGCCAGCAGCCAAACCCATTCGTGGGTACGGGAGGCGATGGCCAGGAGCGGCCGCAGCGGGCGTGCGTTGCCTGAAGGCCACCACCACCACGGCCAGGGAGATCAGGGTCAGGCCCAGCCACTGGGCCTGGGGTGGGCACTCGGCAGAAAAACAACACCAGCCCAACGCCGTTTGATCGCTGGTCAGCGGCCTCAATTCGTGAGTGTGCCGGCGCGTTCCCAGCCGGCGCAGGGGCCGCGAAGTAAGAGGCTGCAACCCACGCCAATTGCCAAACCACCCCGCTGGCCAGCAGCAGGGCGAAAGGCCCCGGGCCAGCAACCGCCAGCCCCCGAAGAGCAAACGAGCGGCAATTGCAGCGCCAGGGCCAGGCAGGTTTTAAACCAGGTTTCAGCTGGGCGTGGCGCTCAAGGAGGTGGGCAGGCGCCGCCAGAGGCTTGCTTGGCGAGGTCCAGCAAAAAGGCTTGCAGCCAGGGCTGCCAGACTCCGACGTGGGCACCTGAAACGGGTAGGGGCGAAGAAGTTGCGATCATCGTAAAGGCCGTCACCAGCCCGTGAGCGTTTCGATTGCCGATGCATCAGTTTTTTCAGGCTCAAGCTGCGGGCGCTTGGCGCTCCCAGCGCACCAGCCATTCACTCTTGCATCGCGCGCCGAAGCTGGAGGCTCGCATGATTTTTTTGAGGTTTAGTGGAGGTAGGGCCGCCGATGATCCACGGCTGCTGGGGATCGCCACCCTGGCATGGCCAGGAGCCGATCAGCTGGTGGGGGGCTGCCAGGTGCGCTGGAGTGGATCGATGGCCTGGGGACCAAAGCCGGCCGAAGGACCCACCAGGGCGAATCGGTGTCGGCCTTGATCCCAACCGATGCACGGGGCCGGAAGTCTGTTGCTACGGGATTCGCGGCTTACGCCGAATCCTCACCGGTAGCTGGCACTTCCGCATGGACGACCCGCGATGGCCTGCTGGCTCACCACCCGCCTACGAGACCATGGAGTTCGCTTGAGCGGTTCTGGTTCCCTCCCCGGACGTGAGGCTGCGCACAGCACCCGTCGAAGGCCTCCTCGAAACACGGCCCGTTCTGCGTCGAAAGCCGCTGCAGCACAAGAAGCCATCCCCCGCTGCAGAGGTCAGCGACCGCGCGTCCAGACTTGGCCGGCCAGCCCTGTCGCGCCTTTGGCTTGGTGAGCGCACGAACGTTACGGGACTGTGAGCCTGGCCTGGCCGCCGCGAGTTGCCCGAGGCCCCTTCTACGATCGGGCAGCGACGGTTGACGGACGCACGTGTGGCTTATTCCCGGCTTTCTGACTACGCACCGACGACCCAGAACTCGCGGGTTCAAGTCCTTGCGCATCGGCTCGACGAAAGACCCCAAACGGTTCTCGATCGACAAAGCCATCGACCGGGAAGCCCAGAAACTTCGTGATTCGAGACGGCCCTACCGGCCAGATCTTCTTTCCACGCCTTCAAGGTGGATTCGCGCACGATCCTGGAGTTCGCAAGCTGCGTGACGGCCAGATCAACGTTGCGTGACTTCATCCGGGCCCTCTGCCTATCCGACACCTTCACGCTCAGTTTTTTACAACCTCAACAACAACTACAGGGGCCCGCCACCTGGTTGAGAAGCTGCTGGCCGGCAGGTGTACGGCAAGCGAGAGATGCCTGCGTCGCCGTGATCATGACCAAGGCGTCGCCGGCGCCGTCGACCAGATTCCTGAGCAGCCAGGATACCTCGAGAACTTTGGCTACGACACGGTCCCTACACCCGCAACCGTGTGGTTCGGGTCCCGCGAGGTGGGCGAAAAACCCCCTTGCAATCTATCACACGCCGCGCTACGACGCGTACCACCGTGGGGGGAGGGGGGATCTGGCTTCCCAGCATCTACACACGAACGGTCCGCAGCCTGCCACGCCACGGGCCAAGGCAAACGCCGTGGGTGGCTTCCCGAGATTACCTGGCCCTGGGTTCGCAGCCTGCCGCCCCTGCGCACCGGCGCGGCGGCCTCGGCAATGCCGGCATGGATTACCTCTCCAAGGTCCCCTACCGCAAGCATCCGGCGCTGACGCTCAAATTGCTCTTAGAGCCAGTTCATCACTGGGCTTCACGGCGGTTCATCACCGCCGTTTTTTTGTGTCCTGGCACACCGGCCTAGGCGTCAGTGGTTGCTGACGCACCATGGCCTCCGGCGGTTTTGCACCACCTTCTCCAGCAGAGTGAGGAGGGAATCAGAGAACTAGCGACCCAGTGATCAGGCCCTGACATCGCTGGCGAGGAAGACCCTGAGGGCACTTCGCCAGGTCGCCAGTGGCCTTGGTGTGCCGGTCAATACATTCGTAAGCCTAAAAACGAGCTCACAGAGGAGATCAAGCGCCATGCAGACCGGCGGACCCTCCTGAGGCTTCCGAGGGTTCTGCAGTCTCTGCCACCTGCCGAACTGGAAGCAGACTTCTCCCCGCACCCCGACCCGGTGCCCCAGGGACCAGGTTTGGTGTTCTGCCCCAGGGATCCCCAGTTGGGCCTACCGTGATTCTGCGGAGATCGCCACGGTTGATCGTCGCCAGGCGCTGGTCCTCAGGAAGCCAGCAGGCTTTTGTCTGCGGGGTTCGCCGACGTCACGGCCTTTCGGCCCGGCGGCCAACCCACCACCCACACCCTGCAGAGTGCCTTGTCGGACCAAGCCAGCACCGCAGTGGTACCTCCCTGTTCCGATGGAGTTATCGGGTGCATTACGCGTTGAGATGCGGCTATTCGCAAAGGTGGGTGGGGGGCTGGATTTCCTGGGCTTCTCCGCATCGGCCCGGGTTCCCGCCCTGCAATGCCCAGCGAGCAGATCCTTATTCAGTTTTCGTTTCCTTCTCGCTGAATCTCCCACCAAGCCAGCAGCACAACCCCCTTCTCCGCCCCTGTCGAAACGGCCTACAGCGACTGCATGAGCGGCTCTACAAGAAAGCCACCCTGCCTTCCTCCACCGGCAGCAGCAGCAAGGCGGCCACGTTTTATCGGACGGCGGGCTCTGAAGTCCTTCCATGAGCGCGGGATCTCTACGGCCCGTTCCCCTGCCATGGCCTGAGCGATTCAGGTAGGAATCGGTGTATGGGCCAGTGGGCGGAACGAATCGTTGGCCTGGTGGTGGTTGGCCTCCCGCCAAACGCTCCTTCTGGCTGCGTGGGCCGACCCCGAACGATTGTTTACGGCTCGACCGATCCGCTCCGCCAAGCTTTCGATCGGCACATGAGGATGTGCCCCTCTCCCCGAAGGCAACCTTCCGCATCCAGGTGCCGTTCCGCGACGGCCAGCAGCTCTATCCGATCGAGGCCATCGCCCGCGACGGTGAGCAAGAAGCGCAGCATCACCTTGCAGTTCGGTCGATCCACCTCCGGAGGACAACAGCAAACCCCTCCAGCCAGGCCATCGCCGAGTGGTTCTGAGTTTTGACCGCACAATTCGTCGCCTCCACCCCACTGCAGGGGCCCTGATTCTGCCGATTCTGGTTTCCGATTTTGATGGTGCGGCGGGTCAGTGTCGGAGCAGGTGTTGGGCCTTAAACCGATCGGGCCAGCTGCTGTGTGGTTCGTGCTGATGCTCCGCAACGCCGAATATGCCCGGCGAGCATCACAAGCTGAGGTCCAGGCTCGCTCAATCAACGGGGAACCTTGAGGAGAAGCCTTGGGTTTCGTTTTTTTTTTTTTTTTCAGGCAGCGTTGAAGCCGTTCCTCTTGGTTGGACCCCAGTCGATCTCCGCAATCCTGGCTGCCAGGGGCCGGTTCTGTTGGCCCTTGGGCTCTGGCTCTGGCGGGGCTGTTTGGTGCCACCGCCCGGATCTTCGGTCAGGGTCCGGCTGACTGCCGCTGCCACGCCGGAATCGAGGTGGCCTTCAATCACCGCAGCGATCGGCATTACACAAGCCCGATCGATTGGACGGCTCCCGACGGTGATGACCTCGAAAAGCTTGCCTGCTGAGACGATCAGGCGGGCCGATCGGGGAAAATCCTGGTCGCCGTTCAAGATTCCTTGCCTGTGCCCCGGGTGCCGAGGCTCTCGTCGGCCCAGACATCGGGCCGGCATCGCGGTAAGGTCGTGCTTTGAAAACACCTACAGCGTTTCCCTGGAAGCCATCAGCACCTCCACGATTCCGAGGCCCCTCAGCGCTTGCGCCATCCGGGCTTGATGGCCCTGGCCGATCGCTGATCGGCGGAGCGTGCCCTCAGCAGCGCTCGAACTGGAACAAGTTGATTGCAGGTGGCCATGCCTGCAGCGGCGGCGGGATCCCCCCTGATCGGCGACCACAGCGATGGCATGCCGGCAGCGGCCTATGCACCACAATTTCTTGATCGGCCGATGGCCGCTGGGCGGTCCCGGATCAGCCAAAACTTTTCACCGCTTCCGGCGCACCCACGGTGATGCGGAGCCAGCCGCACCCGCGGGCAACGTGAATCCACCTTGCTGCGGATCGACAGCCTGCGCTGGCCGGTTTGTTCGACCGCCGAATTCCAGCGGATGTGGGGGGACGGCCCCCGGAGGCGAGGCTGTAAGCCCGATTCGGGCATCAAGCAAGGAGCAGAGGCGTGCAATCCGCATCGGTGGGCAACACCGCTGGTGGAGGGTCCTGTTTTCCCCCCACCGCCGCCGCGATCCAAAGAGAACGGCCTGGGCTTTTCTGGAGGGCAACGCCTGGCCCAGGCCACAGCCAGTGGGACATGGCCCTGTTCGTGTTTCTCGGCCCAGGGTCTGGCCGACCAGCGGCCCTTCTCAACACAGGGGATGGCGATCCGTTCTTGCTGGGCCGATCCGGGATTCGCCAGGGCCGCTCTTTCTCG
>Ga0163217_1094188_pt1 | contig 14087 bp, 11 predicted proteins | sample SynspAceP_FD_185933 | JGI IMG/M metagenome (GOLD analysis project Ga0163217, IMG submission 185933) | Saline lake microbial communities from Ace Lake in Antarctica - Synechococcus sp. Ace-P (PacBio error correction) | ecosystem: Environmental > Aquatic > Non-marine Saline and Alkaline > Saline ... | reverse complement strand
GAGAGATCCTATGCATTAGACCACTATTCATTATTATATTTTAATAGAGTTCAGCACAACTAAGCCTCAGCTCTCAACGTAAAAGCTTCGAACCATATCCAGATTTTCTGATAGCGCTATAGGACTAAATTAATGCAGTCAAATCAAATTATTCTACTCACTAAGCTATGTAATTTTTTTTTGTTACTAAACATTAAATCGCAATGAATCATTTTAAGAGGTATCCCAAGTTTTTTGTCACGGCATTTCTAGTCACAAACATCTTCCCTATCACCTTTAGCACTATTCTCAGTTTATCTGCGTTATGACTGCGCTAAGCGATAGCACTGCTACTATTACCTTAGAAACAAAACACCTTTTGAATTCAAAAGGGCTATGGTGCTTCATATATATCTTCAATTTTAAATTTGTTTAGGTACGTGACAAAAATTTCTTGACCCAAACCAAACACTTTATATAAACAAAAAAAAACCACCCAAAGGAGGTGGTTTTTAAAAAACTTAAGCTATGTAACTAAATTCTACTAGTTTTTGATCGCTAATGTTTGGGTTACCACAATTATTTCTAATTGAGGAATCTCAAAAGTTTTAACGTTCATCTGTATGGTTTAAAAAGACTGTTCCAGCAAATCTAACCAGTTTAGCACCTCTTAGGTCTAGTCTCACGTCTCTTTTCATATAAAGTACGACTTTGACCTCACCCCAAAGCTCTAAACGAGCCTGTAAGGCAGCTTCATTAGCTAATGACCCATCAGGGCCAACGCATCGATGTAGCGATGTTATTCATCAAGTCTTAAATTAATAATGCTTTAACTTGTACGTGCACCAGCAAAAATTTCCAATTTTTCTGCAGCGGCCTCAGCATGCAATAAATAAAAACTCAGCAAAACTCTCAATGTATGAGGAATCAGAATCAATATTCGGATGAGGACCTGAAAAAATTTTCTAAACCTTCACTTCAGCACCTTTTGTAATAAATTTTACCAACCTGGCTTAAGGTAGACGAAACTGAAATCTTCTAATATCATCTGGTCTTAAAGTTTACTATGCAAAGTTAGCAATCCTTCCTTTAGGTACAAACCGCTGCATTAGCTGTAGCTATACTTGGTCCATAAAGCCCCACCAAGAAAAAGACGCTAGCCCTTGACCTGCTTGCGGTAATTGTCTATTCCCACTAATACCTGCGCGATGACTGTTGATATCAGTTAAACAACCACTACAGCACCAGGACTCTCCTGGGAAATAAAGCAACTTCATCCGCTTCATAATTGGTATCCAGCGTCAACACTTTTAGCATATATTTCAGTTTGCTTCCCCAATTATTAAAAGCACCGTATGTTTTGTCGATTAAACCGCTTACGATATCTTTGATTGATTTTCAATTTTTATCTTCTTCTCTGAAAGCCTTCTAATAAGATTTCAGCAGGTCTAATTAAATCAGTAAGGGCTTGATCAAAAATACCGCTGTAAAGTGCTTTTAGGCTGCTCAAGATCATTAGCACTCATATATATTGGTAATAACGGCTTTTTGGATAAGTCAGTAATATCATTAGAAAAATTACATGAGCTAAAAGGAAGTATTGCATACCCTCTAAGCGCTTTTCGCTTGACCAATTGTATGTCTTCCATTTTCTGTCGCTGGAACAAACAGGGTCATTACCACAGCACCATTCAATCACCAAATTCCGATAAATTAATCCAACTCTATACAAAAACCTCCATGGTCTGTAGTTGTTTATTATTTATCTGGATCTACAGTAAGCCGTTAGCTCAGAATATCCCTTGACGGCTATAACTCTTTCCTAAATGAGCCATATCTGCGATAAGATATCTAAGTTCATGTACTCGTGAAGTAAACACCAAAATCTTCTGAGCAGTAGTACCCCCACTACCTCTACGGAAAGGTTTCGTAAATACCCAACAAGTAGCCTTGGCCAACCGCAGGGTTTAACTGTAGCGGCTTCAGTACTTGTTCTTTAGATAAGGTTGATGTTGGGAATCACTTCTACGAAGTCTTCACTACATGAAATAAAGAGAGCAAAACCCCCACATACGCAATTTTTTTATTGTTTTCATAATTATTATAAGTTTAAGTTAATACCTAATACAACTTTAGATAAAAGGGATTGTAAAGATAAACATAACTTTGATCACCTGTTATTGATGTTGATGGGTTAAAACCATACTCTTTTTGATAATAACCAAAGGTTATCACCGGTTAAAAAGAAATCTTAAATTTTTTAGGACCCAATTTTTGTCACTACATCTTTCGCAATGCATAGCCAAAGGCGAAATTGTTTAGTGCCTATAAGTCAGTTTTTTCTAAAAAAATCTAGTTGAAAGCGAATTTATGTTGGAATTTGACCACCTGCATCCTGTCTTGGAATAATCTTGTAATTATCTCCAGGAGTCTCAACGATTTCTGATATCTACGTGGAAGTTATTTTGTAAAAACCATGCAAAATTCGTTATCCATTAAGTTAGCATAGGCAGAATCATAAGCCCAACCACCTGTTTTTGATAGCTTAAACAGTACTGCTGAAAATTGCAATTACAGCATTAATCTAAACGCACCACTAACATCTGAATAGAAGTTTTAGTTTCACAATTTATCGGTAGCTTCAGCATATACTTCTGTGATATCTGTTACTACATTTGCACCAGGTGTATCGTTAAAGTATGAGATAAAGATGTAAATTATACGTCTCAGTCCAAATTCACCATTACCATCGATATCATCAAAAAACTCGCTTCCCATTTGCAAGGAACCATTTATCAGGATTAACACAGATATAAGGCATGCTTTAACGATCATATTAAAAGAACGACCTACTCATATGCAAAACTTCCGTTTAAAAGATAATAATTGTGTTCTCCAGTGGCTGTTATCAATAGGAAAGCTTTAAATTCATTATTTTAACATAGCACCCATTGATACAAAGTTTTAATCTAAACTTATCATTTCTGAATAGTTTTAAAATTCTAATCAATTCAACACCTGATTTAATAATTCACCATCGTTACGGTTATCGAAGCATATCCTTACAGAAGGACCAGCTTGTCTATCAAGAACAAATCTGTTGTATTTTTTTGATAAAATTCACCGTACCTTTACAAAATACCCAATTCCAAATTCTGCCACAACATGAAATTGGTTTGACTTCCCAAGTAGATCAGGGTTACCTTTAAAGCAAGGCTAATTGAAATATTGTCATTTAAGTTATTTACAGAGTAATCTGTTATATCCTGGGTAAAAAAACCAATTTCCCCAGAAATTACCTACACAACCATAACTACCTTTAAGCTTAAGAAATAACAAACTTTGAACTAGACAAAACGTTTCGCTATCAGTCCAACAAGGACCTACAGAGTAAAAAAATTACCCCATTGTTGTTTTACGAATCTTGACGATGGCCATCTCTGTGGAAAGTAGCATTCAAAAGTATTTATTTTTAAAGTCATTGTAGCATTGGCACATATAACTCTCTGTTGGTTTCAAAATCGGTAAAACCATCACTTGGTTGATTCACACACCGTTGGCAATGTTTCAATTCCGAAAGAGTTACCCAAATTAGTACGTTCTGCTTCTAAATTAATTAAACTCGTAAGAAGTTTGCTACGTGAACGAAAGGCGTTAAGCCTAAAATCTTCAAACGTCTTGTATATACCTAAGACTAGTTCTATAGTATAGTTTTAGTTTCCAGATCTAGATCTATTAACTCTACATTGTTACCCTAGCTTGGCTGTAAAACGGTTCATTTAAGCTGATATCATCCACTCATAAGTACTGATATGCAAAAATTATTTTCCAAGGTTAAAGCTTCATACAAAGTAGGCTTGATATCGTTGTTAAGTTCAGAATTATTCTTTGAGATCTACTGAGGTTTGATCTGAGACCGCAACTCCATTGGTGCAAAACCAAAACCACGACCGTCTTTCTATACCATATCATATAAAAAACCACCATATATTAGGATCGTGGTATTTTAGAACCAGCAAGGTCTCTTCAAATAAAGGATAAATTGTTGGTAAGTTATCTACCCACCAAATTGTGAAGAGAAGATTCACAGTACATTATTATTTGTTTCACTTTGCGTATAGTTCAAAGAGGGTATTCATGGAATGAACTTCTCCAAATGGACTTTGTACGCAACACGTGCATTTAACCTTTGGTAATCTGTATTTCGTGGCGTACCCTACATCATCAATAAAAAAACCAAATGAAGTTAATAAATAGGACGAATTTTCAAAGAATTAGATGCAGAAACATTCGCTTCTAATCTGTTAGAAACTTTTGGAAGCAAAATGTTCAACCCCATGTGTTTGGATTATATCTTCTAGTTACTCCCGGTCTTCCATAGCGGTAGTTGGAATCAATAAATTCAGAAACTTCCTATAGGACTGAATCAGACGTATCCACATGTTGTAAATTGGCGAAATATCAGAAAAAACATCGGCATTTGTAGCACTTTTCAAAAAAATTATTATTTGCGTAAGCAATAGCCGCCTGCATTTATCACCAGGATTTTTTGCTATCAAACCTCTTTGATAAACACCTCCCAGCAACTTCCAATATATTCTTCGGAGACTTAATGGTTTCATTATCTACCAAGACTTGAAAGTTAGTACCCGTTTTCACAGAAACATTTTTAATTGGTCTTCAGGCACCTTACCACCCTTTTGGTAGAAATTACAATACACCATAGGCACCTTCTTGCACCCATATAATGATGTTGCAGAAGCATCTTTAAGTACCGTTACCGATGGCAATATCGGTTAGGATTCCACATCATTTAAACTCCCTCGAAAGGTGCATCATCTACACATGTACAATGCGAGGCATTACTTCCATTTACAGAACCAAAACCTCTGATTCGAATAGTTGAAACACTTCCTGGCTGTCCAGGAGTGTTTTAAAACATTTACACCAGCAGCTTCACCTGCTAAGCCTGAGGAAGTTAGTGAAAGACTTTTGAAATATTTCACCAGCAAACAAACCTTAGCAAGATCCGCAAACGTTGTTTTTAGATACATTACCAAACCGTAACAATACTTCTTTTCTAAGGCTTGAGCATCTTCTTGAAGTGCCTACATATTGGTGTTCGAAGCACCAACACCTTTTCTGTAGTTTTTTGTCCAATATAACTAAAACGCTAAGTTTAAGGCTCCTACTTGGGCATTGAATAGTATAGTTACCATCAAAATCTGTTTGTGTACCTGTAGTTTTCTGCAATAAACAACAGAAACACAGGCAATGGCAAGCAGATTGATCAGTAACATTCCCTATTAATCAGTCTTTCTTGGCAAAGGAAAAACTCATTCACAATAACGCAGTAAAAGGCGTTAAAAATCCCATGTTAATTTTGATTTCATTTAAGTTATTTTTTGGAATAGTCAGCTACAAAAATGATAAAATTAGTATAACCAAAAAAATTTTTAAAGGAGGCTGGCATCGCTTATTTGTTTAAAAAACAGCTTTAAAATTCGTGAAAAAAATTAAGATTTACAGCTATCCAAACTATTAAACAGCAAATAGTTTAACACTTAAAAAGCATATTACTCAATAAAAAGTTGAAAATTTATACGAAATCTCAATAAATCCATGATTGTTTAGCAAGTTCTTGTGTTTTGTCTTTGAAAATAAAAAAAACTTCGCTTTATCCATGGTTATTTTTAATTAATTTATGACCAGCTAAGTTGTTAAAATTTGAACATAAATATTAAATTAGTAAGCGACTATGCTTAAAAACATTCCAATGCTTTCCGAAAATAGGAACTGCGAAGCAGGACGTGGAGCCTCGCGGGACCGGTTAAAAACTGCCGCCGCAATAGTTTGCCTGAAAAACTTTTGAGCATACCTTAATCATTGATTCTAAACTACTATCCCATAACAAGGAGAGTATTATTTAAAACCAATTAACTGGAGGCTTCGGCCTTACCATTTGGCGTAGCCCATATTTGGGAACCAGGAAATAGATACTATTAATATATTGAATGCCTCTATATTTGCCATGCATTAAGGGCAATTGACTCTTTTAGAAAACAAATTCAAATTTATTATTGTAGATCGGCAATAGGTTTTAAACCATATAAAGACTGTACTCATGAGCTGTATTATAAAAGGAGACGGTAAATATTGCGTATTGCGGCGCTGATCTATTTTTGGCAAAAAACTCATGAGATGAACTCATGAATCATCTGCATGTAGATATCACTAGTTATAACTGGAAACAAAATAAAGGTACCCCACTAAAGAACATAGAGATTTGCTATACGGAAATACGGTATTACTAAATTTACCATAGAAAAGAGCTTATAGACTATACCGGGAACAATTGAAACGGCTTCAAAACAACAGTATTTAAAGGCTAAATAGGGTATTTATTTATAAAAATTTTTGCTCAACTCTTTTTTTCACCTACTTAACATTCAAAAAAAAAAAATAACGACTTACCCCAATGGAAAAAATATATATCTATAGCTTTCCTTATTGTTTCTATTTATAACTTGCAAAAAAGAGGGAGCCTAAAACAGATTCATGACTGCTACTACATTCCGACCAATGCCGGCACTAGTTATTAAATTAAAACATTTTGAGGTTTTAAAAAGCGATTAAAAAATAATAATTTTTTAAAAAATTTACAAAAAACCTGAACACTACCCTAAACGGATCAGGCAAAAATAAAACCATTAGAAAGTCTTGACATTAAAACAGGCAATTGTATCTTTTGTAGAAGTCGGAAAAGAAAAATTCCGGAAATTTGTGTACTTCAAAACCACAATTCCGATTTCACTTTCTGCTAGACCTTTTCACCATTAAAAAACAAAAGATAAGAGATCTGGGTTGAAACGCGAACCATATACCAAAATTTTACTCATGGACAGCAACGAAGGGCCGTATTTAACTATACCCGAAGCGTCAAATGACCTTTACAAGCTCTTCACAACTTACTTATAGGAAAATTTATTCGCTCAAAAAAGAACCAGGCAGAAATGATGAAGGATTTAGCTCAACTATACGCTGCCTCTAGCAAAAACTAAAGCAGCGTTGTTTTTATACACACAAAAAATATAGTAAATTGTATTTTAAATAGGTATCTAAACAAAAATAAATTCTGTGGATTTTCAGATTTTCGGAGGTGGATTTCTCTAGATATCAACATAGAACAAACAGACTTTAATTTTAGTTGGCATTAGTACCGCAGAAGGCTTTCTAAAATTTTGTGAGTTTGTTTTCAACATATTTGAACCGGACTACAAACCTAACGCCAAGCTTTGCTCTTAAATGCCAAGGCCATACTTTCATTTACATTTGAAAAATTTCGCGACTTTTATAAAAATTCAACAACTTTTTTTAGAACACTGCCAAAAAAGGACACCGTTTTTAATTCGGTTTCACGGAATTAGGCGTGGTGTACTTCGCTCCAAAAAGAGGTGTTATACTCCAAAATTATGTGCAGAAAAACATTCTAAAATATCTAGTAGAAAAACAAAAGAAAACAGTACATACCAAGGTAATGATATGGTGGCCTTACAGTACAAATGTTTACTACGTAGCTTTACTTCGTTAATTTCCGATTTTTGAAAACTACATCTATCTACACGATCCTAGAAAATACATATTATCTTGTCTGAAGATATAGAATCACTTCCAAAATTGCATCAGCTGCTTAAAAATGAAGCTTACTTTGATAAATCTGAACTTTACAACAAGCATTAAAATAGTACTGCAGCACGAATCTAATATTTTATTGGTTGTTTTCCCCTGAAGGGATCGACCAACCTTTATGAAAGATCCATTTCAAAATGACATTTTAAAAGACCTAGAAAATTAGTTCTTAAGGAGCATTACCCTAGTGGCACAACTCCGTAGCAGATCAGCGTTTTTACCATACGAGTCTTCACTTTAAAAAAATAGCTTCAAAAACGGAAACTGAATATGACTTGCGCCCCCTTTACGCAGGTCACGCTTGGATAGTGACATTGCCAATCAAACTCAATTGTTCGCAATCATCAAACGAAATAAAAAAGAGATATAGTTCAAGATACAAAGAATAACTAACCCTCTACTCATTCGGACTTGCGGTAAGGTTGTTTATGGAAAAAAGAGCTTTGGGACGGTTAAATTTTAGGGAAGATGAAACAAGTCACGATCTATATAAAAACGGCGTTTACAACTAGCCTTTGCAAACTTGCCAAAATACCAGTGGACTTATTTTAGAATCGAAACGGGTGACCTAGTTCAAGACTTTTAAAACCACTAATAACCGGTGGTCCCATAAAGCAGTTTTTTCAGTTTTGATTACGATACTACAAGAAAATTATCGTTTTTTAATTGTTCAAGATCGAAAATAACCATGTTAGACAATGCGCTAAAATTGTAGCTGGTTTTAATTTTAAAGAAGCTGAACTCTTAAAATAACTCAGGGCGCCAAACATTTTAGAATTGAATACAAAAGATTTAATTGTTTTTTCCTGAAGGGAAAATGGCACCCTCGAATTCTAAGTAGACATGGTTTACGATAGAATTTTAGTTAAACAAAAAATAACTTTTCACAAAATGAAATCTATGCCTACAACATAAGTTTACGACCACTGACACAAAGGCAAATCTATATCAAAAATTAGACGAAAAGGCACAATAACCCAAACGAACTAAACTTCAATAAAACCCACGGCATTACAACCAACCAGTTCCGTATTGCACTATGAATGAAAATACCTTAAGCATAAAAAGGTAAATCGGTAGCACTTGAAATCGGGTGTACACCAAACCACAATTTTTTACATTTGCCAATAAATATATGTTTTAGTGTTACGATAATTCAAATCAAAAGATTTATTTATTTGACAGTAAAGCAGACCCCATAGCCAACTTTCCTGTAATGCCACATCAGTTATAGATTTTAGCCGATATGGTTAATGATAAAAAGCTAGAACTGGTGGCAAAAGACTTAGAAAACTCACTAATTGTATATCGGATCAACTAACAATTATTCCATTTACACAAAAAAAAGATCCTTTCTATTACATTTTGAAAATATTTTAGTAGACACATTATTAGGTCTATTTTAAGTGATCATAACACTAAATTACCAATTCCTTATGAAAACTCGAAACTATTACTTAACCTGCTGCATATAATTTTAGCCCTAATTATCTGCGATTTCAGGGCAATAAGATTGGCCAAGCAAATTACTACTCTTTGAAGAGGCGCAAGTTTCAGAGCTTATGTTCGATAAAAAAGGAAAAGCGATGGAACAGCAGATTATAAGGTGACAAAAGTTGAAGATTCGGGAAGTAAACTTATGCTAAATGACATAGCCTATAAAGCAAAAAGAAAATAATGTCTTTAGCCACCAACTACAACCATTACCTGCGCAGATCAAGAAATTAAAAATAGACTTTAAATCCTTATGCCAAAAACATGTTAGAACAATACAAAGACCATGGAAGTAGATGTAACTTGAAACAATATAGATTGGCCTAATGAATTATCTGTTGGTTCTAAATTTAGAAGATGCTTAACGTAACCATAAAACGTTACTTGGCGGTATAAATAGAAAAACAGGTACATATGACCATAGAAAGTTTGAAAAAACAAGAAAACGATAATACACCCGCCGGGAAACCTATTGACTTGTTACGTAATTTACAGCGAACGAATCTCAAATTCATGGGTATGAAAAAAAACGTTCCCCTCCAAGTTATGGCTATCAGAGGGCCGTAGGAATGGTAAAACAGAAACCTATTTTCAAAAGATGGTGAATTTAATAAGTTCAACGCATCTAACCAAATTTTTGTACGCTAAAAACGTAATATAACCATAGGGCCTACAAAACCGAGGCTCAAAACCTAGGTTTTTTCGTTTTTATAATTTCCGCCTCGAATAAACTGACCAAAATGTTTTAAGAGTTTCGTTTTACTTCTTCTATAGCCACTTCTTTTTTCCCTAATTCACATTCAAAGAAGTTACTGCTTTCCCTTTTATTTGCCCACATGGAATCATTCATATCAAATAGCCTAAATCTGCATTACATTTAAGGCCACCCATGCATGGTTACCCAACGGTGCCCGAACACCCATAGCGCAAATTTTTACGAGCAAATGGTTGCCTACATCTAACCACACGCCTGTCTCCCTTCCGAACGTTAGCATATAAAACCATATTTCAGCTAAGCAATGAAATTCAACAACTCCTCTAAAAAACGCAAATATTTATGGAATATCCGTAAAAAAATTATCCAAGGTCTAAAATAGGTATAGCCCACAATTTGTCTGGACGTGATAGGTGATTATCGCCTCCCTATTAATTTTATTAAAAGTAAGCTCCCTTTTTCGCTTAATTGCACTTCGTCAACCAGCAAGATTAGTGATGTCACCACTCTTTCCTAAGTATACACATGAGGATGTTCTACAAATAGGAATAATTAGACGTTTCAAGTGCTAATTCTTCTCTTCTATTTTTGATTTTTGCATCAATTAATAGTTTTTAAAAAGCTGCTCTTTGATAATCCAAGTTTCTTTGTAATCTTTTAAGCCTAAATCTTTAAGTATAATCTCTTTATCATCCGTGCAAAAAGGATAAATAAAAATCAACTGGGAAAAGTAAAACCAAATAGCGTTGGCAGGGAAGGCTTTAGGCTTTTAAGCTGTTAGGGGCATTATGCCTTATAAAATTATAGATTTAGATTCAAATCTATGATTAATAAGTTAAACATATCGCGTAAAAATTATTAAAAAAATTGCGCTGCCAACCGCTACTGAAACACTGGCCATACTAAAAAAGGACTAATACTTATCAGGGTTATTTAAAGTAACCAAGCAGCAATAACGCCTGGCACCCAACCACAAAGAGTAGTAAAAAAACAATGATTAAATTAGAACCGCAACCTCTTCCCGATGACGCTAGTGGGGGAAATAAAATAGCTAAAATAAACTCTCCCAAATATCATTGTTTGTTTTGATTGATGAATGTTACACATTTTTTTTTTTTTTCGACGTAAAATTACGGTAATGTTACCACAACACAGCTAAAACTAAGCATTTTCAAAATATTTACTTTTTTGAGACAAATGATTTCGTGCATTTTGTACTATATTTGCAGCCTTAATAACGTAAAAAAATGCAACTTTCAGAACAAGAAGTCATCCGAAGAGAAAAAACTTACCAAATTACGTTGAAATTGGTATTAATCTATCCAAGCAGCTTTATACCTGTTGACACCACCTTCTAAAACTATAAAAAGTGCCTTTATCAAGAAGGTAAAAGGTAGTTGTAGCAGTAGATTAATGCCGAAAAAAATACAAGGAAAGCTTCTTTTGCGAATTACAAGATAGCCGAAGTCGTGTTCATTGTATTTTAATAGGGATGAAATTTTGTCTGAAGACGACCACTCTAAATACAACGATGTTTTTAAAAAAAACTACTTTTTAGGGAGATATTTATTGGGTTGAGGGTGATATTGTTTACGACACAAAGTAGGCGAAAAAACAAGTTTTGTAAAAAAAACTTTCCATACTGTTGTAAAGCTCTTACGCCCATTTACCTTTTACCTAAGTTGATCCGGACGGAAAAAGTACACGACGAGTTTAATGATCCTGAATTACGCTTACCGTCAACGTTATGTTAGGAGATTTAATTGTAAAATCCAACAGTAAAAGAAAACCTTTATTAAAAGAAACAAAAAAAATAACCAATATATTCTCAGTTTTTTAATGACAGAGAATATTTAGAAGTTTTGAAAACTCCTATTTCTGCAAACTATTCCTGGAGGTTGCAGCAGGCGCCGTCCGTTTTTAACACCACCACAATGCTATTAAATATCCCATATTTGCGTATTGCCAACGAATTATACTTAAAACGTTTTAATTGTGGGTGGTTTTGATGGCGCGTCTATGAATTCGCTAAGATTTTAGAAATTGAAGGAATGGACAGAACACATTATCCAGAATTTACGGTTAATGGAGTTATATGTTGCCTACAAAAGACTACCATTGGATTGATGGATATGACGAACAACTTCTTGAAAGGAGTCTAGATGCCAATGGAAACATCTTCAGGTTCAAGTTGGCAAAAACATGATAGAATTTAAAGCACCCTATCTAGAATTCCAATTTTAGCGGCCATATAAAGAGGCATACTGGCTGATGCATGTTGCGGGGAAACAAGATGTTGAACTACGAGAGATTTGCCAAAAAATTAGGCTAGAGGTTGACACACCATGGGTGTAGGGAAACTTATTGATAAATATTTTGGTAAATGCCGAGCATTTTTATGTGCAACCCACATTTTATTACCGATTTATCCAAAAGAATGAGCCCCCTAACAAGAACATAGGATACCTGAATTAAACAGAAACGTTTTGAGGTGATGGTCAATGAAAAGATTGGGGAATTGCTATTCTGAGCTTTAATTGACCCTAATGTCAAAGGAGACGATTTGAAGAGCAAACTGCGCTTGTCGCAAAAGGGGATGATGAAGCCATGGTTTATTGATCAAGATTTTATCAGGGCTTTAGAATACGGGTATGCCACCAACAAGGTATCGGTATTGGTATTGAATCGTTTAGTGATGTTAATGACAAATAATTCTTTCCATACAAGAAGTTTTATTCTTTCCCAAACAGATGCGACAGGAGAAAAAGCAGTGGTTGAACTATCTGAAAAACGAAAAAGTTATTTTTGACATCTTAAAGAAGAAAAGAATGTTCATTAAATGCCCTCAAGAAGCTTCTGGGTTAAGCAATAAGCATGGAAACAAAAGCTTAAAAGCCATGAACAAACTGGCGTTACTAAGGGGACAAAACGAGAAACGGACTTAATCGTAACACTACAAGAATAGCTTTTAAATAAAACACAAAAAGGGGAAAAATAAAAAGTGTTTTCCTCTTTTTGTGATTAAAAACGTACATATACTATTTAAAAAAAAATCAACAAAGCCTCTGAGAGTAACAGGAAGCTTTGACTGGACTAACTCAAATAAAGAATACTTCTACGCTGTTTTTGTTGATTTTCAAATATACATTATTTAGACGTTCATTTTCATTAAAACCTTACGTTATTTTACGGCCATTTTAACATTTTATTTGCATTAAACTTGCGTTTAATAGGGTGCTTTTTTTTAACATTTTATTTTTTGTGGAAAGCATTTTTTAGGCACCTCATTAAGAAAACTTAACATAAATTTTGATTTTTATTTTATTTAATTTGAAATGGAACTAATTAAACTAAAACTACTTAAAATGATAAAAAAATGTAATGGCAAAGATTTCTTCTTTGTGGTATGTTGGTAGGTTGTTTTATTCGACAACTTGAAGCCCAATTTTTTCAAAAAAAGAAAAACAAAAAAACCTGGAGGCAAAAAAAAAGCGAAGCCCAGCCGCAAAAAAAGGAGGAATTCTTTCCTTATGGACCCAAAGTTGAGTACTAAAGAAGCCAAAAAAACAGAAAAAGTTTGTTTGATGTTCACGAAATAGAATTTAGTAAATATTTTCTATGAAATTTCCTGATTCTTGTTTAAACAAAGGAAATGTTAATGGTTAGCCGTATTCAAAAAAACTGCACAGTATTTGGTTGGGGAGGTGGGGAAAAATTAAACACTTAAGTTTACTACGTTGGGAAAAGAAAGATTAAAAAAAAGTGCTTTAACGTGTGGTTTCACACAGATATTGTGGCTTCAGAATTCATTGCAGTGCATGAAAAGCTGTTGTAAATTTCTAAATTTCGACCCGGTTCTGTACGCTTTTGAAATTAAAAGGCCTATTAAAAAAAAAGATTCTATTAAGCCAGCTACTGTCCATTGGACGTTACTTGATCTTTTTGAAAAAAGATGATAAAATGCTCTTTAGGCATCGCCCAGATTTTTACAAAAAAAACCAGTTTAAAAGGTTTTCAAGATTAGGGGATGGGTGGGACAGGAAGTTATTATGGAGGTCCTTGTAAAAAAGGTTTTTATTCCCCTTTAAAAATATTTGGAAAAAAAAGCCCAGACACGTTAAAGAAAAACGTATTTTGGCTGCTGGTGATTTTTTGGCGCACCTTTTTCTAACGGAAAAGGATTTAAAATTTTCTTTCCTTCTGGTTTTTT
>Ga0163217_1059819_pt1 | contig 14087 bp, 16 predicted proteins | sample SynspAceP_FD_185933 | JGI IMG/M metagenome (GOLD analysis project Ga0163217, IMG submission 185933) | Saline lake microbial communities from Ace Lake in Antarctica - Synechococcus sp. Ace-P (PacBio error correction) | ecosystem: Environmental > Aquatic > Non-marine Saline and Alkaline > Saline ... | reverse complement strand
AAATCCGTCACCGCCCCGGCCACCGGTTTCACCTCGATCTGAGCCCCTTTGACAACAATGTCTTCGTTCGTATCCGTCGGGCAACCCCTGCCCGCCGGCAAAGGTTGCCTTCCTGGTTGCTCGAATCGCCTTTTTGTACTTCGATGAGAAAGGAGTAGCGCCAAATGAGCGAGGTCACCGGAGCGGTCGTTTGTAAGAGCGAGCGGCCAAACCTCCGCCTTTTTTCGCGGCCTTTCACATAGGTAACCCCGCGTCTGAAAACCATGCCGAGTGTCCGCCGGGCTTTTTCTTCACGCATCTCCTTAAGCTTCATAGCGTTCGAGTGTTGTAAAGCTTGATAATAAGCAGAGTGCTGCTAATTTGCCTGGGTTCAGGCGACTGATTGGCAAGTAAAACCGTCGCACTCGGAGATGGATTTGAGAATGGCGGCGGTCCGTCCACCCGTCGGTCTTGCAACGGCGGCGTTCTCGATCCCTTCGACGTAAAGTTTGACCCCCGGCCGGCGGCCACGAAACACCAGTGGTATAGAAATTCGACGTGGTTTTCCGCCCCAGGGCGTAAAGAATGTCGCGGCGATCAGGAGAGCACTCCCACCAAGCAACCGCCATGGAAGGTGGCACGTCCTGCTGATCGACTACCGTGCCTGGACTTTTGCGGTGTACGGGCCAACCACCTTGGGGATCCTGCACACGAAGCAGGCCAGTTAATGGTGCGTTTCGATTCCAGGATAGTCAATTCGAAAAAAACCGCAACGCGAGTGTCCAGAGAGCAAGCCATCGCGTATTACTGCGCCTGGGAAATAATCCCCGTCTGCACGCCTGGGTATCCGTAACCGCCATTTCGATATGCACCACGTCGAAAGTTACTTCTCCAAATGCATCCAACTGCTTCCGGTACTTCGTTCGTCCACCTCCGCGAGCAGTAGGCGTCGCCCACGCTTGCGGCGTACACCAACTTGCTATGAGGTCCCCTCATGGTCTCGCCCCCCCAGTGGCTGGCGATCGTCAGACCGGCCTGAACGCCCTGGGTCAACGCACTCTGCTGCTCGGCTCGTGCCTCACCTTCATATTGAGGTAGCAATCAATGCCTGCTCGCCGTGGCCACCCGTAAAAAATATGTTGAGGCGTAGTGATTGGTGACGCTTGTACGTTTTTTCGACAAATGCTAATACCAGTCATCGACCGTCTGCTGGGGACGTCGCGCCCACGGACGCTTCCGCCCGCCCCTTGCCCGTCGACGGTGTCAGGGAGAGCGATCGTCAGCGAAACGATTTGTGAAAATCAAATCGCTGGTACGGCAACTTTCATAAAAAACACCATTATGAAGAGTGGCGAGTGTTGAGAATCTACAAGTGCCGAGGACGCGTTGGGGGGTTGTTGACTCTTCCGTGACGTCGGCCACGCAAACGGACAGATTCTGCGCGCAACTGTTAGCGACCAAAACCAGAGCAACTCATGGATGACTGTTTCCCGTCGCCTCTCAAAAACAGGCAATCACCGCAAAATGGTCGTTCTTCTCGGCCTTGGATGTAAACCCTTGGGCTGGATCGTGCAAACGGAGCAATCCAAAAATTTCGCCCACCGAAAACTCGCAAAGGGCTCTTGTTTTCGGCTTTTGGGGCTCTGCTTTACACTCTCGCCGACGCGCCGCACCCAAGTTTTCATTGCCGCCCGATGCGGAAGCGGGCGATGGATGGTAACCGAATTCGATCCCACTTTCGCTGGAATTGCTAGTTGTTTCCGTCGATACCCACTTCGCAAGTTCGTCTAGGAGACGGACTTGACATGCGATTGATCGGCACCTCCGCCTTGAGCAATCCAGGGTTCGGACCACCATCGGCGCGCAGCGTTCATGCGAAAACACGCGAAAGATGCCCAACTACCGAACCCCAGTGGGATTTAACACACTCAAGCGAGCACTCCCGTTGAGTTGAAAAACTCGTGAGTTAGGTCCGCATCGTGACCTGTTGTTCCTGTGATCGTCGTGACCCTGGTCGCCGTTTTACAAACAAACGATTTTGGGCCGCTTTGGTTTCTATTCAACCGATCTGCAACCACGATCATTTTCTATGGTATCTTCGGTCCAGATTTGCCAAATTGTCGACGGACGGATTCCACCCTTCGCGTTTTATTTGTGCGGCATTCGCGTTGTTGGAACTATTTCTCGGAATGTTTTTAACAAAACGGCGACGACGTTTTCGCACAATGCATCATTTTTCGCAAAGTCTTTCTCGAGAATTATCGTCCGATCCCAATTTCGTCTCCAATTTCTTGGTTCGGTCGCGATCCAGTTTCTCTTTTCGCGTCGTTTCGATGTTTGTATTTTTCGAGGGCCAGATGCTTCCTCAACCGAACGCTATTTTGCTGGCTGCCCTTTCGTGTTCTTGATGGCCAGCGCTGGACTGGCCGGCGGATGTTGCTCTCCGCGATGACGACGAAGTTATTCGTGATTGATCTATCTCTTGCAGTTCGGATTCAGTTACTATGTAGCGACCCCAGTTCATCTAATCCGGTTTTGGGAAGTTCCCCGATTCGTTGAAAGTGATTCGTCGTGGAATCCGTTGAGCCCTTTGTTTGAGTGACCCGTCATGGGTTCCTCGGTGCGGGTGAGTAATTCGCGTCGGCGGCATTGGTCTATTCGCCACGTGCTCGTTTGTGCTGTTTTATCATTCGCGGTGGTTCACGTTCAAACCGTGTCGAACGTACGTATGACACGTGTAAACCATTGCAACCGATTCGATTCGATTTCACGAGGTGTCGAACAATACCGTCTCGGGCGAGATAAGCACGGGGACCAACTCTCTCGTATATCTGGGCCGGAATCCTGGGCGAGGCTGCGGAAAACGCGCCATCCGTATGCGTGATCGGTGACGAGCACGGACGCAGCGCACGACAGAGCACGTTTGGGGCGATTTCGTGATCTGTCGTTGATGTCACGAAGGCGGACAGTGTTCGCTATCATCGCGACAAAACGGGGCTGGCAAATCGGACATTGCTGAAACTTGTCTCGCGATCACCGCTCCGACTCGGGGATGATTCATGCCAACGGAAAGATCGCCAGTCTGTTGGAAGTCGGCACGGATTTTCATCCCGAATTGGAAAGGACGCGAGGAGATGTGTCCTCAACGGTGCGATCCTCGATGAGGTCGCATGGAGTTCGCAAGCGTTTGACGAGATCGTGAATTTTTCCGGTGCGGCAGTACATTGATTACGCCGGTGAACGTACAGCAGCGGCATGATCGTGCGGCCTCGGTTTTTCCCGTCGCGGCCCATTTGGATTTGAGACATTATCCGTCGACGAAGTGCTACGCGGTCGGCGACAGTGATTTTCAAACAACGGATGCAATCTCGAAAATGCAAAACGTCGCCGCAGTCGGAGGACGATGCTATTGGTCGTTCACAACAGACGACGAACTGCCGTTGTGTGATCGTTGTGCCGTTTTAGAGAAAGGAAAACTCGCGTTCCTGGGCGACACCCAATTCGGCCATCGATCGAATACCTCAAGCACATGCCGAACTTCCTGCCGACGGCGGATTTGTTCACAACATTCGTCCCGCGATCTGGATCGGGACGCGCCTCGATTTCCCAACGGTTTTGGATCGAAGATGCCGTGCATGGCCTGCCAACGGTGCATTCAGGGGATTCCGTTTCCTTTGTTGATTTGCGTTGCGATCAGGCCGGGTCGAATCTCGACATTTCAGGTTTTCGATGCCATTGAAACTCAACGGCGACATCGTCACCCGATTCACTTCGGCGCGATGGCGCGAGTATGATTATCGCGACCCCCAACGCAGACGGTTCGTTGCCCCTCGGACCGCCTGCCGCCTTCCTCGGAACGTTTACAATCGAGGTCCACTTCGTCGCCAAAATTCCGAAGAGTCGATTGGCGCGAGGAGCGGTGGCGCACTGGAAGTCGTCGAAGGGGATTTCTATCATCGGGGCCGTAGCATTCCCACAGCGAAAATTCAAAAATTCTTGATCTCAGGAGTCTTGGCGGAAGAGGGCCGAGTCGTCTTGCTTGAAAATAATAGCCTGATCGGCGTCTGGCACCACTCAAGTGTACGACACGTTTGGTGTGGATCACGCCCTGCGTCGGCGGACAGAATCCACCGGACATGACCGACGGAGAAAGATGGCGCTTTATCCAGTTGGTTCGCGAAAAAACGCCCCACGGCGTTTTCAAGATGATTGGTTCCTATCTCGGTGCGCGAGCTGTTCATGGCAACAGCCGCCGGCGCTCACCCGAATTCCGTGCGAATTCCTCACGACACTGGCTCAACGATGCCATGCCCGAAAGGCAATCGCCGACACCTACGAAGAGTTTCCAACGCCAACACGCGACCGTTGCGAACACCATCGTCCGATTCTGCGACGGCGAGTGATGCTGCGGCGAAGGATTTGTTATCCAAGGTGACCTGCTGTTCATCGACGGGATCAACGAGTTCGAAGGCGTTCCCAGCAGGATTGGGGATTGTGGTCCCCACGTCTCAGCGACGGTGCCACGTGTCATGCACGACGTCGGATGGCGCGACCGGAGTCAGCGTGTCATCGAGAATCATCGGCCGATTCGCGCCTCCGAACATCGGCGCCCAATCTCTGATTGGCAACACTCTCACGCCAATGCAACACTCTCTCGCAACGCGATAGCGGAATCATGCGAATTGATTGAATGCCGTTTTTTCGGCGGTTGAGATGAAAACGTTCGGTCATCATCCAAGGCGAATTGCGCTCGCCCTGTGTCGAGCAAAACGCTCGCATCGCTAATGGATTTGCAAATGCTTCCCGCGATGTGATCGTCGTCAAAACGGGTTGTCCGAAAACGATCGACGGGAGAATGAAACTCAAATACATCGCTGTCGCCGAGCGATTCCAATCCATCGGGCTAAAGTTTTTTTACGACAACGTTCCAAGGGTTGTTATCGGGCGGCATCGGGGCTCGTTGAGGCGCCGGGGGAGCTACTCGTTTTCATTGATGATGATGTGACTTTTCGCCCGAATGGTTTGCCGGAATTGGCGAAAGTGTTTGATGCCTGAGATCTTGGCCCCCAGGCGGCCGAGTCGGCCTGTGTTCGAGTCGATCCGCCACATGGATGCCCGTATTGGCATGCCGACACCCTGCGCGGGCGACAAATGGCCGCAAACTGAGTCTGGTTGGCAACTCGCGCGGAGACTGGTCGTGACGATCGATCCCGATTTGGTCCTAGAGGACTAAACTACGCGATCCGCCGGGGGACGCTGATCGTCACGGCGGGTTCCATCGGTGTTGTCCCCGCCCGTTGCAACAACTTCCAAGGCGATGCGAAAACGGGACTGAGCCGAAAAATCGTTCAGGGCCGGCGAACGTGCCGTCTACCACCACAGCCAAAATCGTGTATCAACCACATCTGTGCCGAACGGATGACCCGGAGTATTTTGAGCAACGTTCGTTCTACCAAGGCGTTTGCAATTCACTACACGATGATTCGTAGCATGTCTACGGCGGAGGACGCCGGGCTCGCGACGACGCCGGATCGCCCACTCAGGAAAGGACCGAGTATCGTATGCCGCCAACTCAAGCGACAATTCTGCCGGGAACGGAAACCGATTTGCTTGCGCCGAGATTCGATCCGCTTACGGGCGGATTTCGCTTCCACCGGCAATGCGTGAAATTCCTCGCCCGGTTATTTCAGGGTTGGCGTCAGGAGAACTACTTTGATTATGATTCAACCCCGAACTCGAACCGGAGTTCACCCGCCGCCGTCCCCGTCAGGAAAAAACGCGCTGTGAAAGCATTTTCCCGCTTGGAAAGCAGCTAGGCGGCGGGGACGCCGCGCGAATCGGTGCTGGGCGTACCCCGCCCGCTCACTCTGAAAAAACACTTTTTTCCGAGAAAAAATGCTTCACAGCTTAGACCGTCAGGTTCACGGACCCGCAGTGAAATTACCAAGGCAACATGGGAGTATCGAACACATCAAACATCTCGAACCAAACGGTGGGGATCATCATTTCGCTTCGGCATTTCATTCCGACGGGGATCGAGGTTTTTCACACGGCCCAAAATATGTCTCGCAACAACTCGGTACTGAAACCGGACCGGCGGGTTTACAAAATCGAACCCCATGGCTATCCGGTGCATGCGAGAGGTTTACTGTGACCCAAGAGTTGCGATCAAATCCGGCAAGGTGCGAATCGATTTCTATACGATGTCGCATTACCTGGGAGAAGCCGCGATCGCGATGGACGGGCGATGTGTGCTGCTCGCCGCCGGAGGCCACGGGTTCGAGATGCGCGAACCGACGAGATGATTCGAGGTTCAAACAGGGACCGTTACTCGGCGACCAGGACAAGACTCGGTTCGATCCGGTTAGCGAGGGACAGGGTCAAAATCAATGGCGAAACCCTTTCGATTCTGTCGTCACGCTATTACGATCTGCTGATCGAGGACAGGACTACGCGTGCGAATCGGCGTACGTGTCAATCTGTTCGCCGGTTCGGTTGCCGCCGAGAGTTTCGAGTCGGCTGAGTGTTTCAGATCAACTAACCGGGACGTTCAGATCAACTGAGTGTTTGCAGATCAGCGGGGCGATCTCAAACTCGGTTGCGGGACGGGGCGCATTGCGAGTTCTGACCGCAGGGTATGTAATTCTCGGCTTCGATCCAGAGTCGCGAGATTGCGCTTCGGCGAGCCGAGCGCGCTTTTGCAAATAGTGGCGACTCGGGGTTCACCTGCTGCCAAGGGGGACCTCGTTTCGTTTCGCCCGTCGGATCGTTCGATGCCGTTGATCTCGCTCTTTCATGTCGCGAGTTAATCAGACCAGCGACAAAGACATCGCACGTTATTTCAAAAACGGCGGCCACGCAATTTGGAACTCCTGGTGGCTTCGTTTTGTTTCGACGTGTGGTACGGTCCCATTCGGTATGACACAATTGCCGAGTAACCCGCGTTCAAAACGTGTCGAAGATGTTCGATCGATTGTGTTTCCGTTTGCCGAGCCAACGTAGGGTGCCGCGGCAGAACCGGGTCGAGTGGACTACCAGAATTCTTTTGTCACCGACCGGGCAGCGGCGAGATTCATCGATTCGAAGAGAAAGCATTAGCAATGCGATTTATTTCGAACCGGAACTTCGATTTCGTTTCGCCCGCCATGCGGGATAAAGATTGATCATCGGAAGAATGGCTGACCGGTGAGAAAGGCCCGCACCGACAGTGCGGAGTGGTCTTGTCGCCAAAATTAGAACCGGAGAACGAGCAGACGCCGCACGAAATCGAGCTTTCAGCAAAACTGTCCCAGTACCAGTTCTATCATTTCATCCGGTTGACCGAGAACATCGAGGACCGAGGGAATCGCCGAGTTACGGCCGACGCAGCAGGGTGTCTGCGTGCGATTTGGGTGCCGATTTGAACGGGCACCGCGTGTGGACATCGGTTGCCGCCGGACGGATGTTATTCCCTTGGTTGAGGCGAGAAAGCCGGCGCCGCCAGGTGATCGCGATTCGATAATTGTTTGTCGCGAGCGCCGTGGAGGTTTTATTCCCGAATTAAAATCGAGCGTTCGGGATGCGGGAGCAGAACCTGTTCGATTTGAATCCGGCGTCGGACGCGGAAATTCAAACGCATCATTTTCGCGGGCGTGTTGTACCACTCTTCGTTATCCGTTTTGGGGATTAAGTGTTGCGAAGATTTGCTCGCCGGAGACGGCAAATGATTCTCGAAACAGCGGTGATGCTCAACGACACGTTCCCGTGCTGTTTTTTGCCCGACCGAAGCGGGACATCCCTACGAGGCGACGTCGGGTGACGTTTTTTTATCCGAAGGCGCTCCGTGACCACACTGCACGCTCGGCCTTGCACGTCGAGCACATCGAATTGTTGAAACCATCCCGATGGCTCGATGCCGCACCGCCACTTTTGTAAGATCGAGTGATGAAGCGTTTCCCGTCGGACGCCAGACCGGATTCATCGATCGATTGACGTTGACGTGTCGACTCGCCACGCCGACGAGCGGCCGGAGACACGATCGCGTATTGACGCGACTCACGAACTAGAGTAAAACGTTCATCAAGCGAGTGATCCATTCGGCATGACGCGTTCAACCAATCATCGGTGCAGGTCATTCAGATCTTGCGGATCACAATCGTGACGGATGAGTACCTCGCGTTGGACCTGGTCCAACAACGGTGATACCGAATACTGCTTCGTCCACTCTTGATATTGCGGCATCGTTTAAGGATCACGCGACATGCTTCTCAAGTTGTTTTCACGTCGAAAGCAATCGTTCGCGAACGTTGCATACCCAAAACGAATCTTCGATGTCCTTCGTGACCGCGTACGAGATCAATTTCCGTGCGGACTTGTCCCAGTATCCCTGGATGCGGTTCGTCCAATGGAAAAACCGTTTAATCCCTTGCGACTGCGTTCTTCATGAAAGCTGTCGGCGAGTCTGTTCCAGCGAAAGCCCCCTCGACATCGCAAGCGCTGTTCCGCTTCGTCGATCAGTTGGTCAAGCGTCGGAAAAACGCGAGTTGCCCGAAACGGGTGTTGCGAAAGCGCCGCCAACCAAGCCGAAGGGAAATTGCGGGGGCAGGTAATTACGACTTCGCTTGGCTTCGCTGGCGAAAAATCGTAACTTGCGCTCGCATCAGCTCAAGCGTTCGATCAAGCACTTTCAGATAGCCGCCGACTGAGCTTCCGGATGTGCCCGCTGGCTTTACGAAATCGCTTGCACCAACTCGTTGTGCATTCGCCCGGATTCGTGCCACACTTTCATACACATACGGTTAAGCCGGCACGCAATTCACGCAGAAACCAGTTTTCCGCTTCGGATCCGCAAGGCGTGTGTTTTCAAAAAAGATCCGCCGCAGCAGCGGTTTGCGTTCGCGTCCAGCACACCCTGTTCGTAACAGTCTCGGTAGAACTTCGGCCACCCCTTCAAACCAAGTTTCCACAAAAAAATTAGCATCGCTCAGGCGACGGGTCGGCGGCATTTCTCAGCAGCGTGAGAATGGACTCGATGTCCAAGTGCGTCAAGAAGTTTAAACCGTATCGGTCACTCGTTGTAAGCGGAGCGGTGCGGTCCTCCAGCAGTGCGGTCAATCTCGGTGTGAATCGAACCCAGCACAATCAGGCCGCCTTGAAACCTGTTCTCCTTGGCCGAACAAACGTCCACAACTCGCCTGGGTAGGAGCAGACTCTTCATAACCTTTCCGATTGAGAGTACTGAAACTTCATGAGAACCAGATGTACCCGTCTTCGGCCAATCGCTTCGAGCAACCTTGGGCAAGCTGGAGAAATCGAGGCCGGCCGCGGATAGCATCACTCGGGATATTGAAAGGTTCCAATTTGCATCTTGGGACCGCCGACAATATTCCTACGGTTCGGAGTCAGGATCTGCAACGTAGAAGACCGGCTGATCGCCACCGAGGTCCGTCATCGCCTTTGCCGAATCAGCGTCGTCTTGCCGATCCGACGGCCGTCCCTCAACCTTCGCGAAAAAACCAGCGTTTTCGACGAGCATATGCTCTAAAATCGCGGAAGCGCTCGTCGACCCATAGGAATTTCAGTCCGCACATTCTCCTCGGGAGATAAAACGGTCTTACCCTAAGGAGATTAATTCGCTCTACTTTAGCGGAAGACGCAAAATGCAATCCGCTTTCGTCGCCGGAGCTCTGCGGGCCGGTTTCGCCGACAGCAAACAATCAAACACGCTGAATGGTAGTGGACGAGGCTACGAGTCCCTGTGATCCCGGATGCGATGGACACCGTAGCTCGTCCATACGCAGTGATTGTTTCGCTTGTTCGCTTAGCAAATCGATCGCGATCGCGCGCGGCATAATTACGTTGGCGAGCATCTGGACGATTCACCCAGCGGTAAGGACACTGTGTCGCTGGAAAGCCGCGTCCAATGTGAAAGTCGGCGAGCTTAGCGCACGTGAGTGTCGGTGTACACTGCGTTGCCGGGAATCGGATTGAATTTCCCAATTCTGTTCCCACCCCCATTCCCTCCCCCAATTCCCATCCTTCGAGTTTGCGAGTGCATTTCGCCTGTTCCCATTGTCGCTGTTTCATTCGATCGGAAATCCTCCACTTCTTGTCCACGTTTGATACGCCATCGGATGCTCCTTTGCGGTCGTTTTGGATTGCGGTGAGCATGGTCGGGTTCGCTCGTGGGCTCATATGAACCCGAACGCTCCTGGGCACTCGCATTGGGATCACGAGCACACGCATGGGTGATGACCACCGGCCTGACCGATGGTTTCTGCCGCCGCCCCGGAGGCGACGATGTGTTTCACGTTTGTCATTTACGGCGGATCGAACCGGTGGTGCCGGCCGGTTTGAAATTGCTCGAACCAGGCCGTCAGGATACCAACCTGCTCATCCCCGACTGGTCATGACGGTCGGCCGATCTGCATCAAGGCTTACAACAAACCGATGAAGTGGTTGGTTCAGATGCAGGAGTAACAAAGACATCGCATAAGCTGAAGATGAGAGTGGTATCCGGTGGCGGGTAACCATAGTGTTATTGGCGTGCGAAGGACCGGCACCGGAGGGCAAACCACGAATGATTATGAACAACATTTTGCCCCTTGTGGATAGTTTTCGCACAAGAACGCTGGTTTCATCGTGCTGTATTCGACGAGGGGACCCGGTCACGAATCAGATCGTTTAGTGTCGGCAGTTGCAAAAAACATGAGCGAGGAGCAGAACTCGCGTTTTCGAATAAAACGTTGAAGAATCTCGACGAGGCCGATCATGTGTTCGTGTTCTTGCCACCATCCACGCTGGATCGGGGCGGGTACACGGGCAAGCAATGGCCCAGGTTCATGAGAAACTCGCCGTCAGGCGGGCAACGTGTCGGCGGTGTTCGCCGGCCACATTCCACCACATGCGTTACGACGTGACCAAGACGGATCGAGTACTACGCGCTCGCGACGACCGGCGGGGCATTGCAAGCCGAGATTCCTGACGCGGTTATTTGGCATCATTTGAACATGGTGAGCGTTCGTGATATCGCATACCGTTTCGGCGATCCCGATCGGCGGCGTGATGATCCGGAAACAGTTCACGCCCGGAGTTTGGCCGAGTCGGTGCGGCCCGGCGAATCCGTCCTGTGCAAACGTACACCGGCTCTGGTTGCTCGATGCGACGGGTCGTGCCGGGCGAAAGTGACATGGAAAATCAAGAACCCCGGCACGCCGTGCTCGACATCACGTTTGATGAACGGCTGTTCCGACGACCGCTCGGCAGCGGTTGGCAAATTCGACGCTCGACCACTCGCACTTCACGTTGGCCGCCGTGATGAAAAGCAATTCACGTTTCAAATTCCGCCGCGATTCGCGTCACTCGGTTCGATCAACGTGCCTTCGGTGAAAAATGGAAAGGAGTTCTGTCGGTCGACCGGCTCGCGTGCGATTGCCGGACGTCAACCGCCTTTGGAAAATCCTTGCCAGGTTCAGGTACCTCGGATTATTCGAATCCGAAAAACCGATCGTTAGTTGCTGTGAAGAACGATGACTCGGCGATCGAATGACTCCAGCGAACTAAAATTACCGATGGACCCGATGACGTTGGAAAACGTGGTTTCCGACCGAGCGACATTCACCGGATACAGTGGTCTGACTCGCGAAGGACCCCAAATTCTGATTTCGCGGTTCTTCAGGAACGTGGAGGGCGTTCCGGTGTTTCGATTTCATCTCGGCGGACGCTATGTCAATGTGAAGGCGGCCACCGATGCAAGTGAGCCAGTGGACGCACCTGGCGGGGTGTACGACGGTGACACGTGAAACTGTTTGTCGATGTTGCGGATCGTCTGTTCACGACGATCCGCAAGAAACAAAGCCGATGGAAAAGAGATGGTCGGTAAGCAGGAGCGAGAAACAAGTTGCCGCTGTTCCTCGGGGGCCGACCCGGACAGCAGGGAATCCGACGCGAGAGTTCGTGCATATCGATTAGGTTCGTATTCGAAAACGGGCGTTGTACGCCGACTCGTTCACTCCCGCATCCGCACACACCCGACACCGGACACGGTTTTGTTGATGCACCTGGACCGATTCGATCGGGCCTTCTGCTCTATCACAGCGATTCGTTCTCCGGATCCCTTGGAGTCCAGCTGTTGTCGACAGTCCCCGTAAGCGGTGATTACCCGGCGGGGTCGAAAGAGGACTATGATCCCGTCGTTCGCGTTGTCGCGATTTTTGTTTTTCGAGCTAGGAGATTGCGTGTGAGGTCAGGTGGCACGCTACGTGGCGTTGGTCAGTTTTTCTTCGGTTTGGCGATGGCACGTCCGGGTGTCTATTTCTTTTCGATTCGGGACGGGCTGATGACCGGTCAGCCGGTGTGTTCAGCGGCGCGATTGGGGTGGCAGCGGTTCGCGGGCGGATTGTTATGGACACCACCTCGATTGGGATTCTCTTCTCCCGTTCTTCATCGGCGTGTTTTCTTTGTTCGTTCAACGCGCGTCCGAAAATGGCTGTGGTGGCTGAAGTAACCCTCGTTTATGGCATTCTCGCGATGAGATCCTGAGCCGATTCGGTTCATCATCGACACCAAACTGTACCCACATGCTGGGCATTTTGTGCTCGTCGCGGCGGGTGTCGTTAGTTTCCGCTCGTTATCGCGAGCAAGCGAAAATTAGACAAGACCGTTGAGCGCAGGGATATCCTCACTGCGGACTCGGAATCATACGCGGGTCGTGGCAAACCAGGAAAATTCCGCGGAATCTTTGCGATTGCTTGAACCAGTCCCGGTTGTATCGTTAAACAGATCAAGAAGTCTTTGGTCGGACCGCAACCTTCTTTGAACTACCATCTCCCCTCTGGTGATTTGTGTCTGCACTGATCCGACATCTTTCGACTTCGTTGCTTGCGTCTTGATGACGCTTTGGGGCATCTGCCGGCGTGGCTACCATCGTCACTGCGATCATTCGAGTCGTTGCGGGACGTTGAGCAGCCAAAACGACGGCGCCCGATGCGAGGTTGCGTTTTCCATCGGTCGTGCCGAACGACTCAAAGCGACGTCGGTTTGCTGTTCAATGCGTTGGCGGTGATTGCTCGCATGAACACCCCGGCGGTCACCATGACCCGGATTTTACGGTGTTCGATCTGTCAAACGGCTGGCGGCTTCCTTTGTGGTTTCAACGAAGCGGTTGCGTCCCGCGCGTTGCGAGCGAGATGGGTTTTCGATTGCGGTTTGCGTCGCCTCGAATCGATCGACGTGCCGTCAAACCTTCTCTTGCCGCCTCTTCCGCGGCCCGCCTGTGATGTCGCCTTAAGCAACGGTCCGGAAATGAAGGACGTTAGCCTTTCGAGGCTATCTTGGTTTGAACATGTCAGCTCAAAGAAAGGCGGACGTGCAACGGGAAATTCATTTCGAGGTCAATTGCCTTGGCATCTGTGATCGGTTTTTTGATTTCACTCGCTTTGCGTAATCGCGACTCTTTGGTCGAGTGCGGTTGTCCTTTCGTGTTCGACTCGGAGAGTCTGCTACGTACTTTTCGCGTTCCCGCGTGGATTCGCGCGGCATCCCAAACGCGAGGCAAGGGAAGCACAGCACGGAACTCTGCTCGCGCGTCGACTTGTATTGCCGCGTGATTCATTTCACGTGGCAAATCGTGACCCAATAGGCCGCTCGCCACGGTTTTGAGTGGAACGGAAAACTGATCGACATTATTATGACTTTTTTGCCCTTGCGGCGTGCGTTCGCAGTGTGGATGCCCGTCCGAACCAATGCCTGTGTCGAAAAGCTTTGCTGGGAAACGCGTCGTGGGGGGGGTATTTGTTGTTGCGTTCCGCGCTCGACATTCGACGAGGAGTCTCCAATCCATTCCACAACTTTTAAGGGAATATTCATCCAATCATGTCTTGTTCTTTCCCATTCGGGCGAGCAACCCCGCCTCTCATGCCTTTCCCTTGATTTTCGCCTCTCGGACGTTCATGCGTTTCCCACGCTGGTGGAAAAACTGGCCTTCGTGGTGATTGCCAATTCATCGGCATTTCTTCCGTGGGGACGTTTGTATGCCCCGCAGTGGCAATTTCGGCTTCGCGGAAGGGGCGCGCGGGGCGAATTGTCGTTGCAAAGGGGGGCCAAAAAAAAATCCCCCATCTCCCCTCGTG
>Ga0163217_1006075_pt1 | contig 14087 bp, 20 predicted proteins | sample SynspAceP_FD_185933 | JGI IMG/M metagenome (GOLD analysis project Ga0163217, IMG submission 185933) | Saline lake microbial communities from Ace Lake in Antarctica - Synechococcus sp. Ace-P (PacBio error correction) | ecosystem: Environmental > Aquatic > Non-marine Saline and Alkaline > Saline ... | reverse complement strand
GTGATGGTCATGCCAATGATCCGGCTTCGACCCAAGGCGTCTTGACATCGTCAATCTTGGCGGGCCGGATGATCGCTTCAACCTTTTTTCATAACGGACAACGAGGGCTCTGGAGGATGGCTGGATGAAGGTAACAGGAGGGTGATCCCCCTGAAACAGATGCCAGGCTGAGCTTGAGGACCCGGTGTTCAGACGCTGTGTAGCGCTTGTGACCAACAGCTGCTCCGGCAGGCGCTGTTTAGAGGAATCTGGGCCAGGAACTGGCGGCTGCGCTCGTGCTGGGGGTTGTGAAAAAGGTGCTTGGGAGCCTCCTCACAATCCGCCTTCTGACATCAAGCACCACGCGGTGGGCCACCTCCCGGGCGAAGCCCATCTCGTGGGTTGACCACCACCATCGGTCATTGCCATCGGCGGCCAGGCCCTTCATCACCTCCAGCACTTCCGACATTTCGGGGTCAAGGGCGCTGGTGGCTCATCGACAGCGCAGGATGGTGGCTCCATGCAGAGGGCGGCAATCGCCACCCGCTGCTGCTGCCGCCGCGAGAGCTGCCTTGGATAACTGCTGGCCTGGCTCGGGATGCCGACGCGCTCGCGCAGGCGGTGCTGCGCTCCACTTCGCTGCGCGTCGTTTGCGCACAGCACCGGCGCTAGGCAGAGGTTTCTGCAGCCACGGTGAGATGGGGAAACAGGTTGAACTGCTGAAAGACCCTGCCGGTTTCGCAGCGGATCAGATCGATGTTGGCAGGTTCGGTTTGGAGAGGGCGGTGCCGTCGATCGCTATCGATCCTATCCTTGACTCTTCGAGGCATTGAAGGTGCGGATTGAAGGTGCTTTTTCCCGACCGATGGCCCCATGAGCCCACCAACCCTCGCGCGCCGACCCGCAGGTCGACCCCGCGCAGGCATGAAAAACGTTGGGTTACCGCTTCTGAACGCCGATCCGCCTCGATCATCCGGGCCCCGTCGCCCGCTGGAGGCTGCGCTGAGTGATGGAGGGGGTGGTCATGGCTCAGGCAGGCGAATGGTTGGGTCGAGGCGCGTTCCAGGCCGGGCTGCCGAGGCCCCAGGCGGCGCAGCCGCACCAGAAACGAGGCACCGCCAGGGTGAGGGTACCACCTCGGCGGTGAGGCCAGAAGTCTGGGTTGGCCATCACGGTACGGCGGTGCGAGCAGTTCGAGCAGGCCGATTCGGGAAAGCAGGCTGTGGTGTCCTGCAACAGGGAGATGACACTGCCCACCGTGGCGGGCAGGGCGCGATACGCAGGGCCCTGGGGGCAACATCCACTGCTGTAAAGGCCTGGCACTGGTCAGGCCCAGGGAGCGAGCGGCTCTGCTGGCCGGCGGTACGGAGGCCAGCCCGGCCCTTCACCGCTTCGCCACGTAGGCGCCGCAGACGAAGGTGAGCACCCAGGCCGCCCGCCAGACCCGATCCGGTGCCAGGGCCGCCGGGCAGCATGAAACAAGGGATGTTCTGGCGAGGAACAGCAGGGTGATCAGCGGGGCACCCCGGACGATTCGATGTAGACCACCGAGCCCCAGCGCAGCAGGGCGAGCTCGCTGCGTCGTTCCAGGGCCATCAGACACCAAGCGGAAAAACTTGCGAGGATCGCGAGGGCTGGCATCAGCACCGTGCGCAGCAGCCTCGCCCTTCCGAAGGCGGCCCCGCAACCCAGCCAGCGCCGTTGGATCGGGCCATGCCAGCAAGAAGGAGCAGCGGCAGATTCAGGGGAACCAGTTTCAGCAGGCGTCGGCGCAGGCGCCGGCCCCAGCGGCCTGCCGACCAGCGGTGGCAAGCAGGGCAGGGCTGTGATCGCCACCAGCGGGCCTGCAGCGGCCACACTGAGCCCAGGCGGCGGGGCCAGTGGCCAGAAACGCCAGCAGGGCAAGCGGGCGATCGGTCGTTGAGCGGGCAGAGCACGCCGCTACGGTCCGCCCTGGGGAATGGGGCGCAGCAGGCCCCCAGTGAGGGCCGGGGGCCATGGCCAGCAAGGCCACTAGGCAGCCACAGCGCCATTAGCTGCGAGCGGGTAGCGCCACACGGGCGAACAGGGTGCTGTGTGGCCTGGATTCCCACCCACTGCGCCTGCAGGAAGGGCCCAGCGCAGCAGACCAGCAACGACGCCCCGTCAGGGCCAGAAGGCCAGGCTGATCAGCCCGTCGTTCGGCTGCGAACAACTCGCGGCGTGATGGCCTTCAGCGCGGGAGTGGGAGGCCATTCAGCGCTCGCGGATTTTGAACAAAGTGGTTCAGGGCCGTTCATCACAGCGGAGATCAGCGATCGTCACCAGGTAGGCCCCAGCAGCAGCAGGAACCACCTCAGTGCCCGGCCGGTCTGGTGAGGGGTGGTTTCAGCCACGGAATAGAGGTCGGCGTAGCGACGGCGCCCGCCAGGGCGGAGTTCTTGGCCAGAGAAATGTTTACTGGGCTATTTGAGCCGGGAATGATCACCGGCAGGGCCTGGGCACACCACCGAGCGCATTGCTCTGGCTCCAGTTGCAAGTCCCAGGAAGGGCGGCTTTCCCACTGGCGCGGGCCCAGCGGCGATGCCGCCACGCACCACTTCGGCCACGAAGGCCCGGTGTAGGTGATTCAGGCCGGTGAGCAGGGCGGCGAAACGTCGACCGAGAAACGCCAGGGAGCTTGCCAGATCCCCATTCACCAGTTGCGGCCCCTGCAGACCAGCCCTCGGCGAACGGCCAGAGAGAGCCCGACTTGGCCGCCACCACCCCAGGGAATTTGCACGGCCTCGGTGCCGTTGCGGAAGGAGAGGAAACACGAAATACCAGACAGGAGCTGGAGCCAACAGGCGGGAGTTGCGAATCACTCCACCGTAGATCCGCCCCCAGACGGCGCAACAAGGCCGTTGCCGCTGTAAGCCGTCATTGCCAACGCCGTGCCCAGGCAGCGTGGCTCCAACCAGCCCAACCACGATCGCCTCAGACTGTTCACCAAGCCCACCACCAGGGGCCCGCAGTGGGCATGGCGCGTCGATGGGATCAGGCTTTCTGGCCGACATCAAAGCTGGCGGTTGACCCAACCAGCGCCAGCTGAGTAGCAGGCGGCGGCGGTAGATTGGCACCAGGTTCGCCACCAGCAGGCGCTATCACCACGAGCTCGCCAGGCAACCCTCCCTGCACCAAGCCAGGGGATCACGCGGCCGATCCCGCACCAGGGATTAGGGGCTCGTGTTCGCTTCATCGGGGGATAGGCATCCGGTTGTGATCAGCGACGGCGGTGATAATCAGGCCACCGTCGGTCCATTCGCCGGTTTTTCGGCCGATCCAGTTCAAGCGCAGAGGCACGGCCCACGTTGCGCTCGGAAGATTCGCCGAGTTGCCCACGGCGTGACCGCCTGGACGACGAAGTGGCGGCAGCCCAGCGTTTACCCGAATCGCCTTCCACACCAAGGAAGGCGGCGCCGGTCGCCTGGCTTGGTGTTGGCTTGCTTCGGCCAGCTTTTCGGCCCACGTTCGCCTGGGTTGATCCCCAGTTCCTCAGGCTGGGAAGAGGCGTTAGACCGTCCCAGCGATCGCATCGGCCCAGGCGGGTTCGCCGTTGATGCTGGCGGGGTGGAGCGGTTTCCTTGCTTCATTCACCACAGGGAGAGCACGTGACTGATCGGGTCGGGGAAGCCCACTGCGCTTGGCCGCGAGCTGGAGCGGTCCGCTGCGTGACGGCCACACAGCGTTTGCCCAGGTAGGGCGGCATAGGTCTGATCGCCGGTCGTGAATTCAGGGGGGGATGTAGGCGATTGCCCTGCTCGCGCATGCATCGGCAAGTTGAGTCCCGGTTTTTGGTGGTGCCGCTCTCGACGCAGATCGCTTGCCGTCGAGATCCTTGAGGCTGGCGATGCCACACTGGCGCCGGAACATCATTCCCTGGCCGTGATAGAAGGTTGTTTGGGAACCAAAGCTAGATGCCATTCCACCCAGCGAAATTCGCGGCTGAGGTCTTGTGTGTGCGGGCCGCATGGGCCACTCTCCGCTGGCGAGGGCGTGGCTAAAGCGTTTCGCTGGAGTTGAGGTCGCGGTTTCCACGCTGCCGGGGTCACCGAAGAGGGCGGCCGCCATGGCCCGCAGGTGTCGGCATCAGGCCGCTGTAGGTGCCGTCGGGCCCAGACTGAAGCCCGGCCAGCTTGCCGTCCACCCCACAAACAGCTTGCCGCGGCTGCGGATCGTGGCCATTTCTCGCTCTGGGACCCCGCCACGCCCTGCCTCGTCGGCGCAGCGCCATTCCCCCCCCAAAAAAAACCCCCCAGGGGGGGCCAAAAGGGGAAAAAAAGGGGGGCCCAAAAAAAAGGGGCTCGCGCTGAGAAGGCGCCGCAGTTGAGCATGGTGCGATAAGGAGTGTGGGCGCAGTTTGCCAGTTGGGGGCAAGAGCACAGGTTACAAGCTTCGGACAGCAACACAACTGGGATAATTCAATGACGTTGGCAGCATGCGGTTGTCTTTCAGCGCCAGCAGCGTCCTGTGGCTGGGAGGAAGCTGGCGACGCGGCACAGCTGGCTTCACCTGGTGAACCACTGGCGTCACGGGCTCACCGTTCCACAGTTTCACCCTGGTTGGAGCCGGTGTTTTGGTTGATCGTCTTCGGCACCATGCTGATGGCGCTCCGCTTTTCTCCAAACGCAATGTGGGGGATCTGGGAAGCCCTGTTCACGGTCACTTCGGCGATTCACCGCTGACAGGGCTCACGATCGTGAACGTGGGCGAGGACCTTCACTTGCCGGCCAGCTGCTGCTGCTGCTGTTTGATTCTCACCGGCGGCCTGGGCTGATGGGGGACGATCACACCTTCCTTGCAGGCTTGTGCAGAGGACGGGATTGCGGTCGTCGCCTCGACGGGCCGGGACCCTCGATGGCATTCGGCGTGGGGCGGAGTGGCAGCACCTTCACTCGATCCTGATCACGCGCCGCCTGGTGGTGGGTCTTGGGCACCGTGTTGCTGTTCAGCTATGGCTTTCGCGACATCGCCTCCCCGGTGAGCGGCTCTGGGCCGTCGTTGTTTCACCTGCATCAGCGCCTACTGCAACCGCGGGCTTCGGCCCTGGAGGGCGACAGGCCTGGAGGGCTACCGGGGCAACGGTGGTGAACGCGGTGATCGCCTTGATGATCGTGGCCGGCGCATCGGCTTACCGGGGGTCACCAACGACTCTGGTTGAAACCGCTTCAAGGTGAAGCGCATCCGCAGGCTTCTGCCTGCACACCCGCCTTGGTGCTGCGCTGGTTCCCTCGGCTGGTGGTCTTCGGTGCCCTGGGCCTGCTCCACCGAAAGCATTGTGGACGGAGCAGCGGCCTGACTTCGTTGCCGTGGTGGCAGGAAATTCAGGTGGTTGATCTTCCAGCGGTGTCGACCCGGCACAGCCGCTTCAACACCGTGCCGGCTCTCGGCGGGCGGCAGGATATCGGAAGCACGGGATGCTGCTGATGATGACCCTGATGTTCATCGGTGCCAGCCCCGGGGGGTACGGCGGTGGCATCAAGACCACACCTTCGGCCCGCCCTGGTGGCCGCCACGCGCTCCACGCTGAATGGGTCTGACCACGGTGGTGATCCGCCGGCCGGGCCATCTTCGACAAAAGGTGGTTGCTGCGGGGCCGTGGGAGTCACCCTGGCCGCTGGTTGTTCGTGCTGTTGATGGCCCTGTGCTGGGCGACCAGGGCCACCCAGCGCGATGGGCCACACCTTCACCTTCCATCGACAAAACTGTTCAACACGCATGCATCTCGGCCTCGCCACCGGCGCCTTGATGTGGGGGTGACGAGCGCCTTGAATCGCTGGGGCCAAGCTGGTGTTGATGGTGGGGATGTTCGTCGTTCGGATCGCATGCCTGGCTGGTTGCTCTCGGCGGATTTTCGGCAAACGGCTGTCACGCGTCTCCTACCAGCACGAGACCTTTACGTCTGAGCTTCCAGCCATTACCGCTCCCCTTCGCTCGGTCTTTTCAGTCCTTGGCGCCAGCATCCCCCGTTCCCTATCATGCGCCGTCCGACGGACTGCACGTCCATCTTTGCGCGATGGCGCCATGCTTCGGGCGGGTGGTGGTGCCACGGCCGAGCCAGTTCGCCCGGGCGATCGTGATGCCCAATCTTCGTCCCGCCGCATCACCACGCGGCGGCGGCGGCGCCTACCCGGCAACGGATCCTGGCGGCGTTGGGCAGCTCCGGCCATTCCTGCGCCGCCGCTTCCACACCTTGATGCGGCCTATCTCCCGACAGCCATCGATCAGCCGAACTGGGAGCGGGGCTTGCCGAGCGGGCGTGGTTTCCACGCGCCGCCAAGGCTTATCCCGCCAATAGCACACCAATTCAGCCCTGGGGTGAGTGATCCCGAGCGGGATCACCCCGGTGCTCGCCCACCATGGAAGCGATCGGCTGCCGCTGTTGATTTCATGGCGAAGTCAGCGAACCTGGGACGTCGAATCTTTGATCGCCGAGTTATGTGTTCTTGGCGTCATTCTTCAGCCGATTGGCTGGCGCGGTTCCCGGGCCTGAAGATGGTGCTGGAGGCACTCACCACCCGCCGATGCCGTGGCCTTTGTGGCAAGGACGCCGGCCCCCAGGCTGGCCGCCACGATCCCCCCCATCCACCTGCAGATCAATCGCACGCCATGTTCAGGGGGGCTGCGGCCCCATGCCTATGCCTGCCGTGGCCAAACGGGATTGCACCGGCTGGCCCTGCGACTGGCGGCCACTCGGCAACCCGAAATTTTTTCTCGCACCGATTCAGCGCCCCCCCGGCAGTGCCAAGGAATCGGCTGTGGCTGCGCCGGCATCTTCAATTGGCCCCCATGCCCTGGAAAGCTATGCCAGGTGTTTGAGCAGAAGGGCCTGGGATCGTCTCGAAGCCCTTCGCTTCGGAGTTCGGCCCGCTTCTACGGCCTGACGCCCAAACGCGGGCACGTGGATTCGCGTTTGCCCCGATGTGCCCAAGGCAGCTCGACCTCCGACACGGCGAGGGGGGCTGCGAACGGCTGGTGCCTTTTCAGGGCCGTAGAAGCGGGGCCGGAACTCCGAAGCGTAAAGGCTTGAGGACGATCCAGGGGTCGCTTCCTGCTCAAAAACCTGGGCATAAGCTTTCCAGGGCATGGGGGGCATTGAAGATGCCGGCGCAGCCACGGCCGAGTCCTTGTCACTGCGGGGGTGGGCGCTGAATCGGTGCTCGAGAAAAAAATTTCGGGTTGCCGAGGTGGCCGCCCAGCGCAGGCCAGCCGGTGCATTCCCGTTTGGCCCCGGCAGGCAAGTAGCATGGCGCCGAAAGGGAGCCCCTTTCCCCCCCCTTTGGGGGGGGGAAAAGCGCCCCCAATTTGTTTGGGCCGGGGGTTTTTTTTTTTGGGGCGGGTTTTGGATTCTGGCGGGGGGTTTTTTGGGGGGACTGGGGGTGAGCGTTGGCGGCAGCTGGGGGCCGAGCGTCCTGCACAAAGGCCACGGCATCGGCGGAGGTGATGGGCTCCAGCACCTTCTTTCAGGCCGGGAACCGCGCCAGCATTCGGGCTGAAGATGACGCTCGAGAAACACATCCTCTCGATCAAAGATGTCGACGGTCCAGGTCGGTGACTTCGCCATGAGATCAACAGCGCATGCGACCGCTTCCATGGTGCGAGCACCGGGGGTTTGATCCGTCGGATTCACTTCACCCGCGGCTGAATTCTGGTGGTGGATTGGCGGATAGAGCGTTGGCGGCGCCTGAACACGCCGTCGCAAGGCCCGCTCCAGTTCGGCTGGATCGTTGCTGTCGGTGAGATAGGCCGTCATCAAGGTGTGAAGCGGGCCGGCGCCACGGGATGGCGGAGGCTGCCAACGCCGCCAGGGGATCGTTGCCGGTCGGCGCCGCCCCGCCGCCGTGGTTGTCGCGGACGGATTGCGCATCACGATGCGCCCGGCGAACTTTGGATCGCCGTGGCACCCACCCCCACCGCCCGAAGCATGGCGCCCATTCGCGGCAGGATGGACGGCAGTCGTCGGACGGCCGCAGGATCAGGGAACGGGATGCTGGCGGCCAAGACTGAAGACCGGAGCGAAGGGGAAAGCGGTAATGGCTGGGAGACTCAAGAACGAAAGGTCTCGTCTGGTGGGAGACGCGTGGACAGGGCCGGATTTGCCGAAATCGCGAGAGCAAACGAGCAGGATGCCGATCCGACCGACGAACATCCCACCATCACACCAGCTGGCCCCAGCGATTCAAGGCGTCGTTCACCCCCACATCAAGGGCCGACGGTGGCGAGGCCGAGATGCAGTGGTGAACGTTTGTCGAGGCAAGTAAGTGTTGCCCTCGGCGCTGGTGGCTGGTCCAGCCCCAGCACCAGGGCCGATTCCCAACAGCACGACACATCAGCGAGGCCGGGTGGACTCCCACGGGCCCGCAGCACCACTTGTCGGAGATGGCCGCCGGCGGGATCACCACGTGTTCCAGACCCATTCAGCGTGGAGCGCGTGGCGGCCACCAGGGCGGCGAAGGTGGTGGTCTTGATGCCACCGCCTTGTACCCCGGGGCTGGCACGATGCAAAACATCAGGGCATCATCAGCAGGCATTCCCTGCTTCCGATATCGCCGGCCGCCGAGAGCGGGCACGCGGTGTTGAGCGGACTGTCCGGTGGTCGACACCGACTGGAAGATCACCACCTGAATTTTCCCTGCCACCACGGCAACGAAGTCAGGCCGCTCTGGCCGGGTCACATTGTTCGGTGAAGAGCAGGCCCAGGGCACCGAAGACCACCAGCCCCGAGGGACCAGCGCGCACAGGCGGGTGTTGCGCGAAGCTGCGGATGCGCTTCAACCTTGAGCGGTTCAACCAAGGTCGTTGGTGAACCCGGTAGCGATGGCCGCGTGCCCGTCATCAAGGGCGATCACGCGTTTCACCACCCGGATTGCCCCGGGTGCCCTCAGCGCTGTCGCCCAGGAGGCGAAGCCGGCGTTTGCAGTTAAGGCGCTGATTCCAGCTGAAACAACGAGGCCAGAGCCGCTCACCGGGGGAGGCGATGTCCGCGAAAGCCATAGCTGAACAGCAACACGGTGCCAGACCCACCATCAGGGCGGCGTGATCAGGGATCGAGTGCGAAGTGCTGCCCACTCCCCCACGCCGAATTCTCGAGGGGTTCCGGCCCGTCAGGCGACGACGCCAATCCCGCTTCCTCCCTGCACAAAGCCTGCAGGAAGGTGGTGATCGCCATCAGCCCCAGGCGCGGTGAGAATCAACAGCAGCAAGCAGCAGCTGGCCGGCAAGGTGAGGTCCTCGCCCAGTCCACGATCGTGAGCCCTGTCCGGTGATCGCGAAGTGACCGTGAACAGGGCTTCCAGATTCCCCCACATTGGCGTTGGAGAAAGCCGGCGCGCATCAAGCATGGGCCGAAGACCGATCACCAAAAAACACCGCTCACCAGGGTGAACTGTGGAACGGTGAGCCGGTGATCGCCAGTGGTTCACCAGGGGTGAGCCAGCTGTGCGCGTCGCCAGCTCCTGCCAGCCCACAGACGCTGCCTTTGCGCTGAAGCAACGCATGCTGCCCAAGTCATCGAATTATACCCAGTTGTGTGCTGTCGAGCTTGGTAACCTGTGCTCTTGCCCCCAACTGGCAATAACTGGCGCCCCACTATCCTATTCCACCCATGCTCCAACTGCGGCGCTGCTCGCGCGAGCCCCTGTTATTCTGGGCCCTGTGAATGGGCGGCTGCGGCCGACGAGGGCAAGTGGCGGTGGCGCGGTACCAGAGCGGAAGGATGGCCGATTCCGGCAAGCGCGCAAGGCTTGTTTTGGGGTGGGACGGCAAGCTGCCGGGCTTCCAGCTTCCTGGCCCGACGGCACTCAGCGGCCTTGATGCCGAACACCTGCCGCGGCCTGGCGGGCCGCCCGTCTTCCGGTGACCCCGGCCAGGTGATGACCGGCGACTCAACTCCAGCGAAACGTTTCGCCGCCCTCGCCAGCGGGAAGTGGACATGCTGGCCCGCCAAACACCACCCAAAAGACCCTCAGCCGCGTATTCGGCTGTTGGGAATGGCATCAGCTTTGGTCCAAACCAACCTTCTTATGACGGCCAAAGGGAATGAGGTTCCGGCAGTCGGCATCCGCCGCCCAAGGATCTCGACGCAAGCCGTATCTGCGTCGGAGAGCGCACCACCACCGAGCTCAACTTGGCCGATCGCAATGCGCGAGCAGGCTCCGCCTAACCCCCTTGAATTTCCGACCGGCGATCAGACCTATGCCGCCTACCTGGGCAAACGCTGTGTTGGGCCGTCACAGCGGACGCTCCCAGCTCGCGGCCAAGCGCAGTGGCTCCCCGACCCCGATCAGACGTGCTCCTCCTGTGAGTGATGAGCAACGAAACCGCTCAACCCCGCCAGCTCAACGGCGATCCGCCTGGGGCGCGATGCGATTCGCTGGACGGTCTACGCCTCTCCAAGCTTGAGGAAACTGGGGATCCACCCAGGCGAACTGGCGAAGCTGGCCGAAGCCAAAGCCAACACAACCAGACCGACCTGGCGCCGCTTCCTTGGTTGGAAAGGCGATTTCGGTAAACAGCTGGGCTGCCGAGCCGACTTCTCGTCCAGGCGGTCACTGCCGTGAGGCAACACGCGAAATCTTCGAGCCGCAACGTGGGCCGGGCCTCTGCGCTGGAAACTGGGATCGTGGCCGAAAACGGCAATGGACGACCGTGGCTGATCTATCACCGCCGTTCCCTGATCACACCGGCATGCCTATCCCCCGATGAGCGAAACAGAAGCCCCCTATCCCTTGGTGCGGATCGGCGCGTGATCCCCTGGCTGGGGCAGGGAAGTGGTTGGCCTGGCGATGCTCGTGGTTGATAGCGCTGCTGGTGGGCAACTGGTGCGCAATCTTCACCCCGCCGGCCTGCTACTCAGCTTGGCGCTGTGGTCACCGGCCAGCTTCGGATGTGCCGAAAGCTGATCCCATTTCGACCGTGCATGCCCTACTGGCGGGCCCTGTTGGTGGGCTTGAGTGAACAGTCTGAGGGCGATCTGTGGTTGGTGCTGGTTGGAGGCCACGCTGCTGGGCACGGCCGTTGGCATGGACGGCTTACAGCGGCAACGGCTTGGCCGCCGTCTGGGGCGGATCTACGTGGAGGGATTCGCACTTCCCCTGTTGCTCCAGCTCTCCTGTTCTAGGTTATTTCGTTGGGTTCCTCTCCTTCGGCAACGGCACGAGGCCTTGCAAATTTCCTGGGGTGGTGCTGGCCAAGTCGGGGCTCTATCTGGCCTGCGTTCGCCGAGGGGCGGTCCTTCGGCAGGGGCCGCAATGTGGTGAATGGGTTGGCAAGCTCCCTGGCGTTTCTCGCGTCGAGTTCGCCGCCCTTGCTCACCCGGCCTGATCACCTACACGGTTTGCTTCGTGGCCGAAGTGGTGCGTGCGCATCGCCGCTGTGCCCCCGCGGCCGTTGGGGAAGCCGCCACTTCCCTGGACTGCATGGAGCCAGGGCATTTGGCGCTCGGTGGTGTTGCCCCAGGCCCTGCCCGGTGATCATTCGGCCTCACATAGCAGCTACATTTTCTCGGCCAAAGAACTCCGCCCGGCGGTGGCGTCGGCAACGCCGACCTTATTCGTTGGCTTGAAACCACCCTTCAACCAGACCGGCCGGGCACTGGAGGTGTTCCTGCTGCGCTGGGGGCCTACCTGGTGATCGATTCTGCTGATCTCCGCTGTTGATGAACGGCCTGAACCAGTTGTTCAAAATCCCGAGCGTGATGGCCTTTTACCCACCCGCGCTGAAGGCCACCGCCGCGAGTTTTCGCCAGCCGGCACGACCGGGCTGACAGCCTTTGGCTGCTGGGCCCTGATCGGGGGGCCGTCGTTGCTGGGTCTGGCTGCGCTGGGCCTTCCTGCAGGCGCAGTGGTGGTGGGTGATCCAGGCCAACACACCTGTTTTCCGCCGTTGGCGCTACCCGCTCGATCAGCGAATGCGGCTGTGGCTTGCTAAGTTGGCCTTGCTGGCCATGGCCTCCCGGGCTCAAGCTGGGGCCTTGGCTGCGCGCCCAGTTCCCAGGCGGACCGTAAGCGGCGTTGCTCTGCCGGCTCATACGACCGATCGCCCGCTTGCCCTGCTGGGCGTTCTGGGCCCGCGGGCCCCCCGCCGCCCTTCGGGCTCAGTGTGCCGCTGCAGGCCCGCTGGTGGCTGTCACAAGCCTTGCTTGCTTGCCAATCCGCTGGTCAGCAGGCCGCTGGGCGGCGCCTCGCCGGCCACGCCTGCTGAAAACTGGTCTCCCCTGATCTGGCGCTGCTCTATTCTGCTGCGGCAGGCCCTGATCGCGGCGGCCTGCTGGTCGGGTGCCGCCTTCGGAATGGGGAGGCCTGCTGACTCACGGTGCTTGAGGCCAGCTCGCGAATCTCCGCAAGTTTTCGCTTGTTGTCTTGATGGCCCTGGGACGACGCGCGAGCTTGCCCCTGCTGCGTGGGCTCGGTGGTCTGCTACATCGAATTTCGTCCGGTGCCCGCTGATCACCCTGCTGTTCTCGGCCAGAACTCCTTGGTTTCATGCTGCCCGGCGGCCTGGCACCGGATGCGGGTCTGGCGGGCGGCCTGGGTGCTCACCCTTCTTCTGCGGGCCGCCTACTGGCTGAAACGGTGAGGGCCGGGTGGCCTCCGTACCCGCCGGCCAGCAGGAGCGCTCGCTCCCTGGGGGCCTGGACAGTGCCCAGGTCTTACAGCAGGTGGGGTGTTGCCCCAGCCCTAGCGTATCGCCCTGCCCGCCACGGTGGGGCAGTTCATTCTCCCTGATGGACAGGACACCACGCTGCTTTCCCTGATCGGCCTGCTGAACTGCTCGGGCACCGCCCGTACCGTGATGGCCAACCAGGACTTCCTGGGCTCACCGCCGAGGTGTACCTCACCCTGGCGGTGCTGTTCTGTGCTTGCGCGCCCGCCCTGGGGCTCGGGCGCCGGGCCCCTGGAACGCCGCCTCGACCCACCCCATTCGCCTGCCTGAGCCATGCACCCCCTCCATCAGCTCAGCGCAGGGCTCCAGCGGCTACGGGGCCCTTGTTGATCGAGGCGATCGGCGTTCAGAAGCGACTATCCCAACGTTTCTGCCCTGCGCAGGGGATCGACCTGCGGGTCAGAGCGCGCGCGAGGTGGTGGTGATCATGGGGCCATCGGGGCTCGGAAAAAAGCACCTTTCATCCGCCCTTCAATGCCCTCGAGGTTTCAGGAAGGAGTCGATTCACGATCGACGGCACCGCCCCTCATCAACGACGCTGCGCAAATCGATCTGATCGCGCTGCGAAAACCGCGGTCTGCTCCAGCAGTTCAACCTGTTTCCCCATCTCACCGTGCTGCAGAACCTCTTGCCCTAGCGCCGGTTGCTGGTGCGCCAAACGACGCCGCAGCGAAAGTGGGAGCGCAGGCCACCGCCCGGCTGGAGCGCGTCGGCATCGCCGAGCAGGCAGCAAGATATCCAGGCCAGGCTTCCGGCGGGGCAGCAGCAGCGGGTGGCGATTGCGCCCGCTCCCTCTGCATGGGAAGCCACGCATCCGTTGCTGTTCGATGAGCCACCAGCCGCCCTTGGACCCCGAATGGTCGGGTAAGTTGCTGAGGTGATGAAGGCCTGGCGCCGATGGCATGCGACGTGGTGGTGGTCACCACGAGGATGGGGCTTCGCCCGGGAGGTGGCCCCACCGCGTTTGCGTGCTGATGTCAGAAAGGGCGGAAATTGTTGAGGAGGCTCCGCCAAGCACCTTTTTCCCACCAAACCCCCTCACGAGCGCAAAGCCGCCAGTTCCTGGCCCAGATTCTCTAACAAGCCTTGGCACGGAGCCAGCTGTTTGGTTTCCCCACCAACGGCTACCAAACAGCGTTCTGGACACGGGCGCCTCAAGCTCAGCTGGATCTGGGGTTTTCCAGGGGCGATTCGCCACTCCTTTCCCTTGTACTTCAAGTTTTCCAGGCCATTTTCCTTCAAAGAAGCCCTCGTTTATTCCGTTTATGGGGAAAAAAGGTTGAAGCGATTTCATTCCGGCCCGGCCAAAGATTGGACGATGTTTCAAGGGGAACCGCCTTTGGGTCCGGGAAGGCCGGGATTTCATTTTGGGCCCATGGGGGACCCCAAAATCCACCCCATCTCTTCTTTTTCTGTGGTGGTGGGGG
>Ga0163217_1056297_pt1 | contig 14088 bp, 9 predicted proteins | sample SynspAceP_FD_185933 | JGI IMG/M metagenome (GOLD analysis project Ga0163217, IMG submission 185933) | Saline lake microbial communities from Ace Lake in Antarctica - Synechococcus sp. Ace-P (PacBio error correction) | ecosystem: Environmental > Aquatic > Non-marine Saline and Alkaline > Saline ... | reverse complement strand
CGGAATTGACACGGACTGCATTCTGATCACCAGATTCCAATTCATAAATTTTTCAAAGTCTCACTTAAAGGATTTTACGCCTCAGTTCAGGCCCCCACTCCTTTTCTTTTGGACGGGTGCATACATTTGTTTGAGTTTTTGGAAACTTAAAATGCCGAATGCCATCATATCGTTTCGTTGAAAAAATTATCTCAAATACTGGGAATAAGGTTAGAGACTTGGGTGAATAAAAAAATGTACTCCCTATATCAGCTTCTTCACCAAGGATTCATGATCCGCCGCGGCGGACGGGAGTTCAAAATTCCCTCCCCCGCTAAACTAAAGCTTCCGAACTTGGAATGCTTTTTCTTTTTTCTTTAGCCTGTATACTGCGATCATTTATCTGTTAGACGGGTTGGCATCTACCAATCCCTCTTACATCTCCTTACTATTTCACTCTTAGGTATAAAACCAAGTACACTCTCCAGGGACATAGCCAGCCTGATCTGAATCACGACAAGATTCTCCCTTAATTCATATTTCAAAGGTCCCATTAAAGGGTTTTCTACGCTCAGACTCTCGCTCTCACGGCCGTTCAACCCTCCTCGTTGAGTTGTCTCTTTTTGGAAACTAAAAGCTGACTAGGCTCATTTACTTTCGTGAAAATATACTCAAATCTTGTGGGAAAAAGGTAGAGATTGTTGAAAAAAAAAAATTGTGATATATCCCTATCAGCTTCCGTACCTAAAGATTCATATCCGCCGCGGCGCGCGGAAGGGAGTTCAAATCTCCCCTCTCGCTACTAAAGCTTATCCACTTGGAAGCTTTTTCTTTTTTTTTTAGCCTATGTGATTAATTATTGTGGGTCTACATCCTTTCCTTTACTTCCGTCTTTCATCTTGGTAAAAACCTACACCGGAATATATGACCTCCGCTGATCTTGAGTCACCAGATTCCAATTTCATTTAGATCAAAGTCCCACTTTAAAGGTTTTACGCCACGGACTCAGGCCTTGGGGACGGGTCCATACATGTTGAGTTTTTTGGAACTTTTAAAGCTGATTGTCATTATACTTCGTGAAAAAAAATACTCAAATTCTGGAAAAAAAGGTAGTAGAGATTGGGTGAAAAAATGTACTCCCCTATCAGCTTCCTACCTAAGATTCATATTTCCCGCCGCGGCGGACGGGAAGTTCAAATCTCGCGCGCGCTACGTTAAAGCTTCCAACTTGGAAGCTTTTTTCTTTTTTTAGCCTATGGATAATTTTTGTAGTGGTCTAACACATCCTTTATTCTCTCTTGTTTCTGGTAAAACCCTACACCGGGAATGACCGCTGATCTGATCACCAGATTTTCCAATCTTCATTTAATTTCAAAGTCCACTAAGGTTTTACGCTCAGATTCAGGCCCTTTGCGACGGTCATTACATATTTCCGAGTTTTCTTGGAACTAAATGCTGAATGCATTACTATTTTCGATTAGAAAAAAATACTCAATCTGGAAAAAGGTTACGAGATTGAGTTTGAAAAAAAAAATGATTACCTCCCCTGTAACTGCTACACACGCGATACCTATCCGCTATCCTCTCTATATTACTTCGCTTCTGCGCCACAGGCCGTGGCTCAAAGTGCGCAAGGGACAATAACCTTTTCCTACCAGCGCGGTAAAGCATAAAAACCCCTTATGCGCCCTTTTTTCAAAAAATGAATACCTTATTTCGTTCTCTAATTTTCAGCTGCTGTTTTTAGGTAAATAATAGTATATGCCTACATCTATACTATTCCGCTGATGACCATCATTACATAAAGATCCAAAAAACTCCTTCCAAAGCTTGATCTCCTAGCGAAAATGTTAACTTTTCTTTAGGGCCCAGCGATTTATCCTTTCTGCCTCAATCTGTTAGGCTCCGCGATAGATTGATTCCATTTGCTAACATCCTGTTCTTAGGGTGCTAAAAGCTGGATTCCTCCACTTGTGGGATAATCCTTGTAGCTGTTATTTAAAGTTTGGAATATCACACTGGAATTGTAGGGAAATACTGCAATTACTATTCCGGAAGGCCAAATAAATCGGGCAGATTCACACGCCTCAAGGGCTTTTTTCGCCTCAGTAGTCGGCTATAGGGAAATACTCTGCGATGGGTTGGCATGACCTTTTTTTTCCTAACCTTGCCTCAAAATCCTTCAAACTATGCGGCCATGGAATGCTGGAGAGGAGCTGCAACGCATCTTGTTTTTTTTTTCTTCGATCTATTCTTTCCAGGCCGTATACCAATAAGTGTTCGCTCCCTAGTAGTTATTTCTCTATAACACCGGCGGTGTCGGTTGTCTTGGCCTTTTCTTGATTTTTTTAAAATACTAGCGTACTATACTGTTGATTTAGAAAGCAACGATGGGGCTACCGATAGATGGTTTCTTTAATGAGACGTTTACCCTTTTTTACACTCGTATCCGTTTGATTTGCTTATTTTCTTTTACTCCCTACAGCCTTTTCATATATCTGAATAATTTTAGCAGGGTTTAAGTTTTGATTTGCGCTAAGCAATTAAGACTCTCGCTACTTTGTGGCTATCGGTTGCTTTCAGGTAATCACTGGGAGTGGCTAGAGACGGGAGCAGATTATTGCTCTCTGTCTAATGTATGCATCCTACTGTGTGATATATCCGGCTATATACGGCGTGAGGCACGCATAATACGGCTTGATCCTGCGGAGTCTTAAATGGAATTACTCTCTGTGCAAAAGGATGGGATTTAAACGTCACCTGCATTTAGATGCTTTTTGTAGCAGATTGATTTATTTGCTATACGATGAGTCACCGCCGTCCTTTCTATTTATTAGGTGCTGCAATCCTTCATGGAAACGAATCGTTTCCGGAAGGAAATGTGAATTGATTGCCTTTTTTTGGCAATTCATTTTAATACCAGTTCTTAGATCAGTGGAGTCCGTTTTTAGTTATAGGGTTATTTGATCGGAGTGGCAGTTTATTGCTCTCTATTTTCCAGTGTATTTGCCACATTTACTTATTGCGTCTTCGTCGAAGACATTCTGATAATCTTTCGATGAATGAAATAGAAAGTGGTGGCGATCATAGCCAGTTGGATTCAAGATTATGCTGCTAAAAATTTGGGCCAATCATTTTTCCAGAGTACTCTGGATCCATAGCCTATCTATTTTTAAAACTCCCCCACCTTTTCATGTTATTAGCGGAGGAGTGATCGGCTCAGTTCTTATTACTTGTTCGTTAGGTCAATTGCTGCTATTCTTAATTTCGAATTTAAAAAAAAAATGATTTTCTAAATTTGGAACTCAAGCTTTATTATCTAACCGCTATTTTTTTTTGGCTAACGTGTTTCATTCTATTGCCTGTTGGTGGTCAGGCATGGAATCCTGACAAATAATTCTAAAAAAAAAGCCTTCCCGTAAGGAATAGGCACTTCTATTAAAATAGGCAGTGCGAACCTGATTTTATTTTTCAAACTACAGCTGCCCTTTTGAATTGCTTCAGGGTGATTCATGGCCCAAAATTCATCTCGCCCCAAAACCTTACGGTTAAGTTCGATTTTTTCACCTTTCTCTTCAATAATCCATTTACGGTTAGAGGGAATAAAGACCATGCCAAGCAATCTTGTGCTCCTTGCATTAATACGGCTGAATCCATAAAGCTTCTAAATTCCCTCTTTTTCTTTGCTTTTCTGTCATCTGTATGCTGTTTGTATGAAAGTCCTTTCTCGTACTTTTGTTTTTTGGCCTACTCGTCCAAACGTTGCTTACTCCTCTTCCGAACATAACCTCTCTGTGGCCCTTCAGTATTTTTTTTTTCTCTTGCTTTTCTTGACGCCCCCGCTACCGCGTTTTTTACGGATCTAGGCATAATGTTTTTAAGAATTTTGATTCGTGGGTTGCTTAAATCCTTAAGACTTTCAAACCAACGTTTATCTGTGTGAAATAATGAAAACCTTAATTTAATTTTTTGTTGACATGAGGGAAAATTAGAGATTCTCAACATTTGCACGTACTTTCTACCTTCATCGGTACTGGTCCGTGATACAGTTAAACCCAAGTTTTGGTTAAGATTGCGCCCTTTTTTTGGATGCTTGATTTGGTTAGGATGTGGCTTTTGGAAGGTGTGTCCCTTTTGATTTTTGCCGGTTCCCGTTAAAGCGAACCTCTTCTTTTTGCACTGGATTTAGGTTTTTACTTTTTGGGCATTGTGCTGCTTTGCTCTGTATTTAGATTTGTTGGAATAAAACTTATTTTCTTGCACCTGCTTTCCGGAGCGACTGAAGACTATTCATCCGCTTTTCCTTTTTCCCAAAATTTTTGGTAACTGTTTTCTTACAGCACCCAAAGTTGCCAACACGGCTTGACGCGAATTTTAATTAAAAGCAAATCTCCCCTCTTTTCCTTAAAACAACAAACTTCATTTTACCCAAACAAAGGGTGCAACGTAGCTTTCACTTTGCACCTCTGTTTCTTTTAGGAAGTTGATGGCCGATGCTATCAACTTAAGATATTGAAATTTCGTTGTTTCATTGTTTGTTAGCGTCCGGAATCTTATTTCCTTCAAACAAATTCTTCGCCAGCATTGGGATTTAATCTCCTGTCTTGCCTCCTTTTCTTCTGCGTCTGTATTTATTTAAACTTCGATATAATCAAGAAATCTTACAAAAACTGGTAGGATCTACTGTAGGAGAGAAAAATTTCAACCCAGCATCAAGATCATTTTCTCGGCGATTTTTTAATGGGCTTTTTCCAGTGGTAAACAAATGCAATTCTCCACGTTTCTACAAAGTCTCCAACCAACTCTGACCTTCACGAGCTTCTCGATTTTATGAATTTGACTTTTATATGGTTCTTCTTCCGTCCTCGGAGGGGTTGTCTTTGGTGTTTTCTCAAGTTTGCGTGTTTGGAGATGAAAATAGGCGCTGCAATTATTCGGAAATAAAATTCTAATTTATTGAAAAGTATCCCTATATAACCTTTCGATTACTTATTTGCAGTGATTCAAGCGGATAATACCATTAAAATAGGCAAATAAATTCTTCTAAAGAGAAATTTCCTAGATCACCCTTCTCCGTGCTTTCGCTACAGAAAGTTTCGTCTTTCTTTAGCTCTTTTTCGCCCACATAAGCATTGAAAGGCACTTTTTTAATTCGGGAATCTCTGTTCTTCCGTACTATTTTTTCATTCCCGATTATCAATTTTGAGCCGTAATTCCATGCCTCATCATAGCATTGCTTATTTCTCAGCATAGTCTACATATTTTTTCTTGAAATAGGCAGGGATATGGATTTGCTCAGGAGAATTAGCCAAAGCGGGAAATTTACCCGCGCAAAGATGCGTCAATCAATACTTGCTACAATCTGCTCCAATGAGCCAAGGCGCACGTGGATAATCATCACTGGTCGGTGCTTTCTGATTTGTTCCTTGCACCGATAGTATTTCCACATTGGAAAATCGCTCCGGAGGTTGTAATCTATTGAATGGTTCCCAATTGCCACTTCCGTCCCTAGGCATCTTTTCACCATGAAGTCCAAACTGTAGGGTCCATAAAATGTCGGCTTGCGCCAAGAACAGTGACAGTTCAAGACCTTTTTCCAGCGGCAGCTTCGGATTGGATTGCAGCTTCTGCTTTGTTTCCTTCCAGTTTTTCATCCGCCACAATAACTTGGTAGGATCTTTTCTGGGGGTTCTCCAAGGAAAACTGAGCTCGCGTATATAATCTGTCTGTAAATCCAAGTGCTTTAAATACATGGAAGTACCAAGTCGAGATCACTTTTGGATAAACTCCTCTTTCACCTCTGATCGACGGCCAGAATATATTGCGCATCATCCTGAAGTAAATCCTCTTACTCCGAGTCAAGACCATGTCACATTCCTCCGCTTTGCTCGTAAACGATTGTTAGACCCGTTCCAAAACTCCGTCGTACGCGGATCGTAAACTCCTTATTAAATGAATGTGGCCCTTCATTTTGTAACTTTAGATTCACAATGAATTGAGGGCAATTCATCGGCTGAGTAGAAACTCCACGCTTCGTGCGGGTGATCTTTGTAGTATTGGTTTAGTGTTGAGTATAGGCTGGAATGAATCCTTTCCGTATCTCATAGTGTTCCTGAGGTCTCATTTAATAGTCTACTTAATTGACCAATAATGAAAGGTGTCTCGTCACTTGCTTGATAAACAGATTTTATCCTGAGCCTTCTTCATGAAATTAATCAAGCGCTCACGATAGCAACGTGCCTGATTTGGCAACAATAGTGGAAAAGCCCCATTGACCTACCGTATTTCTCAGAAAAACAGGGAATAGCTCTAATTCACGACCCAATTTTCCCGCATGATCACGCTTCTTAGTCCTCTTCCAAAAAAGTGAGGTATCTTGCAAATTCCTTTTCCTTGGGGAAAGTGACTTCCGTAGATACGGGTAAGCATTTTTCGCTTCTCAATCCCCTTCTCCAATAAGCCCTGCTATGTTCGTAAGTTTGACAGGCCTTTTGATAAAATCCTGTATTATGGAATACTGTGCGTTTTTCCACGACCATTAAATCAGTCTGAAAATTTCCCTGCTCATATGAGCGTATGGAACGACCATCTTCCAAACCTATCCATAGGTTCTTCATATGTGTATTCATCACCACTTTCTCCCTGAAAGATAGGAACTGCACTTCTGCCTTATTTGACTATATCCTGCGGATTGCTATTCGATTCTTTGACGGGCTTAATTCGATACTTCTTTTCAATCTTCTTCAAGCTCAGGATATACCTTCTAATGTTGTATGATCCCTCAAATCTACATCATAGTAGAAAAAAACCTCTGTCTCAATAGGTGGGACCTATACCACACTTCTATCCCAGGAGTTAGTCATTTCCAGAAGCTTCTTGCGCAGCAAAGTTGAGCAGAAGATAGGCCAAAAGGTATTTTTCTTACCCTCCAGGACTCATTCCTAAGGTCAAACACTGAAATTGAATCTGAGCAATCCGCTCGGTAGCATCCCAAACTTGACCGTTAATTTGGAGCAAGAACGTTCGAGCTAAACCCTCGCTGATACTTTTGGCAGCGAAAATTTGTTACTAGTCGTTAGTTTCCTTTTTGAACTCCTTCACTGAAAGATGCCATCCGGGTCCAAGGGTAATTTTGATGTTGGATCTGACATTGTTTATATATTCTAGCCCATCATACAATAACGGCATTTGGATTAATTGCAAATTCATGCAAAAGGACCGCTGCAATTCAAAAAGAGAGAAAATAGCAGGAAAATGGAATAAGAAAGCTATTATTCCGTCCGGCGCTTAATGGATGAGTTGCGAGGAGTTCTTTAGGAAATCTATGGAAAGCAAAAACTACCTTTTCAAAAATACTTGCTTGAATCTTCTTCTTAAGAAGGTTTTTTTAAAGGGGCACAGTGGCGTTCATTTATCCGTTTTCCACAAAAATATGTGTAGAATTAAATGTTGGCATAGGTGTTAGACTTTAGTAAGCTTTCTAAAAGTTTTTTTGAGGGTCTTCTTAGTCGTGTTTGTTCCAAAATGCTGTCATTATTAAATCTGTTTATCCATTGACTCTGTAATAAATACTGGAAAATTGGCCTAAAACAGATACTTCTAATCTTTAAAATCATGTCGATCTGTAAATGAAAGGCTTTTCCGAAATTTATGGTTCTTGTGGAAAACTAATTTTTAAAAGTGTGTGTTTAGAATACTGGACTGAATTATTCTGTTAACCAATCATTCTAAAAGCCGGACAAATTGAAGATTGCTGTTTTTGTCCAATTATATCGCGTTTAGCCATTCCAGATTTCTTTCTTTTGTCCATTGGCTTCTTTGAGACATCAGTTTTTTTCCGTTGTTTAATAATCTTCTCGCTCATTTCCAACATCAATTTTTTGTTTTCTCTAGTCAATTCCACCCTTCTCCGATAAAGGTTGCACATTGAAGAAAGATCAGTTTCATCAAGAGCTTGCTAAAAAATCTCTGTTTTTTATTTGAAAGAAATTTTATCAATCAATCATTTCTTTATGCATCAACTGTTCGCCATATTATATCCTTTATTTCTAAATGTCAGTGAATTATATTTTATATTCAACATGCAATATGAGCCACACTTAAACTTTAGGAATTAACGATTTATACTCATTCAGAGCAACAGCACATTTAAAACTCTTTTCCAAAAACTCACTTTCCTCCTTGCCAATAAGTATTGAAAGACATTTCCTCCTGTTATCTTAGGCGGAAAGTCAATATTGGCGTAAGCCAACCCTAAATAAGAATCCACCCTTCAGGCTTTTGCGTATCGATATCCCCGACTCTTAGAGGAATAAAGCACTTTAAACCGCACTTTATACCTCTAAATTCATGTCCCGGGAAACTGATTTAAGGCTTGCTGGCTACAGTAGGAAGTAAACCCCAAACCCATTTCCAGTGATTGTTGATTTGACTTGCCGAATAGTGGCTTGATGGGAACCTCTAAAGCACTACATTACAGGACGCCCAACTAGAGCCATATAGCTCAGGTGAAATCCAATTCCTTCATTCTTCTCAGCTTGATGACATGTTCCACATAGAAAAAACAACCTTGCACTGGCATTTCAATTTTAGGCCTTCCTTTTTTTGATAAATATCCCTGCTGTAGTTTGAACTGCATATCTCCCAGAGCTTTATCCACAATTCAAAATTAAACAGCATTTTTTTGCGGGGTTAGAATGTTTCGGCTTTGGTTTGAGTCCCTGCACAAATCAGAAATAGAACAGCGCAAAAAAGACTAATAAAACAAGGCAAAATAACGAAGATTTATGTTGCTAAGTTTCATTATTTACGATGGTCTGTTTTTTACGCTAGATTAATTATTTCCAGTTAAAAATCCGACAGCTAATTAAAACTCTTTTTCCAAAACTTACTCGCTGCGCCAAATAAGAGATTAGGAAGACAATTTTCCCTTCTCGCACAGAAACTTCAAAAATGGGTATAAGCCAACTCTAAAAAAGACATATCCACCTGGTCAGGTTTTTGGTACGGATATCCGGACTCTATAGAGGAATAAAGGCACCAAAAAAAAACCACCGTTATTCGTTGTATTGCAAATGGTTTTTCGAATCAAAAAGCAAATTCGAGTAGTAAGTAGATAAACCCAAAAACCCATTTCCAGTATTGGATGATTTGACTTGCGCCATATAATGCAGATATCTCTAATGGCACCACGGGGAACGCCAAGTTGTGTTTGAATCTAATTCTGTGAGGCAAACAAAGAAAAAACCTGCGCTGGCATTCAGCTTTAGTTTCCCTTTCTGAGATGGAAAATTTTGCTGTAGTTATTCGCATAGATCCAGAAACCTTCCGCAACTTCAAGATATAAACCTCATTTTTTTTGCGGTGAGGTGCTCGGTTTCAGTTTGAGCACTTGCCCCGGAAGGAAAATAGACTAAAGTGCAAAATTAATGCACCTACAATTTACAAAATTAAGTTTTTGTCATTGACATGATAAAAATTAAAATTTTATAATTGAAACATAGTTTGAGAATAAAACTAATCACTTAAATCAATTAATACAACCCTTTTTTAAATTTTAACTATTTGCTCTGCTAAAAGTATAATGCTGCGCACTAAAATCTTCACCGCAAAGGCTTTTGCTTCCAGGTTATTCCAAATAGTCATACGGTTGAAAAAGTCCCACTCGGAAAAGATTGAAAGATATTTTTCTACCCATCTTAGCCTAGCTCCAAATTATGGCTTGGTCGGATCTAAATCTCCCAAAGGCCGTGTACGAATTTCCTTCTGGATCCACGCTAGGCGGAATGAGGCTGTTTCTTATCACTCACACTTCCAAAGTATATTAGCATTTGGCCACTGCTCTCCATTTCAACTTTTTTAATCACCCGGGATTTGTTCAAAGAAAAATCGCCTCGAGAAATGACGATATCGTAAACCTCAAATATTGCATCAGATGAAAAAATTCATTGAAATTCATCGTTATTTGAAGGCCGCTGTGGTGTAGAAAAAATGTTCTTGATTTCCAAATGATTCTTTCTTTTTAAATCGGTTTAAGGCACTTCACCGAAACACTTTCCCTGCGTCTAGGTTCATAGCGCGAAACATCCTAACATTCCTACATTAGTCGCTCGATACATGTAGACAGCTCAAATTTTGTATAGTCAAGATTCTCCGCCAAAGACCTTGGAAAACCTTTTACTGAAAACTCATTTATCAAAAAAAATTGGGCCACCTAGATGGCCCAAATTGATACAACGCTATTTCGATTTTTTGATGATAATGATTCTCATCTCTTCCATAACGCAAGCCAAATTTAACTCGTCAGTTTCAAATTTTGAGCCGATATTTCACTTTGTCCCTTTCTCCAAATAATAAAAAATCATATAAGGTTCAATTGAGTCAGTTTCAGGGCCTGCCAGCTGAGACAAGAACCCTTTGAAAATTTCCGTTTGATATCCATTCGAATGGTTTGTAGTGATGAAATAGGGTCTTCTTAGGTCCCAAATCCGACTTGCAGCCAAGAACAATTTTACTAATTCCCGTTCCAAGTTTTCCGATTCTCCAATTCCTACCTGCATCAATCTTCTTTTTGAGAACTTTAAATAAAACGATATAGTAGTTCCATTTCGGTTTTCTTGTCCAGAATTACGAGTCACCGAAGCGTTTGTATCTTTACTTCTTCGTCTCTTGAATCGATAGGCCAAATACCCTCGAAGACAATTTATTGCCTGAATTTCAGATCTGGGTTCGGGAAAAACCCATTCCCACCTCTGATTTCCCTTCAAACATTTATTGTAATTGAAAAAATCCTGGCCAAGCGGCCTATATCTAGTTTCTTACGGGTTAAATAGCCTAACAAAAATAATCAACCCTTCGAATGAATCGGACAATTGGAATACTTGATTGTAACAGTATCAACCATTATGGAGTACTGCAAGCTCTTCTCTGCTTCAGGTGAGATCCTGCCGATAATTTTCCAAAAATCCTCACTAGCTTCGTTTAAAATTCAGGGTTCTGAACAAACTGCTGATTGAAAGAAGCTGGTCGGTTGTGGATCACACGATTCTTAATACTATCAGCTGAAGTGTTAAAACTTGGCCAAATAGTCCTGCTGTTTTGGGGTCACCTGACCTTTTTGGATTTGACTGCTTGTTTTGATTGCAATTAACGTTACTACTGTAGTAGCGAATCAATTCCTGCTGAATTTTTTATATCGCTCAATAAATTCTACAAAATTTAGCTTCCTTGGAATGCGGTCAATCAACCCTGTTTGAGTCCATAAGTCTCCTCTATGATCCCAGATCAGGCCGGCAAAAGGCCAAATCTGCTCTCTAAGCTGGGATATATACTTTTAATAAATATTGCTGCAATCTCATTTACAAAAACTGCGAGATCTAAAACCAAATCATTAATTCATTAATACGCTTTCCAGCCATCCGGGGCAATCGGGGACACAAATTTCCTTTTCAGGAATATTCAAACCAGATTTTTGTAGAAATTATATTCCTGAAAAAGCAAGCCTGTATCTGAGCAGTCATGTAGCTTTGCCATCCAGTGATCCCAATCCAGCTACTTTGGGATTTTTTTCTCATTCCTTTTTCAATTCCGGATTTCGTCCGATAGTAGAATTGTGACAAGGTCTCAGAAAAAACACACGGTAAGATATTTCTTTTCCCTTCAATCATTGGTAAGTTGCTTGATACGAATCCAAAACCGCAGTGACTTTCTGCCACCACGGTCTTCCGCTGGGTATAAATTCCTCAGAGACCATGATCCTAATTATCAACTTCTTATTTTGGGGTTATAACTCTTTTTGTTTCGTATGCAGGTTAAATTCCGGCTTATCAAAGTCGTTTTTTGCGGCACGTCACGGCCCTTTCTCTGATCACTTCGAATGCCGGGGGTTTTCATCCAGCTTCCGGCGAAGGAAATCAAAAACTTCCAATTTGAAAAATCAGGAAGGAACTAGCTGAACATTGAGCGTTTGAGTTACTTCTTGAGCGCTGACGTAACTTGCTTGCAGTTTGAGTTAGCCTAAATAAATAACCACAAGGCCTATCAGAAAAGCACCTTTCCGCTTCGATACAAATAATTCCCTTCTCGAAATTCTGTAGAAATCCCAATATTGTTTCTTGAGTAGCACTGAGCGCAAACGGGATTGGATTCACCGTGTCTGGGATCGCGTACGTCGGGCCTATTGATGGTATGTAATTGGCGCAAAAGCCCTGGAAAAAAAAAAGGAAATCTAGAATAATCGCTAAAAAATACTTCGGGCTCATTGACTTAGCGGCTTGGCGTTTGAAACACAACACCTTGCAAAATAAATTCTTTAAGAGCGGAAAATGATTTGATTTGCTCTGAAAATTTGCATTTTCTTGATTGGCTATTCGAATTAGGTTCCGGGAAATAGAAAGCGACATCTATATTCTATGTTTTTAAATTCGCAAAATGATGGAGCTACGACATCGTAATTAATTGGAGGGGCAATAGTTGTGCGTTTGGGCTACGGGTCTAAAAATCCAGTCAAAAAGGCCAAATTAAAAATTGCATATTTTAGAAAAAGAGGATCAATTAGCTAAACATCAAACGAGGTAATAATAGCGGGCGGTCAGTTCAGTTCCGGTCTGTATACAAGCCAGGATTCGACTGAAAGCCACTAAACTGTATCAGTAGGCTATCGCGAAATGATAATTTTTGCAGGAGGAGAAAATCCCTTTTGAAATAAACCTGGTAAAGTAGTATAGGCAACCGTGGAAGAACAAAAACCGATATTGAAAGGGGCTTTTTGAGCGTTGGGTCTTCAGAAATGGCCCTCACTGGCACTCCGCGAGAATCTCCTTGCCGGAATTTAAAAAGAATACGAGCCCCATTGCGCCCGGCAGGGGCTGCCATCACGTCCTCAGGTACTGGAATTGTAGATTACTATCGGAAGTGGCTTTAGCCTACGTTGAGAAAAATAATTGAACCAGGGAGGAGAGATTTTTCTTAATACCATAAAGTGCTAAAACTTATTAAACAGCTTCAAAGATGGTTATTAACTACATCGAAACTGGTCAATCAAAAAACTTTTGAAGCAAAAATTGGTATTAATTGCGCTGGATTTGTATCGGGACAAAGTGGCCCAAATATGAGCGAAAACTGAAAAAAATTGATGTTACAGATTATTCCCTTTTAGAGGTGAGTATTACAATATTTGATAACGGATCGGGAGTTTTTAGCTGAAAAAATCTTAATCATATCCAGTTCCTGATCCTTAAACTTTTCCCATTTTCTTGGTGTCCACTTTACCCGGATGCATGAAAGGTCGGCGTAAGAGAAAGGCATGGCCCAAATGCTGTTCTAAGCTTTCATTAGAAGAGAAGCGCTTATAAAAAAAATCTCCAAAAATAAACTTGAAAGAGTTGTGTAGGAGAGGAGAAAACATATAGCCTTGGGCCAGGGTATTCAAAAAGTAGCTGCCACAATACCTCGGCAAACCGGTTTTGGAGAGGCTTTATCGCTCGTTCTCCCAAGCGGCATATTACCAAAGCCCTAATCAGGAACTCGATTTCCGAGATAATTACAGGAATCGGACCTTCGAGGCGGACGCGGTGTTCGAGCGCACAGCGCGTTTGCGATCGGGACTGGAGGACTTTTTGGATGATTCGCTTATTCGAGAGTCTGCCGAATGCACATCCAGGATGTGCTAAACGGCTCCATCTCCAAGCTGCCACTAGCTCTCTTCTATGAGCAAATACAGTTTGCTGATTAGCATTAAGCGATTTGACTAAAACCTTTGAGGATTCATCCCGAATGTCTCAAAGACTGCCACGAAATGTCTCCCACAATGGTAACTCTACCTACACTTGTGGTATTCACGAATCAGGAAAAGTACGCGATTTTGCCAAAGTTGGACCATCCTCATCACCCCTACTAAAATCGTGGAATCGTAAGTTTACAGAGGCTATGACGAATGGCCAGAAAAAGGCTTCCTAGTAATTCCTTCAACTGCATGGAATAGTATTTTTATGAAAAAAATTTAATAAACGCGCTACGGACTTATCAGTTTACCACCAATCCCTTGTTGTTAAAGTCTGCTCTTTGGGAGCCACACCCGTTGGGCAGTCATTTGTGTTGCAACGCAAAGCT
>Ga0163217_1080135_pt1 | contig 14089 bp, 13 predicted proteins | sample SynspAceP_FD_185933 | JGI IMG/M metagenome (GOLD analysis project Ga0163217, IMG submission 185933) | Saline lake microbial communities from Ace Lake in Antarctica - Synechococcus sp. Ace-P (PacBio error correction) | ecosystem: Environmental > Aquatic > Non-marine Saline and Alkaline > Saline ... | reverse complement strand
CCAATCAGGTTGCTCCTTGCATTTTTACTTGACCCTGAACGCTGCAGGTCTTAGCCGGCGCTGTCATCTATACTTTATTATGCTGAATCACAAGATACTGATACGCAGTTATAACAAACAGTGGTTCCAAATGAGTTGGGCCAGCGTTGATACAGGAGCAGGATATGAATAAAAACAAGCTTTTTGGGCGCAATTTTGGTGACCTTGTAATGACAGCCGATGCCCTCGCAGATAATGACTTCTATGCTGGAGGCGAGCACGGGCAGGCGACCATCGATGCCTGCGGACCGGTGTCAGCAATTGCGGACGATGAGGACACCAGCTGAAGGTCTTCGGCGTTGGGGAGCTCAATCCAATGTCGCCTTTGGGAGGGCAGGTTTTGTGGATTTTGGTTGAGATCAGCGGAACGATAGGCGGCTCTTCAGTCAGCGCCGAAAGTGGACGGCTGGGACTCTCGCGGCAAAAGGCACTTGGCTTGTGAACGCAGCAGTCGGCGTCTCGCAATTCGGCGCAATCATGTGGGATTGTTGCAAGGCGGCGGTTTTGCAGCTTCGTTGTTAGCGAACGATTGGCCACCGACCTCTTTTTATGGGATCGGCGCTCAATACATGTTTCAGCTACCAGTTCGGGTATTGTCGGTGAGTGGGAGTGGTATGACATGAAAGTGATGTAGACCTTTATTCGTCGGCGACTTTTCAAGTTCTAAAAGTTGCTCGATCAAGCCCAATAAAGAAGGCCCGGTAGGGCCTTCTTTTGATACTCGCCGCATTATGAAAGCTTAGAACCTGATGAATATTTACCAGATTCTCGAATAATCATGTCAGGTCTAAACACAATCAACGTTTAATGTGGCATTCTGAATCCGAATGCACTTACTTAGGCGCTAAGGCACTTGAATTGAAATGGAAAGGCTGCTCGGGTCATATGGTGAAAGCGACCAAGCGAATCACCCGACAACCCCGGAGCCAGCCCTTCATGCATCCTAGACGTCAAGCTGCCACTCATCAACACTCTGGCCGCATTCCGTCACTACGCCAAAGGCACCGATTCGCACGGCTTTTTTCAATCTGCTCACCGGGCCTCAGCTACTGCATACGTGGAAATCCTGCTTCGCCGGAGCATCGCGAAAGACTTTTCCTCCGACGCAGACACTGCTCCATGTTTCTGGCTCAAGCCATGAGCTCCGACGCCTCGTGTCAAAAAGGTCCGTGAACGATTACGGCCGTTTAAAAACCGCCTGTCGGTGTGTGGCTTTGAAAAAGCTGCAGCACGCATTACAGGAGGTTAATTGTCGAGCCCGACAGCGATGGCCCGTGGAAATGGTGTCCACTTTGTGCCGTCAGAAGGCCGTATGATGACCAATGCGGCGCCCTTGCGCCTTGCAGTTTTGGAAAGGCAGGCCGGACGCCTGGTCGATGAAACCATGATTTCTATGCCGGATACGCCGGCCAATCAGCAGCGCATCCTCAACCCGCGTAAGCCAGAAACCCGGGATTGGGTTTCCTCTGTGCCGATTGTTGGCATTCGTTTGTTGGCTAGTGGCGCTATTTCTGGACCGCTGCCATCGGTGCTATCGCGGAGGGAGGAGACGAGGCAAACGCTACTTAGAAGTATGGCTTTCCACGCTGAATACTGCGATGTTCTGCGGGCGATTGCGTTTTTGCACCTATTTCCTGTTATGTGGAGCTGCGGCGGGCCGTCAGATTGTGTGTATTCGAGCAGCATGGAGCACGCAAGCGCTCGACTGACTTCAGCCAGGGGCAACGTTTGGGCAAAAGAGATCACCTTATGAGATACCCAAACCGAAGCAAAAACCGAGATGGATGAAGCAGAGCAGTACGATTCAAGGCGCCGCCAAGCCTGACGGTGCGGGAGTTGTATTGCGGGCGGCAAGGTCTTGTAACGACTTTGTTTGAACGCCAACCACACCCGAAGCCGAACTCCAACAAGCTCTACCGCAGCCGCTGGGCACGTGGAGCTTGGATCTACGCAATCTGAAGTGTACGCTGGGAAGTAGACATCTTGAGCTGGCAAGACGGCCCGAGATGGCTATCAAGGAGCCTCTGGGTTTACTGTTGGCACACAATCTGATCCGTCTGTGATGTCCCAGTCAGGCGCTACTGAGTGACTGCTTACCACGTGAGCTGAGCTTCCAAAGCCACACCCTGCAAATATGGGAGCTTTGGCGTCCGAATGTCCATGACTGAGACTGATGTATGTCCAGTCATCTCCCTGTTGGGTTGATCGCCGAACAGCGGGTCGGCTCTCGCCCAGGGACGAATCGAGCCAGAGCCATAAACGACGACCGGAAACCTACTCACTGATGACCCTGCCCAGGCCCGCAGCTCCGTTAAAAAGTAGTAGCAGATGGGCATCCAAAGGGCGTTAAGTAAGTGTGCCATTCTCATCTGATCCCATTACGTCTACCCATCGGTAAAATCTTTCCGAGAGAAAGCTATTCAGTTAGGCTCAGAGTTTCCCCTGAGTACCATCTATCGCAAATGCGACACGGTTAATTTTCCTCGCGTTATCTAGCGGGTATCTGTCCCTAAGATTGTTCTCAGCAAAAATAAAAGCCGCGCTTTACTCTATTAACTTTCTCGCCATTTCATGCTCGTAAAGGGCCAGTTAGCGCTTAAATCGCTTGCACGGCTCCTGCTCAGAAAACCGTTAAGCTTTTACTGTTTAAAACTGCCTGTGTAGCAAGCAAGAGTCACTGCGCCGGAGATGTTTATCTTTCTGTGGCTATATACCCTCCAAAACTTAACTTCTTTTTTTTTTTGGTGGCAAGGTTTATAGCTTTTTGCATGTGGACGGCTCTCAACACTCATTTTTTTCTTCAGGTCCTGTTAGATTACCCCCTAAAAAGAACATGAACAAGCCCTAGCTTGCTTATTCAACTTTATTAATAACAGCCCCCCTTATTGCCATACTCGTGATCCCAAAGCTTTGAGGAGGATACCAAGCCAACTACCCTCTTCATCCATCTTGCGGGGCTTGGTCAACTGATTTTAGTTCCAGCACACCCCGGAGGCAATTGACCAGAGGGCTTCACTCTGCAAATTACCCTTTTCGTCTTTTGTCCAAAACACAATCAATGTCAAATGCAGCCAGATTGTCTATTGGCATTAAGGGCTATCGAGTACATTATTTGAGTCTTAGGCCGTTTCGGTTAATGCAATGGCTTGTGTAGCCACAAAAAAAGACCACACAAGAAATATTTTTGCATCTACAAACTCCGCATACACAAGGCCTTGAATTTCAAGAATAGGTGCAACGCTTGAAACGATAAGGCAGAAGCCGCTACCGATACAGTCCCAGGCTTCTCACGCCTAAGGATTAAGCGCATATTGCAGCTGACTCAGAGCGAACGTTACCAGATTTAAAGCCGGCATTAGCTTTCGCATAGCCTCGTTCGGGCATTATCAAAAAGCGATTGGCGTCCAGATCTCGACTTCAGTCAGGGAGGTTAGATGAACAGCTCTGGAGGCCGTTACCAGGCGAGGTCAAAAGACAAGACTTGCCCCGGCTTTACGTTGAGTGGTTTTCGAGGAGTCCTATTTGTCGGATGCTAACAAGCCAAGTGTATTTCGAAATCTAACATGCTTAGATACTCTGGTCCGTAAAGCTTGTCTCGTTGCGATCAGATAACGAAAAACAAAGGAGGTCTTCCTGCAGGGGTCTCGATGGCAAAACTGCCTAGAGTAACGGGCGTTCATAAAGTTCATCTGAACCGAATTACCGTAAGGAATCACTCTTAAATACTTCTATTGTTAGCTTTTTCACCGAGAGCTTCATTAAGCCAATTAACCAAGTACTCCATGGGTAAATTCAAAGAATGTATTAGCCGGAATAGGCAAATCCTTTGATGACCAAGTCGCTCCCAGAGAAGTGACTTGCCAGCCCCAGCATCCCTTTTCTGTTGGAGGCATGGTCCTTTTCGGTTTGATCAGGGTGGGACGACACAATGGTGCAGGAAATCGGAACACCTCCATGCAATTGCCGGCTTGAACGATAATTCATAAAGTGATAAGATCTTTTTAAAAATTGTCTTTTCGGACCACTTTATTTGAGGCCACTCCTTAGGCCTATCATTAGGAGCTTCTGGCATATATTTCAAACAGAACTTAATAAATTTATTAGTGCGCCAAGCGATTTTTCCATGTGTTGTGCAACTAAGTTGCAAAGCTCTTTGACCTTGGGCGTTCAATTCATTATACAAGTTCTGGTTTGCTTGCTTGTTAATTTTTCAGGATGGAAAGATAAATTGTTTTGCCCAGTATTTTGCGCAGCGGTTTCTAACGCTGGAAATAGCCATCAAGCCATGCTAACTTCGGGCTCACTTTCGAAACCATCCACAATGCATCTTGATACCATTCCTTGCGCTGCGAATTAATGCAACGTAGTATTCTTCGTTTAAGTTTATGTAAATTGCCGAACGGAAGGCGTTAGTAATGTTAAACTTGTTTTGATTGCCGTTGGTACTATTCGGCCTAGTAATTCTAGAGCAAAACTTGGTGCTACTTTATCCGGGAGCTACGTGGAGCCTAAAGGTCAGCAGTATAGCCACCATATTCTCTAACGACTCTCCAGCCTTAAGGGACGAATGCCCAGCATTAATGACATTAGCGCAAGCAATGTTCATTCCGGGCCCACCCGCCATTGATATGAGAATTATCGGTATCTAGCCATAGGCTGCGATCAGTGGTTTAAAAACCACTCTATACGTTAGCATCATGCTTCAAACAATCTCACCATATTGGCTGTGCCCATGGGACAAGTTCAATACCCCACTATATGGGACAGGCTCTGCCTCGAAACTCACCTGAATATGGCTACTGTAAAATAACGTACTTCAAAAATTGAATTAAGGTTTTAGGTCATTTTTTCTTGCTCAAATGCAGTTCCAAATACTGATTTGGATACCGCCAGTTTTTGTTCAATTATAACTCCCGCCTATTTAAAAAGAAAAGCTAACCCAGGTAATTAAGACCCGAAAACGCGTTACTAAAACGCAGCTTAACATCCTAGCATCGAATTCAAATATATCCATAAATAATCAAGCCTATTACGCCGCTGAAATTCCGCATCCCCCTGCTACAATTGCAACGCATTTGACAATATCTCCGCTATTGACGAACACAGGCCGAGGTGCACCACACAATCAAACCATTCGGGTGGAGAGGAAAATGCCAATAGGAATAAAACCAGGGCATCCATGCCAACCAAAGAGGGGGGACTGCGTGTGAGCAGATTAATGGATAGTGCTACGGGTTGGTAGGCGGTTGCAAAACGATCTTGTTTGTGACTGTATGGGAAAAGGTAAACCAACCGGCAGGCGCGCCCCGGCTTTAGCGCGGTATAGGTTAGGGCCCGCCGACGAACAAAGGCAGCGGCGATTCAGTAGCAGCCTGATAAACTCAGAGAAGTCCTTGGGCTTTCCAGCGCTTCCTCAGCATTACGTCTCACGGATCACGAAGGCATCAAAGCGGCAGCGTTTCATCAGGAACAGCTATCGCGACACCGTCGCCAATAGCGCGGAACTTCGCCTTCGTAGCCGTAGCGGTCACGCAGCGCCGCGCGTTGGAGTAGCTGCGGCCGTTCGCTAAATACCGGGAAGTTCAGGGCGATGACCTGAAAGTGTTCCAGATCGTCGGCCAATGGCCTTCCACTTCTTCAATCGCTGTTCAAAGCCATACACCCCCAGGCCGCCGTCGCGGGCTTTTCAGGGCGTGGGAATGCATCCAGCCATATGTCAGCGGCACCGAAATTTTTTTTTTTTTTTTTTTTTTTCCCAAAGGTCGTCCGCAGTTTGCTCAGCCCTTCGAGGTGGTATTGGGCTGGCAGCAGGTTGCCAGTTTCGTCGACCAGTGCGTTGCCTTCTAATGAGTTTGCTGCATAAACACGCTCCTTAAGGGGCCATGCCGATCCGCCTTGAACGTGTCGATAAAAACTGTTTCTTCCGGGTGCGGCTTTCCAGGTTAGACGTCAACCACCTTGCTGACCACGCGGCCATTTCGTCAGCGGCGAAGGATGGCCCAAGGATCTGCCGATGCGCGTTGCGGCCGCTGTTCGCCACCCAGGGAGACACTGTAGAACTTCAGCGCCTTTCTTGTCCACACCCAGAATACCGATATGGGCCGGACGAGGTGGTGCCACAGGCGTTCATACAACCGGAAATGTTCAGCGGGTCCAGATCGCGATGTCGTGCAGTAATCCAGATCACAAAGAGTGCGCTGGATGCCTCGGCAATCGAATCGACTTGGCGTTGGCCAGCGAGCAGAAGTCGCCGCCAGGGCAGCAGATACGTCGGTCAGGCAGGCCGATATTCGGGTGTGGCGAAACCCTGCTTCTTTACAGACTTGCCACAGCGTGTACAGATTCGCTTCTGGCGCACATCGGCCAGCGACAGGTCTGCTGGTGAGTCAACACGCAGTACCAAAGCTGAAACGGTCGCCAGTTCGGCGGGCGCTTCCATCGTTTGTCGTGGCGTCACCGGGGTCGGACGCAGTCGGCTTGAGAGGACAGGGTGACAGCGGGCGTTAGCCGGGCACCTTGTGCGCACTGGATTGCGCCATGGCCCAGTTGTTAAAGCCTTTCTCGGCTTCACGCTGGCCAGGTAGTCAGCAATTATCACCGCCTGAACTGCTCCGTAGGCAGGGGCGCTGAAGTGTTTGGCTTAACGCGGCAGTTCTTCTTCAGTAAGGGTCGCGGGCCATCTTGGTGTGCGCCCACTCAGCGTTGACCTTTTCGGCAACACTTCAGGGGTCAGTGGGCCTTGACCAGGATCTTGGATCCGCGCCTGTACTTGTTATCCCCGGCGGCATAGCGGTTATAGGACACGCAGAATGGCGTCCAGATTACGTCAGCAGGGTGTTCCAGGGGCAGGAAGGGCGGTTGATCTCGCTGCCGACCATGGCGTGCGCCCAGGCCGCCGCCAACCAGTACGCGAAAGCCCACTTCGCGGCGTCGTTCTTGACCACATCAGGCCGATGTCGTGCACGCGATGGCAGCACGGTCTTCGGTCGCCGCCTGACGGCGATTCTGAACTTGCGGCAGGAAGGCGAATTCCGGGTGGGAAGGTCGACCACTGGCGGATGATTTCACACCAGGGGCGCGGATCGACCAGCTCGTCTGCGGCCACGCCGGCAAAAACTGACTGTTGTGCGTGTTGCGGATGCAGTTTTGCCGCTGTCTGAATCGCCGTGCATCTGCACTTCAGCCAGGTGGGCAGAATGTCCGGGCACATCTTTCCAGCGCGGGGGCCAGTGACTGCACGTTCTGACGGGTGCTGAAGTGCGCGTAGCCCTTGTTCGTATTCGCGGGCAATAAAGGCCAGCTTGCGCATCTGTTTGGACGATACCAGGCCGATAGGGGATTGGCGACGCGCAACCATGGGTGCGTAACCGCTGAACGTAAAGGCCGTATCTGCAGGCGCAGCGGCAGGAATTCAGGATCGCTTCAGTTCACCTGCCAGATAGCGGCGGGGGTCTGGTCGCGAACTGCTTGACGCGTTCCTTCGACCGTCCGCTGGTCATACTCGTCGTAAAATATACATTCGACAACCTGTTCGTTAAGGGAAATCAGCGGCGCGCGGAAAATGCAAGCGTAACCCACCCGAGTTAGGGCAATTAGTAAGGGCGGAAAGATAGCAAATTTTCAATATGCCACAAAAGGGATGTTTATCTATATGTTTATTATTCAAATTACACAATTCAGCGATTACATATCGCCCAGGACTAGGAAAAGCTCTAGCAGGGTTTGACAGCCAGTATGGTTTTGGCGGGGGGGGGGGGCTTTTAAACGGGGGTAAAGGTCTGTCTGAGCTCAAATAAACAATTAAAAGGATCCGCCACATCATGAAACGAGCATGATCTTCAGGGAACCTCCAGCACCGCAGCCACCTGGATGCCTGTTGCCGCCGACGTGGCCTTGGCATTTACTGATTGCAGTGATTCACTGCGGTGATCTGGGTGGAAGCAATAGCCTGAGAGTTGTTGCGTGCGACGATGCTAGCTCTGCATCGAATCTGATGTTCTGAAACCCCATTACGGAATTACAGGCAGCCTTGAGCCTCAGGCTGGCCTGTGTTGCATCAGGGCTGGCTATCAAGGGCTGGCTCGCAGCCCAGGTTACAGCCCGGCAAGATGCAGCACGCCTTTGACGGACCCGAATATAATTCAGCACGAACAGCAGCGGAAGGCGATGCCCGCGAAATGAAAATGCGAGGGTTTGCCTTTGTAAGTCGCGTTCCGCGCCTTGTTGCTATGTACCCCCAAGGCTGCCCAGAGACCACTGGACAGGGTTTCCCTAAGAGTCAGTGTTTTCGGGCTTGTCGGGCTTTTCTGAATGCTCATCGTTGCCTCATTTTTGTGCACGCTTCTACTCGCATAATGGCACAGGGCGGCCAGGGTCAAGTCAAGCCATCAGGTTGTCTAGGACAGGTTTCGGTATAACCAGCCGCTCAGTGATGCCTGGCAATTCCTGACCCTTGCGCTCGTATAGGGACCAACCTGATCTTTGGTAATCTGGCCACGCGAAATAACGCGCTTCGGGTGCGAAAAATACCAGCCGCTGACGGCCGCAAGTCGGGACATGGCCAAAAGCTCTCAAGCGTAGGGTGACGCCGCAATTTTTTCTCCGGCTCGAGGCAGGCTGAACAGAGTTTCCTTTTCGGTATGATCGGGGCGCAGGCCCGGGTAGCCCGGGGCAGGGCGGATGCCCGGTTGTATTTTTCCCGGAATCAGTCGTTCGTTTCCAGCTTCTCCGTCACCGACATAAGCCCAGTGCGGGGACGCACTTCGCCGTGTGCAACCATTCGGCGGCAGCCTCGCCAGGCGATCGGCCAGGCCTTGACCATGATCGAGTTGTGCGTCTTCCTTGCGCTCGTTAGTCCTGGCCAGTTCTTCCGCGGCCGATACCGGCCGTGCAGATTAAAGCGCCCAACGTAGTCCCGCTTTGCACTACCGCTGGGGCGCGATGTAGTCGGCCAGGCTCGGCTTTGGCTTGGGTCTGGCTTGATGCCCTGTTGGGCGCAGGTGATGCAGCTTGGCGATGGGCTGTACCTGTTCGTCTACAGGGCGATATTCGTCGTGATCAACCTGTTGCGGCAGAAGTCCAATACCGCCTTGCGCTGATCAGCTTTTCGGTCAATCATTGCGGCTTGAGCATGGCCTGTGCGTCTTCGAACAAGGTTTCTGGGCCGCTTCGCCAACGACCCATCCTCGAGAATGCCGGATACTTGCCAGGCCCAGATCCAGGATGATAAAGAACGGCGTCAGTCGAATTGTACTCGCGTCAGCGTGCCAGTCGATATTGTCCAGCGTTGCGGGCGTGCCGTGAAGGTCGGACCACGGTGCGGTTTGATAATTTGTCCCAATCCAGCTGCAGCTTGTTGCAATCGCCATGTCATAAGCTTCAGGTACTGGGTGCGCGCGCTGCGGTTGGCGGTGCGCTCGCGTACCACTTCGTAGTCCGGCGCGGATCTTGGCGATAGAGTCCGGATTTTGATTTCCTTGGACAGCAGGCTGGTCGCCACGCCTCGGCGCGCGAGGTCGGTCACGTAGATCACCGCATCGTTCTTGTAATGCGGCTCGATCTTCACAGCCGTGTGCGCCTTGGGAGGTGGGTGGCGCCACCAATCATTCAACGGCAGGGGTTAAAGCCCTGGCGTTGCATTTTCCTTGGGCACGTGGACCATTTTCATCCAAGAGACGGGGTAATCAGGCCGGACAGGACCGATAATGTCGCCACTTTTCTTCAATGGCGGTTTTCAGAATCTTGATCTGCGGGCACCATCACGCCCATGTCGACCACGTCGTAGCGTACAGCCAGGGCACCACGCGACGCATGTCTTGCCCGATATTCGTGCACTCGCCCTTTGACCGTGGCCATGATGGGAATCTTGCCTTTGGCTTCGGGCTTGTGCCTTTTCGGCCTCGATAAAGGGGATCAAGCGTGCGCCACTGCCTGCTCATCACGCGGGCAGACTTGAACTACCCTGCGCAGAAAACATCTTGCCGGGCACCGACAGTGCGCCAACGATATTCATGCGCCATCAAGCGCGGGCCTTCGATCACTTCGATTGGGGCGCGCGCATTGCTGGCGGGCTTCTTCGGTATCGTCGACGATAAAGGCGTTGATGCCTTGACCAGTGAGTGCTCCAGGCGCTTGTTGGACTGTCCCAGCCGCGCCACTCTTCGCTTTCGGCTTCCTTGACCGCTGCCGTCGCCCTTTGTACTCGTCGGCAACCGCCAGCAGTGCGTCAGTACCGCCGGAGTGTGCGGTGCAGCACCACGTCTTTCAACGATATCGGCAATTTCTTCGGATTTCGTCGTAGATTTCCAGCTGGCCAGCGTTGACGATACCATCGTCAGGGCCGTTGCGGATCGCATGCAAGGGCAGGAAACACCGAGTGAATCCGCCTCGCGGACCGGCGTTTGTTCCACGAACGAGAAGGACACGTTGGACACGCCGCCGGAGTCAGTGCGTTAGGGCCAGCTCGTCGCGGATGTAGCACAGGCCTCGATAAAGTCGACGGCGTAGTTGTTGTTGCTCTTCGATACCGGTTGGCGATGGCGAAGATGTTCGGGTCGGAAGATGATTTCTTGCCGGCGTGGAAAGCCGAGCTTCCATTGACCAAAATGTCGTAGGAGCGTTTGCAGATCTCGCGCTTGCGTGCGCGGTACGGGCCTGCCCTGTTCGTCAAAGCCATGACCACCACGGCGGCGCCATTAGCGCTTGCACAGCGCGCCTGCTGGCTTTGAACTGCTCGAAACGCCTTCCTTTCATGGAGATCGAGTGACGATGCCCTTGCCCTGGATGCACTTGAGGCCGGCCTCGATCACTTCCCATTGGGAGGGAGTCGATTAATTGATCGGCACGCGCGAGATGTCCGGTTCGCCGGCAATTTCAGATTGAGGAAGTGGACCATCGCCTTCGTCGAATCCAAGGCAGCCTTCGTCCATGTTGAGGCGATGATCTTTGTGCGCCGGCTTCACTGCTGCAGCGCCACTTCCAGGGCTTCGGCTGTAGTTGTCTTTCACGGAATCAGCCGGGCGAAGCGGGCAGAGGCCGGTAATGTTGGTGCGCTCACCGACGGGTTGACGAACAGCGAGCTGCGGTCAATCGTGAAAACGGCTCAAGGCGGAAAGACGGCCAAGGCCTTTGGGCGATCTCTGGAATCGCGCGTGGCGGGTATTGGCCACGGCCTTGGCATCGCTGCCAATGTTGCGCTGGCGTGGTGCCGCAGCAGCCGCGACGATGTTCAGAAAACGGGACTGGGCAACTCTTCAAATGATCGCTGCCGGTTTCTTCGGGTGAATTCAATCGTACTCGCCAAACGGTGGCGTTCGGCAGGGCCGGCGTTTGGGTTGCGCGGAGATATGCGTGGCGGCCTTTCGGAACCAGCTTTCCTCCAGGTAGGGCGCAGCTCCCGTGACCGAGGGGCGCAGTAGGCCGACGGAAAATCGGCTTGGCGTGGCATTACCGAGTTCCAGAACGCTTTCGGTGGTTTGCCCGGACAGGGTGCGGCCGGAGGCTCGTGATGGTGCCGGAAATCAGATCGGCAGTTCCCCACGCCGAGCTGGTCGAAACACCTCCTGCCACGGCGAAAGAGATCGCCGCCTTAGCGTTCTCAGGTATCGAAAATGCGTTTCAATCAGATCAGGTCGCGCCGCCTCGATCAGGCCTTTGGCGAGTTGGATATTAGTCCTCGACCAGTTGATCAAAGGTTCACGTGCGGTAGCGGGGTTGTTTCACATCAGGCGACAGCGAGCAGGTGCGCGGTTGGCCCAGCACGCCGGCAAACAAAGCGCGGCGACCGGCGTTCAGCGGTCTTTGCGTCGCATTTACGCGGCGGGCCAGGCTGCGCCTTCAGATTTCAGCCTCATAGGCCAGGTCCTGCATGCCATAGGTGCGGCCTGGGACACGCTGGTGGAGGTGAAGGTGTTGGTTTCAATAATGTCGGCGCCGGCGTCCAGATAGGCCTTTTTCCATGGCGAGATCGCGTTCTGGCTGCGGTAATTACCAGGTAGGTCATTGTTGCCTTGAGGTCTGAAGGGCCAGCTACGAAGCGTTTTCACCACGGAAGCGCTCTCTTTCGAAATTGTAGCTCTGGATCATCGTGCCCATGCCCGCCATCGAGAAGCAGGGGATTTTTTTTTTTTTTTGTTTGGCCGGGCTTGTTTTTTTCTCCCCCGCCGGGGGGGCAGGGCGGCATTCAGGGCGTTCAGGCCGGCATTTCGATCAGACATGAGTACTCCGGCACAATGGACCACAACGGGTAAGAACACACTGGAAAAGGCCCGCCATTCTAGCAGAAGCACAGCGCACACTGAACGCCCGCTGCGCAGGCATCTGTAAGCATGAATGTAAGTGCTGGAAATACTAGTGCAAAGTAGACTTTATTCGCGGGTGCAATCCAAGTTACACTAGCGGCCATTAAAAGTCATTGAGTATGAGCAATTCATGCAGGCATTTTGTTGACCACCGCGGCTCAGGAATACCTGGGCGAGCTGCTTCCAAGCAGGATTACCGACGTATCGGCATTCGCGTTTTCATTACTCAGCCGGGCAACGCCCTACGCTGAAAACCTGTATCGCCCTACTGCAAGCCCGGTGAAGAAAAGCCCGAAGACCGGGATGATCCCGCTGGAGCCGTTTCAACGTCTGGCTGGATTCGGTCAGCGAGCCCTTTCTGGAAGATGCGGTAGTGGACTTTACAGCTGGTGGACCTTATTGGGCGGCCAAAAACTGGACCATCAAGGCGCAAAAGCCCAAAGTGCCGATGGTTTAATGCTTGGACAGCCCGCCTTGAAACCGAGCGTCATCAACTATCTGCCTGCAGACGAGAATCAATCCCGGCGCTGCCAGCCATGGCGGTTTTTGAAGTCAAACTGATCGATGTGTGAGGATTGCGTAGCGATCTGCAGTTGGCGGCGGTTGCCAGGGCCGGGCATGCGTCCGATTGTGACCTGAAAAGAAGGCATCGAGAAACCATTGGTCGAGCGGATTCCGGAAATTACCGCCGTGCGGATTGTGACTGAACCACACCGTCAAAGAAAACGCCTACTATTAGGGTCTGACCCTCCAGATTTTCGCTGAGGGCGGCAGATAACCTTGGCAATGCGTTTTTTATTGCCGTTTAAAAATCGGTCTATCTGCCACCCCACTAGCGAGGCGCTCGTCATTGGGCTGAGTTCTGGATAGCGTCAACCAACGGACCGGCTGGTGGGGCGGAGGAACCGCCTGGAAATTCTGCTGTTCAGATTGGTCCGGGCATCAGTTGTTCGCGCTTAACGTATTCAAGATTTCGCGAAGTAATGCAGGTTTTGCCGCGGGCTTGACGCCAAATGCCCCAACGCGCCGCGCATGTGGCGGCGTCAATCCATTCTGCGGCGGGCAAAAAGCCCATTCCTGTTAATCGATCTGTCGCGGCCGCCATCGGATATGCGCCCGCAGCGCTGCGCAGACAGCACCCATCATTCATCACCGAGCTACAAACCGCTTCCGTGCAGGCGTTTCTGGTCGGCGGCGTCGAGCGCATCATGAATCTCAAAACTGGGATTTGCCGTTGGCAGCAACCACCGCGCGGGGCAGGGCGCTCACAACTACCTGAACGGCCATTACCCGGTCTTGGATGACCAGCGGCCTGGTGGAAAATCATCGGACGTGGAAGAAGGTTGCTCGCTGAAATCGTGCCCTTCAATGCCAAGGTTCCAGGGAAGGCTTGTTGGGATGGGACGATCTGCTTGAACAAGGGGGCGGGGGCGTGGAGGTATTGCTGGTAGGATTTGGACTTCGGCCCACCGGTATCAACCAGTTACGCGAGGACCCTGTCGCCAAACTGGATCTTGAAAAAAATGCACCGTTGGGCTACCGATGTTTTGCGATTCGCTGCGATCCCAATAACAGGCCTTGGGCTGATTTTTGAGGATTGAGGGCACATTCGCCAAGCGGCTGGCTGATTGGTGATTTTACCGATGCTTGAAAAAATGCCCGAGGGATGGATTGGCTTATTCGGGCCTTGGGACCCTCGGAAACCGCCAAAGGGGACCCACGTTTGGAAGGAATTATCTTTTTCCGCTTGT
>Ga0163217_1073765_pt1 | contig 14089 bp, 19 predicted proteins | sample SynspAceP_FD_185933 | JGI IMG/M metagenome (GOLD analysis project Ga0163217, IMG submission 185933) | Saline lake microbial communities from Ace Lake in Antarctica - Synechococcus sp. Ace-P (PacBio error correction) | ecosystem: Environmental > Aquatic > Non-marine Saline and Alkaline > Saline ... | reverse complement strand
ATCGTGGCTGGTGCTGCTCGTGACTCCATGGCGGCGTGACTACCCGCCCTGTCTCGCCAAGACCTGGATCACCCATTTAGTGGCCCTCGACAGTCGGTGGGTCTGGCCCCTTCCTGCGATCGCTCGGGCCCCCAGAGCGCCAAGTAAGCGCTCCCTGGATCGGGCCTGCGGTTATCTGCATGGTGGGCAACACCGCGATTGCTGCTGTTCCTGATCGTCCGCGCAGTCTTACCGCAGCAGCGGCTCCGTTTTGTGCTCGGCTGACGATCTGGCCGGTGCCCTCCAGGCACGGCGATGGCCCTGATCCCTGAGTGGGCTGCTTGACAAGGCCGGCTGTGTTGTGTCAGGTCTGTGGCTGCGCGCACCCATGCCGAGTCGCCAGCGAGGTCTCCCCATGCTCCTCCGGTGGTTTCGTTGACCCCCGCCGCGCCTGCCCGCTCGTGCGGGCCACGACCCTGCTTCGCCCCCCTGGTGCTGGGGATCGGACTGGCCAGTCCTTGCTTCGGGTTTGCCTTGCCCTGATCGAAACCGATGCCAAACGGGTATGTTTGCCCTGGAGCACGCTCTCCCAGTATGGGCCTGCGGTGCTGGTGACCGCTGTGCCGGCTTCTACGCCCTCAGCCATGTTCTGGCCAAGGCCAGCCTCTTTTTGTATCGAAACCCATTTCCCAGCCGGACGGCTGGATCTGGACCAGAACCCTTTGCCGCTGCAGGTCTGGTTCCCCCTGCACTGGCGGGCGCTACGATCGCCGGCTGTCCCCTGCTTGGTGGGGTTCCTCGCCAAGGAAAGTCTTGCTCAAACATGCCAGGCCCCAAGTGCGCCTGCTGGTTCACCAGCCTGGCGGTGGGCCGGCCGGCGGTTCTACGCCAGGCTCTTGAGGGGTGGCCCCTCTAGGGCCAACGTGATCAAGGGTCCAGCTGATCAAGATCCAGTGATCAAGGCTCCGAAAGCGCCCGGTGGCGGGCCTCCGCGGAGTGCTGCTGTGAGCCTGCGCTCTGCTTTTGGCGGTGGGCTCGGGGACCGGCTTGGACCGAGGCGGGAGGGTTTTGTTGGTTTGGCGCCAGGGGCCGCCAGCTTGAAGCCCGCGCATCTTGGCGCCTGGCTCTGCTGCACCAAAACCTTTCCTGCAGGGGAACCGTGCGACCACTGCTGAAGAGGCCAATCTCGAAGCGGCTCGACGACCTTCTGGCGGCCTGGCTGTGGTGGGCACGGCTTTAATTGTATTAATGGTCCGATAAAACAGCCCTCGAATGGAACTCTGGAGAGCTGGGACGACCCAATGACGCTTTGAGGAGGCCCACGATGCGAGCGATGAAGCTCTGGGCTGTTCTGGCTGCTGGACATCGGTTTCCGGCTGGGCATTGGTTTGTTGCTTCAATCTGACAACAAGGCCAGTTCAACCTGTTCGTAGGGCTGCTGCTGGCCGTGGCCCCTTGCCCGCTCCCGGCCATTCGCACGTAAGCACGGGGCTAGTGCTGCGGCCTGTTCGGAAGGTGATCATGGCCCTGCCCGAAGCCTATGGGAGGCGATTCAGATGCTCAGCCGACACCATGGCGTGAACGGCTGGCGATCTGCGGTCCGCTCCCCCTCCTAACGTTGGTCGGTGTTTCTGAGGTGTTTCTGAATCACGCTTTACCCCCCTGAACAAATCGCCCTGGGCAGCTTTCCCGATTGGCTGCTACCAGGTTTCACCGCTCGAGAGAGGAATCCTGTATTGCGTGTTCTGTGTCAGCGATGTGCTTGGCGTTGCTGCTGCCGGTGTGATGACCTGCCGTACCACGACCTCTGGCATGACTGGCGCTTTCGCGAGGGCATCTCCACCAAGATGCGATCCTGCTGCTCTGTGTTCTCGTGTCCGCGACGACTGGATGATCGGCGTCGGTCGGCGTGATCGTGCTCAGCGTCGGCAATGCCCGGTTGGTGATGCTGCCGCCACGCTGCGGGAGGTGGAGGCTTGATCACCCTGGCCCACCCTGGGTCACGGCTGATCAGTGACTTGCTGTCTTGTTTCGGACTGGTCTTTCTGGCTGTGGGGGCACCTGGCCACTGCTTGGACGGGCCAGCTACCCGCAAGCTTCCACCAGCTCTCGATCTCGATCACCCTGGGATCGGCCTGAGTCCGTGGTGGGCTTGCTGCTCAAGCTTGCCCGTGATGCCCCTGCTCAAGCCTGCCCTGCCGGTCAGCCTGGTTGTCTGAACACCCTGTTCGGCTACGTGCTGGGCGGTGTGCTCGCTGAGCAGGCCTGCGACAGGCCGGCCGATTGATTTCACGTCGCTTGGCCTGCTGGGCCGATCACCAGCCCCTGCTGCCCCTGACGCGATTCCTGTGGTCAACCAGCGCAGCCCGTACCAGACCCCTGCGTTGCTGCGGGCGTTCCTGGGGCGATCGCCAACCCTCGTGTATGCGCCTGCGGGGCGCCGCCGATGTCGCCCTCATGACGAAGCCCTGGTTGGGCACCTTGCTTCTCCACCACCCTCTATTGCCATCGCCCTGCGCTCCTCGATGGTTCTTTCGCCTCGAACTCCAAGGGCAGGGTCGAGCGCACGCCGAGCCGCGCGAGCCTGCTGCGAACGTTGGCTGCAAGCAGCCTGTTTTGCGCCTGAGGTGATCTCGCCTGCAAGAACGCCCAAGCGCCTTCCCCCAACCAAGAGGAAGCCGCCGTATTGACGACCCTGCTGGGCTACCTGTTCATGCGTTGGTTGCTCAGCGCTGAACAGCTCTCCATCGCCTCGCCTTGCTGAGCAATTCAGCTTTGCCAGGGTCTCGCCGGAGCCAGCTCTGGCAACGCCGCTGGCGGCCTGATCGCCCACAGGGCGGGGGTGCGCGAACGGATGGACGACTCCTCTACCTGTTTATCATGGCGCGGTGGGCCGCCCTCTTGGTCTTGGCGCCATCTGTCGACCTGGTACGCCAGTCGCCCACCCCGGGTTTATGTCGCCGGGATCGCCCTGGCGGCCGGAGCGTGCCGAAACACGGTGTCCGGCCATCATTTTCGACATCCGCCTCTTACGAACACCGTCGGTAAGTTGATCGTGTTCACCCTTCGCCTCGATCGGTGTGAAGTCGTCGCTCTCTGGAGAAGACGCCCAGCACACGGATCCGTGGGTCAAGGAGTGGACCCTCGACGTACTTCTTCCAGCTCGGACCATGTGTGAGGCGCCCCTGGTGGCCGTGTGAAAACTGCCCTGCGACGGTCACTTCGCCGGGCGGCGGCTTGCCGCCGGCGTCGGCCGGGTGGCACCGCGATCGGCCTGTTGGTGAATCCAGTGGCTCCGCCGCCGCGACCGAGGCCCTCTACAGCCGTTACGGGCCGAACATCTGGGAAAAAAGTGGCGGTAAATTGGCTTCTGTGTGCTCTCGTCGTTCAGCCTGATCGGCCTGGGCTACCTTCCGGCGCCATTCGGCAGGCCTCGTCAGTGGGGGCTGGATCCCCCTGCGAACTGTGCTGTGGCCCTCAAGGTGACCCTGGGCTCGCTGGCGATTCTGCCAACTGTTCGTTCGCTACAGGGGTTTTGCTCTGGAGCAGAGAATTCCTCTGAGCAGGGACTCAGTGCCCGCTTACCGGCCATAGCCAGGGCCGCTGCCAGCACGGGCAGCCAGAATTCAGGCCACGCAAACTCGAACAACGGGTGCCCCACTGCCTCAGCGGCTCATCCAGCCGCATGGAAGAAGCTGAAAAATCACCACGATCGCCAGGCTGAGCAAAGGCATCGCAGCTTCCAGATCTCACCGAGGGCTGAACGAACCAGGCCCAACCCTCTGCATCAACAAGCACCGCCCCGCAGAACCCGCCAGTGATCATCGGCCCTCCCAGCGACAACCACGGTGCTGAGCCAGCCAGCCATCGACGGCCAGGGCAAGCGGGCGAGGCGGGAACGTTCGGAAAACCGCCGCCGCCTCGCCGGCCGTGCGGGCAGAGGGGCGCCCCTGGAGCGGTTGGCGCTGGTGGTCGCCAACGGACCGCTGCAGGCCAGCAGCTCCAGGCGGGATGCACTGGCGGAATGCGCAGGCCCAGGCTCGCGCCATGGGGCGGAGGCATTGGGCTGCAGGGCACTGCACCACACGCCGCGGGCCGCAGCGCACCAGGGTGATCGACCAGTGCACAACCGGGCCGCCATCGCCCGCCACTGCGGAGCACAGCCAGCTCCAGGGCCGCAAGCAGGGCTGGCCGCGGATCGGCGCCATTCATGGATCATCGCTCGTGATGGCCGCCCCTTCAAGCGCCAGAGCTGGCCGGCACTGGCTGGCACGCCGCTATAGGCCGCAGTGGTGTCCGGTGAGGAATTCCAGCAGATCCAGCAGCCAGCGCCCGGCAAAAAGCTCGCCGGCCATGAGAAGGCCTTGGCGCCAGTCTCTGGGGGCTGGATCTGCGCGGGTCGGGTCAACTGCACGGGGTTGGAAGGCGCGGGGTTGTCGGAGCGAGATGACCAGGCGGGAAAGCTGGGGGGTTATCGAGCAGGCTCCGGGCGGGCGCCGCAGCTGAACGGCCATGGCCCTGGAGATCAGCAAACGAGGCCAACCTGCTCCAAGGCCACGCCCGCCACACCTGAAAACCCTCTCACTTTGATCGTGATGGTGTTCCAGCACCAAACCACCCCCCGGAAGCCAGCCCGCGCGGCCACCAGCGCAATTCAGGGCGAAGGCATCGAGCCTCCTCACCACCATCGGCGCCAACCACGGTTTTCATGCAGACGGGACCACCGGCTCCCAGGCTGGCCAGCAGTGAGAGGAATGTAGGGAGGGTTGCTCACCACCAGATCAAAGGCACCGCAACGCGCCGCCGGGCCCACACACGATCCCAGCTGCAGGTCGACCCGAATCAGCAAAACCCCTGCCGCCAAAAGATTGGCCTCGGCCTGAAGGAGGGCGGCAGAACTGCAACCACAACCCACACAACCGCGCCTTCTCGTGCCCGGCAACGCGCGCGTGCGCGCTAGAGGCACCGCCACATCCGGGAGCGGTTTGCCCAGGTCGCCCAGCTCGCAGGAATGGTGGCATGAGGATATTCGGCGCCCGCTCCTGTAGCCATCAGTCTCTACCTGAGGCCAGAATCCACCAAGCTGCTCGGTTTCCTGTCCGCAGGGATATCAAGCGAGCGCGGGGCCACCTGCAGCTCGAGATCACGCCAGGCAGCAGCCCGACACCCAGCATACCCAAGGGCGGGTGCTCGCGCAAATGCTGGCGCCAGAAGCCGGCCAACTGCTCAACAGCTGCCACTGCAAAAACAACACGCACGCTTCTGAGTCCAACCAGAGATTGCTGACGCTCCGGCCCTCTTAACCCGGCGGCCAGATGCCAGCAGCAATCGAACGGACGCGGCCTCGCCCCCCTCGGCCAGCATGGTGAGCGCCAGGCCAGCAAACTCGAACCGGTGCAGGTTTTCAACCACCTGAAGTGCCACGCCAGACCGGCTGGGCAGGAAAGCTGGTCATCAGCCTAGAAACCTGATCCCCCGCATGGTCGCCGCAGAGTCCGGGTTCTGCCCTGAAATTATCTGGCCAGCGACAATCCAAAAAACCTCCAGTCAACGAGAGGCGCAGAAGGCCTTGACACGCAGCCCAGGCCAAGCGCGATAGCTGCTCTCAGCCGCTCCACCCCACGACGGCAGCGAGCAGGGCCCGGTCTATGGACTAGCAGTCTTTGCTAATGAGGGCGGCGATGCCCCCCCTGAGAGTCTGTCCACGAGTGACACTACCCCCGACCTTTCCAGCGGTCTATCTCTCTAGGGGGCCTGGCCCAACGCGCTGGCGATCAGATCAAGCGGGCCACTTTCATGCACAAGCGCAACGGCGGTCCCCCCCGAGCAACAGCAAACCGCATTGCTACACCGCGGTCTAGCAAGCGTCTACTTTTGCCCGCATACGCCGCGGTGACCACCCAGAGGCCGGCAGCACTGGCTCCTCCAACACAAACTGGCGGAGCTGGATCTGCGATCCCTTGCTCGGAGGGCACTCAAGCAACCAATTACGGCCTGGACCGTAGCGCCCACCCTGCAGAACGTTGCGCGGCGGCGAAATGCGCGCGACAACCGCTGCCCCCGCAGGCAGCTCGCTGAGTCAGCAGCCCGTGGTGGACACGGCGGCCTTGGTAGGACTGCCTGATGGCGGATAAACCCGCTCCAGGGGTTGTGCCCAGCACCGCAACAGGCCGGCCGCCCGCCTCCGAGGCAGCGCGGTGGACAAGTCCCACACATTTACTCCGGCCAGACCACCCTCACCCACGGGCCATGCCCGCCCTTGGCCAGCCGCCCACCACAGCTCCCCGCGCGCATCGAGGGCCGATGCACGGGAGCCGGCGCGTTCCCACCACGGCAATGGCAAGCGCTCGCGCAGCCTCGGCAAAGCGTGCCGTGATGACCATCCAGTTAGAGGGCCAGGTGTGTCACCGGCCCAAACCCAGGGTCTCCTGGTGAGAGGCCGGATCACCGGGGATGCGATCAGCAGCCCCGCTCGGGGGCGGACTGAGCGGCAACGGGAGATTGCCGTTGCGCCAATGTATCCGCCCCCCAGCGCGGCGACTGCGCCTCTGATCTCGTGCCACCCGGGTTCGCCCCAGCCCGGCAGGCGTGCGAGCGAGAGCCCGGGGCTCGCACACACGTGCAGGATTCGCGCCAGGCTGCCTGTGCACGCCACGCCGATCAAGCGGGATCAAGTCTCGGCCAAGGCACACACACCAATCTCTCTCTGCCAGCACACTCCAAAGAACCACCAGAGCGCCGCTGGCGGGGCCAAGGCCCCAGCAAAGGCGGGGAAACACTCCGGCCACAAAAGATCGCCCACGGCCTCCGCTCTTCACCCTTAGACGAGTCACAAAAAATACCTACACAGCAACTCGACAAACCTCCGGTCCATCGGGAAGAAGCCAGCGCCAAGGCCTTCCAGGCAGTTCTCCAGATCAGGCGGAAATAGGCCGCAGCAGTCGGCGTGGCCGCGTCAGGGCCAAGATCCAGCACCACCAGGTCCACCCGCGCCTCCGCCGCCAGTTCCACCCCTCCCATTGAGAAAGCGGCTGCTCCAGATCAGACGTAGGCGGCCGGCGGATTCCACCACGCTGCGCACCTCCACGGCATCGCCATGCCTCAGGGTTCCGGCTAATCCATCGCAAGGCCCCACCGGGGCAGCTCCAGCCCCGCCTCCGAGAAGCGCGCTGTAGCGCCAGCCCGACCGAGGCAGGGCGCCCACCCGGGCCTCCTCCAACCAACCAGAAGGCGCCCATTGCCACATGACGCCGGCGTGGTTCGGTGTGTTGCGGCAACACCAGGCGCCGGAGGCACCACTCACGGCAGGCGATTCAGTTGCGGCTGCATTACGACCTTTCCGCCGATGCGATCCCACAGGCGGGCTGAGCCATAAGCTGCTTCAGAAAACCGCGATGGCCTCGATGTTTCGCAATCTTTTGATCGCCGGACTCCGGCAAGGGCAATTCGAGGAGATGCGTGCGCATGTGCGTGCCCTTCCTTCTTCAGAGCAGGCTCGCCTCAACCTGCTCCATTCGTCACCGAACAGGCTGGCCGCTGGCTTTCAGGAGCAATTGGCAGCGCCGGCCTCCGCGGCTCGTGGCCGAAGCGATCCAAACGCCTGGCCTCAACCCCGAAGAGAGTGAACGCCAGTCATCCGCCAGGGCGGATGCCAAAAACAGACCGTGCTCCCGGTGGCCGACGAGCTCGGATGTCGACCTTGATTCGATGATGGGCTCGGCGCGTCTGGGTCGACTCAGTACGATCCTCTCGAACAGCTCCAGCCCAATACGTGTTCCAAGCTCGCCCACCCGGCCGATGCTGGCTGGTCCGCGACGACCTCTACGTTGAGCCACGTCAACAGAGTCCTGGTCGCAGTTGACGCCAACCGGAGTGGAGACGACGCTCTGCGAATCGCCTGCTAACTGGTGCGTGGACAATCCCGGTGGCGTGCCTCAACGGGAGTCACGTGAGCCGCAGGGACATCGTTCACCAGCGCGGGCGGCCAAAAAGCCCGGCCGATGACAGTGCTCGAGAAAGCGGTGCAACCGCGCCCGCAGCTTCGGTGTGGAGCTCAAGGGGCTGCTCCGCACCGGTGACATACGGTCGCGGGCGTCTGCGAGACGGCCCAAAGAGGTCAACGCGAATCTTCCTGGTGATCGCCCCCAAGACCGGCGTTCCGCTCGTAGGCCAAGAGCCTGGTCGACCATCGACCGGCTGCTCGGCAGTCGGTTGAAACGATTACATCCGGGCTTCCACGCCCAGGCCCCGTGTGCTGTGGGGAGCCGAAAGGAAAACAACTGAGCTTCAAGCCCCTGTTGCGGCGTTGGCTGGATGCTAAAGGATGATCAGAAAAAACTGGCCGGCACCAAAACGAACCAGCAGGCTGCCACGGAAACCGAGATCGTTGGTTTCCATCGGTTGACGGAGTCACCGACCGTATCACCGGCCACGCCCTTCTGGCTTCTTCATCGGTCGTTGCGGATTGCTGCTCAGCGGTTCCGGCTTGCTCGGCCACGCGGTCGGGCCGGCCGGCAGGGTGGGCAGCCAGAGGCCGCTTCCAGCTGGGCCTGACCATCGGCAAAGCCCCAGCTGGCGACGGGTCAGCACCACCACCGAGTTGCTCCACCAGTGGCCTGACAGGCCAGCGCCAATCGAGAGTACGGTTCTGGCGAGCTTGCGGTCTTCCACGGCCGTGCGGCACTGAGCGCGTGGAGTTCCCCGGGGCCACCGCCCCACAAAGCAGTGATGCACTGGCCGCAGCCGCCGCAGTTGCCCAAGCTTGCGCCCTTAAGGCCATAGAGCATCGACGACCCTCGCGCAGGGCCACCTCACGCAGATTTTCTCCGCGGAAGCACTCCACATCGAGCCCCTCGCGGACGAATTCGGAATTCACGGCATGGAGGGTCAGGCGACCAGGACCCCCCATTCTCAGGAAGAGTTGCGATTTGTAACCGCGTTGGCGTCAATCGACAGGATTCACGCTGGTCACGGCTCGTTTCAGCTGATGGGTTTCGCCCCGCCCCATCTACCGAAACCCTTACGATCAGCCGACGCATCGATCCTATCATCTGATTCCACCGCTAACGCTTGCGTTTGCGGCAACTGTTTGTTTCGCCGATTCTACCCCATGGGGACTGCCCTTGTGGTATCGGTTGCACCACAGTCGTGATCAACGAACCCGGGCCGCTTACTGGCCGTTGACCTCATGCACACCGCTCTGGTCGCCGCTGGGCCGCTCCAGCTCTTTACGAGCTCGCGATTTTCTACCCCTTCCGATTTCAGGTTCTCAACCCGATCGTGTGGCGCCAGGGCATTGTTCGATCATGCCCTTCATTGGGCCCGCTTGGCGTGACTGAAGCTGGAACCGGCTGGAGGTTCACCGCGTGAAACCGGGGTTGACCCCGGTTCTGGGAAGTTTCGAAGGCGTCGCTGCAGCACAACATTGTCTTCAGCGGTTCTGCTGTTCCTTGCCGCCATCTGGCACTGGACCTACTGGGATCTGGAGATACTGGCAAGGACCCCCGGCCACTGTGACCGGCGCTCGATCTTCCCAAGATCTTCGGATTCACCTGCTGCTGGCAGGTCTTGGCTGCTTCGGTTTCGGCGCCTTCACCTAACCGGGTCTTTGGTCCGGGGGATTTGGTCACCGATCCCTACGGACTCAATGCCACATCCGAGGCCGGTGGCAAACCGTCCTGGGGCCAGAGGGTTTCAACCCTGCAATCCAGGCGGAATTGTGGCCCCCACATTGCGGCGGGGATCGTTGGCATCATCGCCTCTCTCTATCTCACCCAACCCGGTCCACCGGAGCGGCTGTTACAAAGCCTGCGGATTGGGCAACAGTCGAAACGTGCTGGCCAGTGCCATCGCCGCCGTGTTTTTGCGCCTCATCGTTGCTGGAACGATGTGGTATGGCTCAGCGGCCCACTCCTTGGACGTTGTTCGGACCACTCGCTATCAGTGGATCAGGGCTACTTCAAGACAGAAATCAACCGTCGTGTGGCCACGGCCCTCGAGAACGGTTCCTTTCCAAGGAAGAGGGCTATGCCGCGATTCCTGAGAAGCTCGCCTTCTTTGACTACGTCGCAACCAGTCCTGCCAAGGAGGCCTGTTCCGTGTCGGCCCCATTGATCAATGGTGAACGGCCTGCCCACAGGCTGATCGGCCATATCCAGCTCACGATCAGGAAGGACGTGAACTTGAGTGAGCGCTTGCCAACTTCTTCGGAGAACTTCCCGTGGTGTGGAAGACAAGCCAGGGCATCGTCGGTGCGACATTCCCCTCCGACCTCCGAGCCAAGGATTCCTTCGAGCAGGACGGGCGTACCGCCACGTCTAGTGTGGGCGGGAGCCCTCAAATGGTCAGGGTCTTCACCGACCGGCCGCGGTCAAAAGCGATTTGGGCCGCAAGGGCGCACTGACCCCGGGTGAGCCTTCGAATTCGATCGAGCAACCACCTACAACTCCGATGGCAACCTTCCGCAGTTCACCTCGCGTCTGGTTCACGTTCGGCCACGCCCACTTTGCGCTGCTCTCTTCTTCGGGACACTCTGGCACGGGGCCCGCACCCTTTACCGGGATGTGTTTGCCGCATCGAACCCGATCTCGGTGAGCAGATTGAGTTCGGTCTCGTCCAGAAGCTGGGAGGACCAAAACCACACGCCGGACGGCCCAGAGCGCCACACCTTCTGCCGGCAGCACGATTTCAGGCTGCATCCCTCACTTCCCGGAAGAATCCAGATGGGCAAAGCTTTGCTTAATCCCATCCTTGACCTGGGCCTTGGCCACGCTGTTCTTCGCCATCGCCTTCCGCGAATCCCCCCAGATCGCAAGTAACACCGAGGGAACCACCGGTCTCCCCTCAAACTCCAACCCCCCGTGCTTCGGCAAGGGGTTTTTTATGGCTGCCTCGTGGCTACAGCGGATGGTGCCGGTTCCGGCATCCAAACGGACTGCAAACAACAGCTTCTTATTTCGAGAGTTACTGTTTACACTTGAGTCAAAACTTTTGCGGCGTCCGTGGGATGCAATGTCCCTCCTGCCAAACACACCGGACCAGCCGGGTGCCTCGAATCTCGCTCCCTGACAGTGGCCGCATGTGCGGCGGGCGGCGCGAATGCCTGCAGTGTGACTTTCGCTTCACGACCTACGAGGCGGGTCGGAAACTGTGCCGGTGACGGTGATTCAAAACGCAACGGTGTCCGGGGAAATCTTCAATCGCCATCCAAGCTCTCAATGGGCTTGATTCGGGCCTGTGAAAAACCGGCTCGGAGCCCGCCCAGGCTTGCAGTGGTGGTCGATGAGATCGAAATGCCTGCTTTCAGCAGCGCAAACAGACCGCGAGGTCAGCGCAGCGAAAAATTGTGAACTCGTCTGCACCAGCTCAGCGAGATGAACGAAGTGGCCTACGTGCGTTTCGCTTCCGTCTATCGCCAGTTCCAGGGCATCCACGATTTCGTTGGCCACCTTGAAAGGCCTTCAGTCTGCGAACGTCACGGCCCCAAGGGCGATAGGCAGTTCCACCAGCCTGGCAACGGTCGTGGCCGTTGATCAGCCCAGGCCTGAGCTTGGTCTCGCAGGGGCTTTTGTATGATCGATGGTCAGGTGTTTCTGTCGGCGGGCAGCACCACTCCCTCGTTCTGCCAAAGTCAGACCGCCATCCTTCATTGACCCGTGACCCCTTCGAGATCAGCAGCACCGAGGCCATTCTGGATTCTCCGCCAACGAACCAGCGCAGATCTGACCTCGACATCCCGAAAGGTTCCCACTGCGATGACCCAGCCAGCCGGGCCGTCGCCCGGAACTTTGAGACGGCCGGCTTCACGCTCGATGAGTTCGCTCCCTTGCTCAGCAAGTACGACTACAACTTCAAGCCGGTGTGATGTGCGTGAACGCACGGTATCGCCATGGAGCCCAAGGGCGGCCATGATCGACATCGGCGCCAACGCCGCCTCATGCCCCTGCAGGAGGTCTCGATTCAACCGCGTCGAGGCTCTCAGCGATGTGCTGCAAGCCTGGCGAGGTGCGTGAGTTCTTCATCAGAGTGGGGAGAACGAGGACGGCAGCCTCACGCTCCGATCCGCCGCATTGAATACCAGCGGGCCTGGAGCGGGTGCGTCAGCTCCAGAAGGGAAGACCGCCACCATCTACAGCGAAGTCTTTCGGCCACCAACCGCGGCTGCCCTGGTGTCGCGGTGGAAGGCTCAGGGGGGGGCCTTTTTGTCATTTTTTTTTTTTTCCCCCCAGGCACCACATCAGCACCGCAAGCCCAAGGAAAGATCTCGTTGCCGATTTCCTTCCCCTCAAGTGCCGGAGGTCGATGAAGGAGCGCAACCGCCTGGTGCTCAGCCATTCGCCGCGGCCTTGTTGAGCGCAAGATGAATCGCCTCGAGGGGGCGAGGTAGTGCTCGAACCGTCCGCGGCATCCAAGCCCTACGGCCGCCTTCATCGACACGGTGGAGTTCAGCGGTCTGCTGCCACATCTCTGGAGATCAGCCACGAGCACATCGAAACACCTCACACGGTGCTGAATGGAATGATCAGATGAAGTGATGATCATCGACCTCGGGACGCCGAGCGGGTCGGATGTCCTCTCCACCAAGGCCCTGAAGGCCGGGAACCGGTTGAATGCTCACCCGACCCCCAGAAGGTGTTCGACCAAGCCGAGGAGATGGCGGCCCGCTACAAGCAGATGCGCTGGCAGCAGGCTGAAGAGAACGAACCGATGGTGTCACCTCGACTGAGCCTTCCCAGGGTCTGCCGTGGCGCCGGTGGCCCAAACTCCGGCTTAAAGGTGTTCCACTTGGGTTGGCTTCAGGCCGTCTCTTCGACAAGGACGGCACCATGAGCCGCAGCGAACCCAAGCTGGCTTGCCCTGGCTGAAGCCAGGATCTTGGCCTGCCTCAGCCAGGTGGTTCAGGCATCGCCGCCAGGCTCGGGATCTTTGGAAAAGTGCCTATGGCGCAGGCTGGCCGATCCGATCCGGCCGGGGATCACCGCTGATTGGCCAGCAGGATTGCACAACCTGATCCGCCACGCGCAACGGCTTTGCCAGGTGGGTCTGGGCTGGCCTGAGGCCCTGAATCGCAGCGAAATCCTCTTCGACAGGCATCGACGCGGCTGCTGGAGCGAAACCAGCCTCCGCCCCGACCACCAAGGGTTCTGCGCCGCCTGCTGCTTGTCTCGATTCGGCCGGTGTTGTCCTTCCGGGGTGACGAGCAACGATCAGACCCATGGCATTCAAAAAGCACTTCCTAGCGGCCCATGGCCTGGAAAAAACCACATCCGGGGCATTGGAGCCCGCCGATCAACCTGCCGGCCAAACCCAATCCTTGGCCGTCCATCACTTTCTGCGGCCCAAAACTGGGCGTTGGACCCTGGCGCTTTGCGCGCTGATCGGCGACGCCGACAGCGATCTAAAGCCATGGCGGTCGCGGCCGCGGATTCCCCATGCACTGGGGCTAACCACGGCCGGCTGGGCCAACCAAGCCGAAGCTGGCCGGGCGGCACTGTGATCGTCACTGGTCGGAGCTCACGGTGCAGGGCCCAGCAGATTCCAGCCAATCACCGGCCTGAAGCCAACAATTTTCAGGGCCGGGCGGCACAGTTGAATCAAGCAAAAGGCCTGCATGTTAGAAAAGGATTGCTGGGAAAACAGGCGATAAGCTTCCAGTGGCCAACGTCTTGGAAATCACTTGAATGAGCCGTTACATCTTCACCTCTTTGAATCGGTCACAGGGAAAGGGCATTCAAACGGGACAAAAAATCTTGCGATCAGATCAGTGGATTGCCGTTCTCGATTTGCCCCTTGCTTCAGGCATCGATTCCACTCAGTCGGGGTGGCCTGTGGGGAAAAAACCGGTTGTGAACCACCAGGGGACCTCCTGCCTGGCTGGGGGAACCGGCGAAAGGTTTTTGAAAAAGGCAACCAACCGCCCCCAAGGTCGAAACCTTTCCCCCCAACCGGGGGGGGGGGGAACCCCCCTTTTTGGGGGGCGCCGGCGGGGGGGTTGGATGCCCGGGAGGCAAAAGGAGATGGGGCTAAATAGCGGATCCCCCCAGAAAAGCCGGTGGGTTTCATTTTTGCCACAGCTTGCGCCGTGCTGTTGGCACTCGATCAGCAATCGCTC
>Ga0163217_1050528_pt1 | contig 14089 bp, 23 predicted proteins | sample SynspAceP_FD_185933 | JGI IMG/M metagenome (GOLD analysis project Ga0163217, IMG submission 185933) | Saline lake microbial communities from Ace Lake in Antarctica - Synechococcus sp. Ace-P (PacBio error correction) | ecosystem: Environmental > Aquatic > Non-marine Saline and Alkaline > Saline ... | reverse complement strand
CCGTTCGTAGATCAGCCGGATTGCCACCGAGGACAGGATCACGCCGTGCAGCAAGCAAAGATCGAGTCGATGGCCGGTGGGCTTCAGGGGCCTGATCTCGGCTTCCAGTGCGGTTTCCAGGCCGCCAGTTGGAGCCAACGAAACGCAAGATCGGGGCATCGCTTGTGGCATCGTCGCGTGTTGTGAAGGCAGCCCCCTGCGCCTGGCCGTCGAAGCTGCCGGTGAAATAGTCGGTGAGGAAACGGAGTGGGGCGCGGAGCGTTCATAGCCGACGGCCCGGATGTTCCTGAATCATCAAAGCCGAGCGATGTTCGGTCATGGCAGCGGAGTAGTTCAGCCAGGGGCCCGGTCGCTGCCTGGCAGGCTCTTGAGCCCGCAGAGAAGTTTGGCTGTTCTTTGGTTGGCCGGTGATCCCCAGAGCACGCCATTCAAGGTGGCTTGTAGGCCACCCGCATTTCCTTGGCCACGAGGGCGCATCCTTCGCCAAAGTATTGGTGACTTCCACCGGCCACGATCGCCTCGGGGATTTGAAACAGCACGCTCGGCGACAGGTGACCTCGGCAGCAGTCTTTGAGCAGCTGCAGGATTCAGTGGGCCTTGCGTTCGTTCTGGCAGGTGCGCAAGCGCTTCCAGAGAAAGGCCACCGCATCAAGGCGGAAGCACATCGAACACCCTGATTGCCCAGACAGAATGAATATCGACGATCTTGGCATCAGCACCTGGATTGGAAGTAATTTCAGGTCCCACTAGGTAAGTTGAGTGAAACACACCATCATCACCCAGCGCTTCATTCTCCCCACTCCAGGTGAAGTGCCGGGATCGGTCGTCCAGGGAACATCCTGCGCATGCTTTGCTCGTAGATATCGGGGGAATCGCGATCTTCGAAAGCTGCTAGTAATTAATCCTGGTTAGTGGAGTCTCCCCTGCCTTGGCCTTCTGGGCCACGCGTGGTCTCATCGGAGGTGATGTGATTCAAAAATGATGTCATGAACCAGCAGGATCTCGCGCTTGCGAAAACTCATCAGGCCACTTGGCGAAATTGTGTTGAGTAGTTCCCACGCGGCTCATCGATTCTGCCGGAAGTCGCTTACGGCATAACAACCATCCACTCTGGCCAATGGACATTTCAGAATCGGCATGATGTGCACCAATGTTGATATCCCAGCTCCGGGGTAGACCGATTCCTGTTGTGGAGCAGGTCTTTCCAGGTTGTTGTTTCGGCGAACCCATTGGTGTAAAGAGCCATCCCCACCCACTTCTGGGAGAGAAACCAGTTATGTTGGTCACGCTCCCGCTCCATTGTCGAGCTCCCCAACTCGGCGCTGCGTTGGATGTAGCCCGTCGCCATCGTTTCACCAGATTAGGATCTGGATGTTGAAATCATCGCGTGGCCGATAGGAGGACCGTGTGAACAGGGAGTGGATGGCATAGAAATTTGCCCAGCCGTGTGTAAGAACATGGCGTAGGTTTTGGCGGCGAATTTCGGGGGCTTGAGATCAGTTGAGGATCGATTCAGCAGGCGAATGGAAACTGCTTCGTACATTTCGAAGACAAGGGGAGAAGCTGAATCTGGTGGGTGCTGGCTCAGAATCGAACGCACTGAGGGCGGACGTTCTATAACCGACGCCGAAGCCAGGGCTGGGAGCGCGATCGGTGGATCTGATCCGCTTGGACTTGCAAGATGAAGAGGCATGCACGAACAAGCGGATGGGACTGAACGCTAGAAAGGATTCCCGGTTTGGGCTCGGCTTGATCAGCTCGAAGGGCAAAAAGTCTGGCGGCTGCTGGAGAAGAAGTTGTAGGCTCAATGGCTTCAAGAATCCCCCTGCAAGTGGCTCCGGGCAAACATACACACGCTTCATTCCACGAAGTTGGAGAGTTCCTCCCAGTTGGGCGATTGGAAACAACCACAGCCCAGCATGTGCCCCGACAGCATGTCCCTCATCGCCGCCGCGACCCCCCGGTGACCAGGCTGCGCTCCAGGGGGATCGCCGCTGGTTGAGCACGTTAGCGCACCGGGCCTGTCCTTTCGAGAGCCCGGGCCTGAATCAATCGAGATACTGGCGACGACAAGGATGGCATTCACGGAAGAGTTCCCGTTGTGCGCAGGATGGATGAAATTATCTACCAGCAGTGGGGCCTCGCAGCATCGTAGAAGCTAGGAGAGTTTAGCGACATCGTTCTTCCTTGCCCTGGGTCTTCAGCCGGAATGCCCTCCAGAACGCGCCGCAACACCTTTGGGCGTCCAGACGTTGTCGAGGTGTGGCTCCAGGGCGATGTGCGCCGAACCAACTGGGCTGAGTAGTGGATCTCTGTTCCCAGGCTGGTCAATGAGCACATCGGGCTGGGGATGCCATAGGCCCGTTATCAGCTTCCCAGGACCGAATCAGAGCCGGCGGCCGGTTGGCCGATGCGAAGACGAATGGCGGCGGGTGCGGCGCACGGTTTTCGGGTATGAATTCGCGCAGAGGCTTCGACAATCACAGCAGTGTGCTTGTCGCATGGCGTGAACAGGGCGCGGCGGCGGTCGATTCTGCCTTCCGGACGAAAGCGATACGGCGCGAGGGCTGACTGGGCGACGCCCCAGTGAAATCGGGCGGATTCCGCTGCCAGGATAGCTTGCTGCATGGGCATCCCAGTGAATAGTTGCTCTTGAATGGCGCAAAGCCGTTGCTGGCGGCAGCGTTGCCAGAGTGGCCTGATCGGTGAGCAACTGTTTCAGCGGCACTGGCGATCGCCCCGTTAATTCGAGTGGATCAACCAGAAAGCCCGTTTCGGCAGTTGCGATCGATGTCCGACGGGGCCACCGTTCTCGGTGGCCACAGCAGTAGTCCGCAGGCGGCCGCCTCCAGCAGGGTGAGACCGAAGCGGGTTCGGTCAGGCTGGATTGATGATTACCCCCCACCGAGTCGGCAACCTGCCGATAAATGCCTGGAACGTCGTCGGAGTTGTGCATGCTTGGGAAGAAAAACATGCCGCCAGGCCAATAGAGCTCGTGCAGATCGATCGCCAAACAGCAGCGGCAAAACAACACCCGGGGCATTGTCGCCAAGGGTTCGCGGCATGGGTCATCGCGGTTTGCCAGCCACTATCACCAGAATTGGCAGCTGTTGCAGGCTGGGCGGGATTTCGCCATAGGTTCCCCAAGCGTGAGCAGATTCTTGCGCGGGTATCAGGCGGCAGAGCGCCAGAATCATCGCTTGGTTGGATCCCTTGGAGCAGTCGATCCAGGTTGGGGCGGAGCGTGGGCAGGGGGAGTCTTTCTTGCTGCGGGGCCCGGGATGAAACAGCTTGGAGATCAAGGTCCCAGGCGGAATCACCTCCATCTTCTCCGGAGTGTAGTAGTCGATAGAGGCCATATTTGATCCCCCTCCATTTCATTACGTGTTGCTGGTGATATCAGCTCGGCCAATTAGCCTGAGAACTTTTCTTCGGCAGAAAAAAACGCTTCAAAGCCATGTGATAACGGCTATCTTCGACTCTGCTCGATCGTGGTGGCCCATCGCATTCAGCCGCCGCCACTTATTCACGCCGAAGGAGGAAGTGGCCGGTGTGGATCAGGGATGCCGGTGGCCTTCGACAGCCGCACCCCACATTAGGGCGGGCATCGGCCGTAGTGCGGTGTGAATGAATGATGTCGGGCAGGGCGCGGCTTGGTTGTACATCCACTCGAAGAACGTATGTCCGCCAACGTTATCGAGATGGGCCAAGAGGCATTCCTTGGCGATTGTAGCCGCAGGAGGCCTGCTTCGAGGCCGCACAATGCGGGCTTTGTCTGCCAATTCTTCGATTGGTTTGGCCGTAGTCGCTCGCTCACGGAGGCATCCACCACCCGCCTGTGTGAATAGATTCGACTGGCTCAATGTCAAACGTGCTTGTTGCCAGGGCTCTGGCCAGCTCACAACGTATTTCGCTCTGGACCGCCAGTATCGCATCGTTGCCGAGTTCGAGATTCTCCCCACGGTTAGGCGTGAAACGCTGATTCAGCAGGATGAGAGGGGCGGTCTGCTGCATGATGTGCTTACTCGCTTACAAATCTTCCTCAACACTTGCTGCTACTTGGGCAGAATTCCGTGGTTTAAACAGGATTCTGATAAAAGCTAAAGCAGACTTTGTGGGGACGCCAATTCAAGTAACATGCAAGATTTGGTATTATTGGTTGAAGTTGAGCCATTGGAACGTGCTGATCAAAGTTTCATTCGCTCAAAAGTGAAGTAGTGTGGATTCTAGAGGGTAAACTGAGCTGCCAGTTGCTGCGAGTTGCAGTTGAACTAAGGCTTACATTTTTTGCTAGTGAATCTTTTAACTGTATGTGCCTTGAGCGAGCGCGCCTAAGGCCTGAACTTAATGAATGTCTTCGTCACTTGGACAAATACCTACATTGATTCAGTGGTTCTGTTCAAGTTTTGAGCTGTCGTTCTGGCTTGGCTCTAGCTTGCTTGCCGATGAATTTGCGGATATTTCCTGCAAGTCTTGACCTGCTCCGTATGCGGATTCTTGTCGTTCGTTCTCCTCGCGCCACTGGCTCACGGGAGCAAGGGCCGTCCTGTCAGTTCGGTCCGATTCGGGGGTCGGGGCTGCGGCAAAATTCAATGTCCAGGTTGACAATCCCAGTGCTGGCGTCGATTCCGCTGGTTATTTCGTCAAAGTTGACGATTTACATGTGGATCCTGCACTTTTCCTTGCTGATTATCAGACAAAAGCCTGATTTGTTATTTGCACTTTCTGCCTTGTTTCGGTGACCGTTCAGCTTGTAGTCGCGACTAGCGCTCGTTCCGAATCTCCCGTCCACGAGTCGTCCCTGGTTGACTCCCCGGCCTTGGTGCTTGAGCCGTGAGGCATGCCGCCCCTGGGGAGCCTTTGGCTTCTCCGTCGATGCCACAGGCGCTCCAAAACAAACAGGCTTTGTCATGGCCACGCAAAACAGGGACGCTGTAGTTCGGTGAGAAGCTCAGTTCCTCGCCCACGCCTCAGGGGATGATTCAGCCGTCCACCCACCAGGTGATCGGCTTGCTGGCTCCCACGATTGAAACGCCCGGCGGCGGCCTCAGACCGGCAGGATCAACGTCCTGAAGGGCCAAGGGCTAACAAGCCACCGGCCGCAGAGCCCCGGTCTTCGCGGTAAGAGAAGGTTGGCGGGGGCTTTTCGTCGCTGCAAGCTGGTGAGGCCTTGCCTGCCCCAGGCCGGGTTTGCTTGGTTTTTCACTCTCGATCAGTTTCACCCATTCAGCTTGAAGGCGCTCGTGTTGGAGGCGGGGATAAGCGGTGCGGCCCGGAGTTCGCGGCCCAGCAGCAGGGCCTCGCCCAGGCGCAGATGGTTGATCCGGCCGAGGTGCTCAGCTTTGCTCCAGCCAGGGGAGAATTGGGAAATTCCCGCCTGAAATCAGCTCCAGCTGATTTGCCGAAAGCGGGCTTCCAGGGCGTTGGCCAGCGGCCGAGGAGTTTCGCCCATGATTGTCGGGCCATTCGTCCGCCAGCCCGTGGCTGCAGGCCAGGTTGCTGCCGATCCCCACCAGCCGCGCGACGGCAGCCCAGGTGAGTTCGCGATGCCGTCAGATCACGCGCAGTCCCCTCGCGCAGATCACGAGTTACAACCATCAGCAACACGCCATGGCGCCGCCTTTGGACGCAAGGCCGCCGCTGCCAGGGCTTTGATTACCACGGGTTCGCTGTTGCAAGCTGTGGCCGGCATGGGCACGCACCCGTTCCACCGGAGCTGAGCATGGGCGTGCGATCAACAGCAGTCGGAGCTGTTGATCGCCCGGCATGCGCCATGAGCCTTCACATCGCTTTCGAGGCGTGAATTCCCCGCTCAGAGCTTCACCCCGGCGGCCAGCCAGAGGATTGCCCGATCTCCGGCAGTCCGGAGAACGGCCTTGCTCACGCCCGAAACGAAATGCCCTGGCGTGCCAGGCGCCTCACCAGAGGGGGATGCGTTTGGTGCTGGGAGGCGGCCGAGAGCGATCTCAGAAGCCGCGGGGCCGCTACACATGTCACCGCCGCCAGTTCCCCTGGCCAGTTCTGGAAAGGGCCGCAGATCACCATATTGGACGAGCCGCTACGGCGCGGGCAGGGGCCAAGGCATCTGACTGGAATGTGCAGTTCGGGCTCGAAAGGCAATGCGCGGGGATTTCAGCGACCTCCAATTTGCCCTCAGGGTTGAGGGTCATGCGATCACCGCGGTGAGGGGCGAAGGCCCTCGATTCAGCGTGACTCGCTCTGGGGGGGGCATCGCCACCTGCGGAAAATCACAGCGTAGGCGGCGTTTCGGCGCATTGTCTTGCACAACCACGGCCTGGGGCTGCTGCGCGCAGGATGAAAGTGGAGGAGAAAGGTAGGCGCGGATCGGACTGAGGGGCGCCCTGGCCCCGATCACGATCACCTGGGGCGCTGCTCGGGTTTCGATAGCCAGCCACCACGGCGGCTCTCCCCACTTGCCGGAGCAGAACTGGGACGGGTGCATCGAGCGCAGCCCGTAGCGCCCGGGCCCTGAGATCATCCCGGTCTGGGCGGTGGAGACCACACGGCGCGGATGCGATGGGTCGTTAGAGGGCCTGCACCAGCGCGTGGGCCGGTGGTGGCTTGCAGATGGCGCCATCGGTGCCGAGAACGGCGATGCGCCGGCCAGTGGGCCGCGATCGCGCCGCTGAAACAGCGCAGGTCCTTCAGGCCGGTGGACGCCGACATCCCTGCAAGGGCGTGACTGCATGAGAGCGCCGCGCGGCGGTGATTCGGCTTCATCGCCGAGGGAAACTTCACGCAGGCCATTTCACCAGGCGAGGCCGCGACGAACACGGCGCCGAGAGAGCACAGCACCGGTTCGGTGGGCTGAACCGACCACGGCTCGGGAGGCCATTCCGATAGATCAAGGTCCGGCAGTGGCGTCCGCGAGGGCAAAGGCCGCCTCCAGGTCGGGCCACAGACCGGGATGCCATTGGCCACACAGCCAAAGCAAGGCAGGCGGCATCGGCGCCGGACGCAAGGAGGCTGTTCATCACAGCCCGATTCGGGAAGCGCTCGCCTGCTGGCAGCACCAACATGGAGCCGTACATTGGCCATCCGGGCTCATGAACCTGGCCCCGCAGTAGATCACCGCAGGATGCGGCTGGTGCGGGCGGTGAAACGGAGCCTTGGGGCAACGGCGCGTCTGCACCATTCGGCAAATCCAGGAGCTCCAAAAGGGGGATGCACGTTGTTATTCAGTTTTGATGACTCCAGGGGAGACTACGACCGAATTGAGACTCTTGCGATCTTCCAGGACGGGCGGATACCAGTGGCTCCGCCAAGTTGAAATGTATAAGTTCGATTACTAAGCGATCTGCGCCGCTGTGGGCGTCATTGGTCGGGCAGGGTGATCTTCGACGTACCGATCTCCAAGTACCCACCAGCGCCGTGCTCCGCTCCCAACAGCTGCAGGCCAGGGGCGTCGTTTTGGCTTCGGCGCTTGATCGCGGTGGCCTCGAAGCGATGAGCGACCTGGGGCAGGCAAGCCGGTATGCTTACGTAGCTGAGCAGGGAGTGGCGTAGCGTCGTCGTGGTAGCCAGGCGGCGAGCAGGCAGCGCCGGTTATCCACCCGCTCGCTGACGCAGGATCGAGGCGGGCCGCCAGGGCAAACAAAGCGCTGCGCCGAGCTCGTTGGACTGCGGTGTAACGCCAGAAGCCGCCCGCTGCTGATCGGCGGGATCACCAGCCCGGGGCTCCAGGCGATCACCGGCACGGTCCTGCCCCCGCAGCTTCCATCCGGCCGCTGGTATTCGGCGGGCGAAGAGCACAGTTGCAGAGCTTGCTGTCTTTGTAGCCTTCTCGCATTGAAGGGGTGAGATCCATCCACCATGGCGCGTCCTTCGCAGCCTCAAGCCGCTGAGGAATCACCAGACCCGGCTGAGCGGCCCCACCTTGGCCGCCGGCGCTGGTGGGGTCATTTGCACTTCCGAGCGGTGACCACCAGCGCAGGCGAGCGTCCCGGCCCTCCAGCGTGGCTGAGCAGGCTGGGGGCGAGCAGCAGATGGCCGAGATGGTTGACGCCGACGCCTGGAGCTCGAAGCCTGGGGGGTGACGCCGCGGTTCCTTGGCCGCCGCGATACTGCCAGGCCCGGCATTTGAGAAACGAGCGTGTTCCGCTGACCGTTCCTGCCCGCCAGCAGCGCGCGCTCCGCCGCAGCGCCCTCACGCTCTCCAGATCGCCCAGGCGCAAAGATGGCTGAACTGGCGGCAGGTTTGGTGGAGCGGCCTTTTCTGCCACCCGGTGGTGGCCTCCTCTGCGCTCGGTGCCATCCCGGACACGAGGCAGAGGTGAGGGGCATGGCCGGCCTGCAGGCAGGACGGCGAGCTTCGAAACCGAAACCGGAGTTACCCCGGTGAAGCAGCGAGCGGCGCAACACTCAGGCAAAGGCGTGGACCAAGCGGAAGACCAGACGTCAAACCACCTGGACAGCCAGGCCAAGGTCGAAGCCCAGTATGAGTTCGCATGAAAGTGCTGGTGATTTGTGCTGGCCGGCTAGGTCTTGGCCTTCAGCCTTCCAGTTCCACCCCTCCGTTTTATCCCTCCATGTCCTCCATCCAGCGTCCCACCGTCGTCTTCAAGACCCCGTCCCGCGATTGATCCGTGAGAGGGGGGCAATTCCTTTCGCTGGCAAAGACCTCGATGCAAGCAGTGAAATCTTGCTGGCAAAAAAAGTTGTGGTGTTTTCCGCTGCCAGGATGCCTTCCACGCCTACCTGCTCCGTCCCACCACCGCCGCTACGAAGAGCTTTGAGGCAGTTCCAGCGCGCTTGGCGTCGATCAAGATCGTCTGTGTGATCGGTCAAAACGATGCCTTTCGTGATGTTCAAGTGGTCAGAGCGTGGGCGCCAAGAATGTTCTTCTGCTCCCCGGATGGCAACGGCGGATTCACCGCGACGATGGGGATGTTGGTGGAGAAGTCGAACCTGGGCTTTGGTACTTGCGTTCCTGGCCGCATATACGATGGTGGTTAATGACGGCACGATCGAGAACAGTTTCGCTGAGTGGCGCCTAAGACAGACTGCCCCCACCGATCCCTTCGAAGTCTCCGACCCGACACGATGCTGGCCTATGAAGGGCGTCCGGCACCCACGGGCAGTCTGCGAGCCCCGGCTGAATTTGCCGGCGAGGCAGCAATACAGAGACCTGCTACCACCACTCCGTTGGCTCCCGTCACCTGCCCATATGAGCGACCCCATTCGATCTGATTAGTTCTTGGCGCCGGATCGGGGGGCTGGCCGCAGCCAAGCGGGCCGCCTCGACGGTAGCGACGGCGTGCGCGATCGTTGAGGGCGACGGGTGGGTGTCACGGGCGTGATCCGGGGCTTGCGTTCCCAGAAGTTGTTGGTCTATGGCTCGGCCTACCGCCATCTGCTTGCCGATGCCCCACAGCTACAGGTGGGACTGGGGTTATCTTGAATCTGAGGATGCGGGCGCTTGCTTGGCCAACGTCCGCGCCGAGGTGGGATCGGGCTCAATGAGCTCCGACATCGGTCTGGCTAGGCAAGGCCGGCATGTGGGAACTGTGCGCGGGCTGGGTCGCTCGACGACGCACCAGACCATTGCGGTGGGACGGCAGCGATTGATCATCCGCCAGCTGCGGGCGAGCGGATTACTGGTGCCGTGGGCGGTCCGCCCCCAATCGCCCGGCCATCCCCGGCGCCGAAGCTGGGTTGGGACGGTGAGCGATGACATGTTCTGCTCGAATCGCTCCCAGCCCACGTGGTGGTTGGTGGGTGGCGGTTTTCAATCGCCCTGCGAATTGCGCCTGCATCCCCATGGCCTTGGCAGTGCAGGTGACCCCAACTGATCCGCGGCGATCCCACCTGCTGCGCGGCTTCGATCGGAAGCCAGCTCGGCCGTGCAAGAGGCGGGATGGAGGCCGAAGGCAGCCACCCTGCATTTGGCCATTCGCCCGCCGCCCATCAGCAAGGAGGGCCCCTCAGGGTGAGCTGACGCCTGATCCAGCGAGGGCGGTGACCGTTTCAGCTGCGGTGGGCTTCTTGCTCGGCCACAGGGCCGGCAGGGCATGATCGCTGCAGGGCATCAACCTGGAGCGCCGGGGTGGCGGTGGAGGGCCACCGGATCCCGTGGACGCCGATCAAGCGCACAGCGTGCCGACGATCTTATGGGTGGGTTTTTGGACGTGACCGATCGCATCAACCTCACGCCCGTGGCCGTTGAATGAGGGCAGGGCCTTCGCCGACACGGTTTACGGCAACCAAGCCTGCCAGGTGGTCATTGACCTGGTGGCCTCGGCGGTTCTTCTCCCAACCGAGCTCTTAGTTCGGTTGGCGCTGAGTATGAGGAGCAAGGCGATTGAGCGCCATGCGCCGATTGGCGTCAAGGGCACCGGCCCGCTTCCGGCCGATGAACGCGGCTTGCCGGCCCGGGTTCCCCGGGTGCTGCTCAAGCTGGTTGTGGGCAACCGGCCCACAGGAAAGGTATTTGGGCCGCTCACATGGTGGGTGAAACACGCCGCAGAGATCATCCAGATGACGGCGATCGCCATCGGGCATGGCGCGCCACCAAGGCCGATTTCACCGCACCATGGCGCTGCACCCTCCCGTCGCCGAAGAGTCTCGGACGATGCCAATGAGATGCCAACTGGAGGACGGGCTGGCCCTTGGTTAGGTCAGGGGCTCAGCTTCGGATCAGATCGGTAACTCACCGCTTGATCCTCGAAACACTTCGGCCACATCGTTGATCGAGCTCACGGACCGCGTCGTTCACGAAACAACGCGAAGGGCCAGATCCGCCCGCTGACGCTGCGCAGAGTTAGCCCGCCAGCACCTGGGCCTTGAGGCCCGTGGAATCGATCGTGGTTGCTGTCTGGCCATCACCTCGCGCGCGCGGTCAGGTCCGTCCGGTTTTTCCGCCAGGGATCCATTCCACGCCCAGTACCGCAGCGCCGAAGCGGAACAACGGAGCCTGGGCTGCACGGTGCCATGAATCTCCAGCCACTGCACCACCGCCCGAGGCGTTGGCTGGCTGCGGCGGTACCGCTGCCGTTCTGGGGAAAACGGAAAGCTCTGGGGGCTCAGCCCTGCCTGTTCAGGTCGCGCCGTCGGCGGCCAGGGCCCGTTCACTGCCGATCGCCTTCCACCAGTCCACCTGGGTTTGAGGCTTGAGTTTGGACCCCAGGTGAGACTCACATTGGAGGATCAGCGGGCCAGGGCGCCATAGGCGTGGAGCGCCAGGAGGCACGGTCTGCTCTTCCGGGTCAGCTGCGCAGGCCTGGCTTGTTCGTCATGCTCGGCGTCCGGGCGGCGGGCTGAGCCGGCTCGGATCCATTCGGAGGCCAGCAAGGGGCCCGCACCTACCACGGCCGGGCACGGGCGAGGCTTCATGAAGGCGATTGCGGGCATAGGAGGCGGGATCTCGATCCGGAAGGTGCGCACGCCACGGGCTGCCGGAGAGGGGTGCCGGTAGTGAGGGGGATTGTTGCCGTGATGGTGCCCGTTGCAGGGTTTCCCGCCATTGCAGTCCATCTAGTCCCAGAGTTCGGAGAGATCGAGCACGGCTTGGCCCTCCGCTGCCCGGTGCGAACGGCTGGAGCGCACCTGGAGGCGGCACTGCGAGGCCGCCAGTCGACCGGCGGTTCCCATGGGCCGTCGGGTGTCACCGACACATCGACCATTTCTCGTTCACGGATTCTGGGGGGATCAGCAGATTGCCGTTGGGGACCGTCAAGCCGGAAACAGCGATCGTCCACACCACATCGCGCCCTCCACCTGGCGGATCCCGCCCTGCGCACCTGGAACGCCAGGCATCGAGAGCCTGCAGCGGATCCTGCGGGTCACAGGGCCGTGCCGACGGTTGTTGGCATCGTTGTGCTCGAAGCGTGAGGCCACGCCGCCATCCGGCAGACGGCCTGCCCCCGAAGGTGAATCACCACCTGCACGAGCACCAGATCACCCGCAGCCGCCCTCGCGCCAGGGAGGGCCCGCCGGAGCACCGTGTTCTCGACCTGTTGCTCCGGCCCCAGGGTCTGCAGCGGCGCCCCACGAGAACAGCTTGCGAACCGACCCGGTGAAGGCCAGTTGAGTTCGGGTGAAGAGCATCAAGCGTGCGGCCGTTGAAAGATCGCTACCAGCAGGCTCCAGCTCGCACCGAGTAGCGCGGCTTGTTTCACACGCCGCCACTGCGCGGATGGGGCCGCCTCCCGCAAGGGACCGCTTGCCCAAGACATTTTCTGCCAGGGCCTTTTCGCCAGGGCCGGGCACGAGGGCAGGGCGAACGTGCAGCTCACCAGCAGGGCCCCATCAGAGCTCCTGAAAGGCACGCCGCGACGCGGCGAGATCACGGTCTGCGTTTCGAAAGCTGTCAAGCAGGGTGTCGGGGCTGGTGGGCACTTGTTGAGATAGAGGGCATACCACCAGCCGGCCGGCCGCTGGCGGCTCGATGTAGCCACTGGGTCTTTGCGGGATCGAGACCTGGCCGTGGCGCTGCCATCACCTGGGGCCATCCTGAGCCGGATCGGCCGGCGGCCGGGTTGGCCGCTCGGGTTTGCGCCTGGTGCCGTCCACCCCATCACCGGCAGCCCCTGCGCAGGCTGGCCCCAGGGTTCCTTCAGCAGGCGGCGCAGCGGTTGGTCTGAGTTCGATTCGGGGAGGTGCGGCTGCTGTCGATGAGGCCGGCCCCTCTCCCACCAAGGTGTGGCGGAGATACGCCGGGCGGTTGATTGACCTCCAGCTCCGCAGCCCAGGCCGTCGGGGCAGTCAAGGCTGCCGCCTTGACCGCCACCAGGAGGACCATCAGGGCGCACCGCTGGGTTGTAACTGATCTTCAGGACCACCTTGACGATTCCGAGAGCGGCGGCGAGACGTGCTCCGCCAGCTATCGGGGCGGGCCGCATAGGCGCTGGTCATGGCCTTCAGTCGGGCGGTCGCCGGCAGGAATAACAACCAAGGTCGCCACGGGGTTCTTCCCGTAGGCCGTTAGCTCACACACGCCGAGCCCGCTCCGGGCCTTCGATCAAGGCGGTGCGAGCAAAGGCAGCGGCTGGAGGATCTCAGCGATGCTGATCCGGCTCCGGGGCATCGGCGGGCGATCTGGCCCGCTGAGTCCGCACCAGGCCCCATCGAGCGCTCCACCTGCAACGGCTCGGTGGGGCGTGCCGCCGCGGGACCGTCGTCACCTGGGGACACACCGCTCAAGGCAGCGGTGCGCGGCCGCCCGTCCACCACGGCAGTATCACGGGGGCGGGCCTGGACGGGTGATGATGTTGAGCATGTTCTCGTATCACCCAGATCGGCGCGAATTCAGGCCACGGGCCAAGCCGGCGTAAGGTGTTGACAGGCGGTCGCGATGAACCACTCGCGCGCACCGCTGGATGCCGGCGGCCGCGCACCTGGGCCGCCAAGCTGGTTCGGGGCCCGGAGCGGGTCCTTGTCGTCAGCAGGCGACGCCGGGGAGTCGGTGCTGCGTAGTTGTGATCGAATCTGGGGCAGGCTGTGAAGCAAGGCGCCCGTCGGCGGCGCTCGCGGCAGCCCGAAGCTGAATCCCCCGAGGCCACCAGCACCAGAGTGGCCATCGACACCCATCCGCGCAAGCTGCCGAACTGGTGGATCGGGAGGGTGGCGGAAAGCGGTGCTTTCCGGGGCCCGTACTCGTTATCAGCACCGGCGGCAAGTGCTGAGGTTTTCAATGAATCGAGCGAGGCACGGAACATCTGGGGCGCTGTTTGCGCTCCAGCAGCACACGCGCCGCTACCTTCAGTCCACACCTGCCAGCCCCAGGTGCTGTGGCGTACATTCGGGCTTGCCCGGGTGAACGCCTTCCACGGCGGCCGCATTCACGGGGCCGGCGCACGCTATCGCTTTGCCGGCTGGATCTTCTGCCGCCGCCACGCCGAAGCCGTTCAGGGCCAGGCGCCCGGATTCACGGCTGCGGCCGCCCGGGGGGCGGCCCAGCTCCGGAGGCGGGGCCCGCCAAACAACGGCGGCCGGGCCGCGGGAGGATTTCGGGGAGCAGGGCAGAGGACACGTTGGGGAATGGGGACAGGCTAGGCACCGGTCCATCTTTTTTTTTCAACTTTCCCGGGATTTTCCTTTCAGCCGTTCGCTGTAATTCTCCCCTCTTCGG
>Ga0163217_1110862_pt1 | contig 14090 bp, 22 predicted proteins | sample SynspAceP_FD_185933 | JGI IMG/M metagenome (GOLD analysis project Ga0163217, IMG submission 185933) | Saline lake microbial communities from Ace Lake in Antarctica - Synechococcus sp. Ace-P (PacBio error correction) | ecosystem: Environmental > Aquatic > Non-marine Saline and Alkaline > Saline ... | reverse complement strand
TTTCATATACGGACGATCACCGGACCAGGAACTTTTACGAATTACGTTAGGCAAGTTCTTCCTTCTAGGTTAGGGTGCTATTTAGCTAGGTATTCAGCTACCGCTATCTTGGCGCCAACATAAAAGCTGCCATTAGGTTGCTCCGAATAGGATTTCTGATAGAAGTATTTTACTTTTAACATTCCATGCCGAGCGCACTGGCGCTTTCCTTGAGGCAACTACTGGGAGGCCTTCCTATGCACTCCCACCTGTACGACGGAGCTACATGCGCCCTGCAACGGGGTAAACGAATAGTAGCTGATGGGTCCTCAAAACACAAGACGGGAAATTTGCCGTCGCTACCTCGCACCAAGGGACCGCAAAGGATTGCTTCCGCCATCAAGCTTGACAAGAAACGACCGCCATTCTCTTAAGAATAAAGATGTGAGGCTGGCTTCGGCATTGTGGCGAACTTCCTACAGAACAGGGGAGCGTACGACAAAAGATAACTACTAAAGATCCCGCCATGACGCAAAATTAAGGCGCCCTCTGACTACCTGAGTTTGGTTCCCACAACTATAATGAGAATGATTACAAACCTTCATCCACTTGGTCTTGCCGCGCACACACACGGCGGGATAATGATTCAACAACTTTGTCCCACACTTATTGAAAATATTGGCTCGAACCGCACTAACTCGCACATCTGTCAGATTGAGGCTTTTACTAGCGCGATTTGAGCATGTAGATAGGTTTTGGAACACGTCTTACGGATTCCAATTGATCCCGCACCAAAAACTGCTCAAGAGAACGGATGCCGAGGATATACATCCAGACACTTCTCTAAATGCTTTTTGACTAGATACATACCTTTTATGATGCCATATGATTTAAGACTGGTTATTTGGCATTACCTAAAGCTTGCAGTAAGTCTATTCGACAAGAAGAGCAAGGAAAGGAACGGTGGAAAATTGATATATGGTTACAACTTTCATGAGGAGCACGAAAGCACGACAGGAATCTTAGAGTTATTCGAGGGTTGTTTTGAGTGTCTCCTCGCCCTCAGAGGGATCAATCATCTCGCCACTAATTCCATAGATACGTTCATTTACGCCAGAAGGCCAAAGAACCATGTGTCGGTCGGGTGCCCTCGATTGCGGCCGGTTCCCGCAGCTAACGACCGAGGAAATTCTATCCAGGACACGCCAGGATGTCGCACGGCGTCTGTTCGATTTACAGCCGCCACGAGCGGATATCTCCGTGCCAAGACCAATGTCGCAAATCCATTGCCCGTACACTTCGGGTCCGTCCGTTCACAAACGAGCCTTCCATCATCTCGGAAAGGGAATGTCCATCTGTCGCCAGTCTTCGCGGCGGAGTTCCGAGGTCGAGCAGAGTGCTGAAGCGTTAGGCGTGGGTAATTGAGCAACAGAAGCGATTCCACGATTGCCTGGACGATTAATCGAGGCTTGCCAATCTTGATTCTTCGTGGGAGACCCGTGGCAGTCAGTCGAAATTTCCCGGCGGAGCAACACTTTTGGCCGTGTTGATTTGGGAAGGGGGAGTCGATCCTGCCCAGTCAGCAAACGCGATCAGATCAAGGAGGCGTTACTGCGAGAGAGGGAATCCGATGCTCATACAGTGAGCTTTTGACGAGTAATTTGGAACGCACGCTTGAAGACCAATCGTCAAAGATTTGTCTCCGCTAAACTTTCGTGCTTAGTGCCATCGGGGGAGCGGCGATTGCTGGAGCCACTCTCGGCCGATTCTGCGCTCGACGATTTCACCGGGTTGGGCTTTAGACTAGGACCCCTCGCCCGATCGCAACGAAGGCGGCTGCCGAGGTTCTGGGTCGAAGCGGCCGTGATGTTCTTGTATTTGAAGTCGTATTCAAATGCACATAACTCGGCTGAAACGCCGACCAAGTCACCGCGCACGAGCTTCACCAAACAAAAAAAGGAAAAACAGTTTAGCAATGGGGTAAGGCAGTATTTGGGGCGGGTTGGCCAATGCGTAAGGAGACTTGAAACCGAGCACTGAGGTGGTTCTGGGTTTTCGGACAGGTCCCATGTTACCTTGAGGCGGGCACCGCCCTGAAAGGCGATCTACTCGATGCAAGGGCAACGCCGTACCCACAGCCAGAATTCAAGTTCCAAGGTCGCCATTGGAAGCAGAAATCAGTGGCCGCAGGCGCTCAGGAGTCGCTTCAGACACCGCGGTGCACCCGATAGGTGACGCCAAATGGAAGAAGCAGCTCTGGAGGGAGCCAGTGAGCTTTTCGGCCAGGGCAAAAAAGGGCCTCAGGCAAAGACGAGAGCCAGGCCAAAGGAAGGCAGAACTGCTCCAGAGCACGATTGGCAAGCTCCAGATGGAACTGGAAGTGGCTTTTAAAAAAAGTCACAGCTGCTCTTGGGATGCCGTGAGATTGCGAAAGATGGCTCGATCCCGACCAGAGCAAATCACGATAGCCGTCATGCGAGTCCTGAGGCTGCCGAGCCAGCTGTACTAAGCCATCCCTGTCGACTGATCACCCTGGGGATTATGCCAGGTCGATGCGCTGTATTTGGAGGATCCAACTCTGGAAGCCGTCGGGTTAATTTGGCCGGTCCGATCCGGACTAGAGTCCCCTTCATGCGCGCATGTTGCATGCGCAGCAGGTGCCAGGTGACCCCTTCGAGGCTTTCTGCTGTGCTCAAAGCCGGGGATCGGTGGGCAGAATTCTATCCCTTGCTGAGGGTTCTCCTACTGGTGCGTTGTGATCTGTTCTTCCCGGCTGTACTCAGTAAACTTTCACGATTGACATGGATTTCAGAGGCTGAATCTTACGTTGGCGAAAGCACAGATCTCCTCGCATCGGGAGGTACATTCATCGGTGAAATTGCAAGGATTCCCAAGAAGAGAGATCAGTTTCGGCTGGTCTGGTAGAGGCGCGCTACGACCATCTGGTGAGGGATATGGAGGCAGTCAATATAGGAGTGTACCTGCGTACAGCGATGGCTTGGGAGCTGAAACAGCTTGTCCGATCCTATGGAGTACGCATTGTAGACCATAGCTATTGGGTGGCAAAAATCCCAATGAGGTCTACAATCAATTGACACCTGACCTCCCGCCGAGGTTAACGATTGACAGGGCCATCATGTCCCATTAAAGCAATACCACTCCATCGTAAGTCTCTTCTCGCCATACTGGTATGTGCCTGGCGCTCAACGCTGCAATCCAGCTCGCAGCAGCCCTACGGCTTCATGGCGGTTTGGGCGCATGACCCCGCAGAGTACAATGAACCAACTCCCCCAACCCCCGAGAGGATCCTGCGGACCGGCCTTGGCTTCTGGGCGTCGAAGCTCTTGCTGAGCAGGCGATCGAGATCGGCGTGTTCAGTGAGGCTGGCCGCGGTGCGGAGCTTCGCTGCCTCAGTGGCGGAGCTAGGGCTGCATCACCCGGCCGCCCACGACTCCTCGACACCGCTGTGGCATGGGTCTTCTGACCCGCAGCGACGACGCGGCTACGCGCACCCCGAGACGGATCTCTTCCTCGACCTGCGCCAAAGCCGTCGCTAATAGTGGACGAATCTCGAGATGCAAAACCATCGCCTTTATCCGTCCTGGCGAGCACCTTCACGAGGGCGTACGCACCGGGCGGCGCAGAACGAATCAAAGGGGCGGTGGCGAGGGTCTTGTTGGAGACGATGTATGCGGATCCAGCCCGCCTGCAGAAATTTCTCGCCTCGATGACTGGCATCAGCCATGCGGCCAACCAGGGCATCGCCCAGTCCTTTCCGTGGCGGATATCCACCTTTGCTGTTGGCAACGCCCAGGGGATCTCCGCCGCCCAGATCGCACGCTTCAATCCGCAACTGACGGGGTGGGGTTTAGACTTGCCGGAAGTGGCTGCCGATCTTCGAGGCCCTACGCTGGCAGCGGTTGGTTGTTGCCGACCGTCTCACCTTTACCCAGGCAACTTCTTTGATCCATCTCCCCAGGGCGATGTGATTCTGATGGGGCACTTCTGCACGCTGGGGACTGCAACCAACGCTCTTCCTGTCCAGAAAGGCTACGACGCCCTTGCCATCAGGCGGCGCATGGTGATCTACGAAGCGATCATCGACCGAACGATCGGCTCCAAGATGCTTTGGCTGTTGATGAGCCTCAAACACTGTGATCGAACCCCCCGGCGGCTTCGACTACACCGGCCGCGACTGCCAGGGCTGGATGCCAAGAGGTGGGGATTCAGTCCACACGTGTGGAGCGACCTGGTTGCGCCCCGGATTTTCGATGGTGTTGGAATCAAGGTAAACTTCAGCTTTCAACTCACCTCAGCCCGTCAACTCCAGCTCCTCCCGCCAGCACCTCCGCCGCAGGCAGCCGCCAGGTCTGGACAGCGTAGAATCCACATCACCGGCTCGAAGTCCTACATCGCAGGCCGCGCACCGGCACACGGTGGTACACCTCCAGCTCAGCTGCGCCTCCGCGCTCAGCCGGCCGGCATTACCACCTCAAAGGCGAATGCTGAGCGCATCGGGAGTCACGCCTGAGAGGCCCGGCCACGCTGAGACTTCACGGCGTGCAACCGCCGGGCCCCTCGCCGCCCGCGCCGCCAGGGCAATGCGGCCGCACCTCCTCCATCCAAGGCCAATTCATGCATCGCCGCCCTGCACCAGCGACGCACGGCCGCCAGCAGCTCGGGCAGCAAGCCCTTGGTCGCCGGGCGTGAGCTCGCGTGGCTGAAGGCCATTGCCCGTGACTGTACCAGATTGCAGGCCGGCGGCGCGGCCGTAGAGCGTCTAGCAGCAGGCCCGGCCGGCGCTGGTGTGGTGGTTGAACAGCTCGGCTGGCCAGAAGCCGGAGGCAGGAGCGGCTCCAGCCGCCAAGCCATCTGAGCAGGCCGCCGCGTTCAGCTGCCGCATCCACAACACAGCACGCGCGGGCCGGACGGCCAGCTCTGGGGGCCAGGGCTCGGGGCGTGAGCTGGGTTCCGCTCGATCACGCACAGGTTCGCAGCCCCCAGACCCTCCACTCCGCAGCCGATGGCCGGTCGCCACGCCGTCGTCTTACGGAGCGGCGTTTGCCCCAGCCCGATCAGCAGGTCGCGCCGGCAGCCTCTGGAGTGCTCACGGAGGACCTCAATCCGGCAGCGCTCGCTCAGCAGCTCGGCCGACCTGGCCCCAAGCAGTTGCAACAATTGCAACACGGCAACTTAGCGCCGGCGGGCTCGGTGATGGTGAGAGTGCACGCACAGGCAAAGGAATCAGATAGCAGGGATCCCCTGCGCTTCCACCGGCTTAGCACGGCCTCGGCAATCTCCCTCATGGCCGGCTCTGGATGTAGGTTGCGGGCGATCTGGGTTGATAGTGATTCATCGCTCGGTTGGTTCTGCAGGTAGCCAATGATCAAGGTCACCGCCTCAATCAGCCATTGGCATCGACGCGGTCTGGGAACAGGGTGCGCGCGGACTCCTCGCTTACCCCCACGCCTCAAGGTGTTCACCCTTGCATGGGGCGCGCACATGTCTGGTGCCAGATTCGGATAGTCGAGGCAGGCCTCGATCGCTTCGAGCGCCGCCAGGATTTCATCAGCGGGCCAGGTTGATATTAAAAAGAGCTGAGTTACACGCGCCGCCACGCTGACGCAGCTCGCAGCTCGGCATCAGCCCGTCCGTTGCCGATAGCGCGTGCACACATTCAGCGGCGCCGTTGGCCCGACCGGTAGGCTACCAGGGCTTACCGGAATCCGACGGTCTGTAATACAGGGAATTTGGTAGGGGTCCAGGGTTCACCGCCTCAAGCCAGCACCTCGCTGTGCTGCTGCTTGAGGCAGGGTTCTGCCAAAGCAACAGCGCCTACAGGCATCGATCAGGCGCAGATCGCCGTCCGTAGTGCTCCAGCGCGCATCGCCCCCACCAGGCATGAACAGGGATGGAAAACAGCAACCGGGCGCCTCCACCGCAATGGCATCCAGCACCTTGAACGATCAAGCGCAGCGTGTTGGTGGCGAAGCTTTCGGGACAGCGCGCCTGGATCGCCTCGCGGTCGTCCGGATCCAATAGGGTGAGTACCCGCCCGCCAGCCGCCAGGCGGCGTGGATCTTGCGACCCAAGCGCTCGATCAGTCATGGCCGAACTGGCTCGTAGCCGAAATGCCAGCGCGAGCCATTCCGGGTCCAGCGCGATCAGGCCGAAGATGTTGCCGCTTGGCGGGGTCGCAAAATTGTCCCAGCCGCAGAAATCGGGCTTGCTGAGATGAAGACGACAGCCATGCGGACTGAAATGATTGCGGCCGGCTTCAGCAGGAGCCGCAGCTTCAACGCCGTAGGCGGAATCGTCACGGACAGGATCCGATCACCGAGGTTTTTTCGCTGATCAGCGAGAAGGGTGGGCTCACGGACAGATGCGCAGAGGGGCGGTGATCGCCGCATCTGGATGAACGGCGCACCCTCGCCGAACCTTCTCGACAGCCGCGGTATTCGGTCAACGTTGGAAGCGGGCGCCCCTCCACGGCACCGCTTCCTCGCCCAGGTGGATTGGTGGTGAATTTTGGCGTGGCCTTTTTCGGGTCAAACCGGGTCGATCCAGCCGATTCGGCAGCCTTGCACCGGCGGTGGCGTGGCGTCGTCATGGATCAGCCGAAGCGGATCATCTCCGCTTCCCTCCATCAGCGGCGCTCGGCCCGCAAGGCAGCGGCTCAAGAAGGCGCGCAGATACGGTGCGGCGACGGCGGGCAGCCCGGCAAATAGAAATCCACGGCGCACCACCGCGTGGAGACAGCAACACCTGGGGCAGTAGTGTCCGCACGATTCCGGAGCGTGCGGCATTGACGCACTGTTCGTCGGCCAGCTCAGGTAACCGCGTCGCAGCACCTTGCTCGGCCCCAACCCAACATTGTTGGCGCATGCCCGGCACGTGGCGCTCAAGGGCGCAGTCCGCCGACGACCAACAGCGGCGTTTGCGTGCGCGCACCTGGAAGGATCAGCGCCAGTGTTGTCACTAATATGCGACGCATCCCTCACCAGGCAGAGTATCCACGTCTTTGGGGGTTACATCCTTGCTGTCGGAAGCCACGGGCTGCAACACCTCATGTACACTGGCTATGTCAGCAGCTCGACAGCCACTCATCGAGATCAGGAACGGACATGTGGCACCGGAAGGCAGCGGCAAACTCCAGACGGTGCGCCAGGGACGCAGCTTGCGTTGATGCTGTCCGTACTGTGCGACTGAGGGGCCGAGCTCATGGCGCGCGCCCTTGGGGCGGCCTGAGGGGCGCAGCGAGGCGACAGTGGCTCGGGATCCTCGTGCTCTCCTCCAACCGTGTCGCCCTTGGGGAAAGAGGGCGCGGCTGGATAGGGCGACCATCACGCACTATGCCGCAGTCTCGGTGACAGCCATCCCGCTCCCAGGGCTATGAAGCGAGCCGGCGTGATTGATCCGGCCAGTTGCTCTCCCGCCAGGGCCACGTCCAGAACGGTGGGCCCGTTCCAACTGCTCGCAGACCCGCACGCAGCGTGCAGAGGACGCAGCGGTTGGTGGTCGAGGCCAAGCGTGTGGGAGGAATCCAACCGCGTCGATCAGGGTAAGCAGTAGGGCGAGCGGGGATGGGTCATGCCCAACCTCCACAACACGGGCGCGGTCCTGAAGCTCGGCAATTGGCCGTTAGCCACGCACACCGCGCACGGACGTTGGTTCCCCTCGGTGAACAGCAGTTCATCACCGTGCGGGGCGTATGTCCCGCAAAGTGGACTGTTCGGTTGCCACCCCATCCTCCAGCACGGGGGTTGATGCAGCGAGGCTGCAAACTTGCCGCTTGCCCCTCGATCTCCACCAGGCAGAGGCGACAGGCCGCCACAGGATCAACCCACTCCAGGTGCAGAGGGTAGAGAATCGGCGATCCCCACCTCCCGGCCCGCCCTCACAGGGGTGCGCGCCGACGGCCATCGCCAACCGCCTGGCCGTCGATGTCAGGGTGCGAGACACTCATGGCGCAGCGCTCGTTGCACGCGCAGCCACGGCTTTCAGCAGGGCACGTACCCTCACGGAATGAAGCCAGCGGTGCTTCAGGCGCTTGGATCGCTCTGGCCGAGGCGCAGGGCTGGTGTCTTTGACATCGTGGAGAGGGGCCTCGAAGCTGGGCCAGGTCCGCGGCAGTGGCGTCGCCGGCCAGGTGCTTCTGCAGCAACCATGGAGTGGACGGGCCCGGGAGCGGCAGGGCACGCACTGCGCAGGACTTCATCCCGGCAGAAACTCCAATGAGAACGCGGGCGAGGCACCATTGTTGGTTGCTGGGTTCATCCCACCATGTCGCCGAGGAGCCGATGATCTTGTGGTCCCAGTTCCTTCGCAAACGAGGGGAATCGACCGCTGTATTTGAGCTCGGAAGCGGCACCAGCACCGAGGAGGCCACCGGGTTCTGGACGGCCGTTGATCGTGGAAGCCTCGGGCAGCACCGCCCCCATTCTCCTGCACGATCAGTGGCCAGGCTGGTGCCCATCGGACTTCAGCGTCCTCCCCAGCGCACGTTGCCGTCAGTGGAACACTTGGTGCCTTTGCTGTCTGGTCGTACCGGATCGCTGACATACAAGTCGGAACCCGCCGCAGGATCGGCACCATGGTTGGCGAAGGTTTCGCGTTGTGATTCAGGTGGGCAGGCGCGTCCCACACCCTGATTCGGCCGGGGAAGGGCGGCCGTGGTCCTGCGGTGCCGCGTTGCCCTTGATCGAGTGGTTTCGAGGCCGTTTCTCTCCAGCAGACCATAGGGCCCAGCGCCGACCGCAATCCACCGTGACTCAAAGTGGAAATCGACAAATCTTGGCCCGAGCGAGGCCGAGTGGCGCTGGCGCTGCTCAATCGCCCCCGCGCGGTTCGTCGATCGCCAGGTGTATTTCGCGCGAGATGTAATGAACACCTCGGCTTGGCCCCACCGCAAAAGCGGCGAATCGCCATGCCCGCCAGCACCCATGGGAATCTCCCTCCAGAACGCTGCGTGTCCACTGAGGGCGCGGTAATTCACCTCATCGGCATATGCAAACCACCACTTTGTGGTCACCGCGACATTTCGCAACGGTTGTACACTCAGCCCGTGGCGATAGCCGGCCCGCCGCGTCCCCGCAGGCCACTGCGGTTAGATCCGTCTCCAACCTGCATCGGGCCTGAGCTCTACTGAACAAGCTCGATCGCAGACTGCCGTAAGCCCCCGCTCGATCGCCTGCCTCGATCTCCGCGTCCTGGCGTCAATCAGGCCCGGCAGTCTCTCCAACGAAGCACGAGTCGTTGGCGGGCACACGAAAAGGTCCGAACTAGGTGTCAAGCCGCTCACCCGCGCCCAGGCGGTCCAGCGCGCACGGGGCCGCCGCTGGCCATCATCGCTTCCAATCCCAGCGAGCGGCCAGAGCCGCAATTAGCCAGGACTCCTGTGGCACTCGCCCTGACACCGGCGAAGAAGCCGCTCGTCTGGGTCACCGCGCGAAGGCACCGCCCCCTGGCTGCAGGAGTCCAGGGCAACCGATCGCCCGATCCTCTATCCGGTCGACCAGCTCAAAGACACGGACCCACTGCACGCTGCAGGGCCATGCCTCAATCGGCCGTGCACCGGCTGGCCAGGCAGCCTGCCGAGGGCGTGCAACAACGCAGGCACAGGGGGCTGCGGGTGCTTGTCATCACCGCAGACTCCGCACGGCTTCCAACGGAGCGACGGGTCTTAGCCTGCGGCCACCACCCCATCATCACCACCAGCGGCGCGGCGCGCAGGTGCCCAGACATCGAACGGAGCCCAGGTCTATTGATCATCGCCCTGCTGGCCAGCGGCGGATCCCCAAGCTCCTGCTCCAAAGCTGTCACCAGGGCGACGGCTCGATGGACGCTGCAAGCTGTGCCAGTACAGACGTGCGTTGTTTGCGCTGGGCCGGTGCCATGGAAACGAAACAGGGATAAACGAGGGGCGGTGCCAAAGACCTGGCTGAGGCGGCCCCAGGTTGCGGGCCGACATGGCGCCAGCAGGTCATCACTGAGGTAGTTGTAAGTCTTCCTGGGCGTGATGAGACTCGATGGTGTCTGGGCTGCGCTGATGGGCCGAGCAGATCGCTGCCAAAGCTTACAAAGCCTTGATAACCTCTTCAGCAGAGGGCCTCAGCGGACCGTTCGGTTGGAGGCACTGGGCATCGACGCTGTCGGCAACCCTCAATCCAGCGTAGGAAGTCGTAGCGGTTCGGGACTGATCTCGCTGATATTCCTTCGTTTTTGAATCTTCACTGCCTGGCTGGCCGGGGGGGCCTTCCCTAGGGTGAACACGCGGCATAGTTTGCGGGGCATATGGGGCTGAACTGGCTCGCAACGGCTCAGCTCGTGGTCCCACTCGAGGCCATCGACTCACCGACATCCCCACGTTGAGTGGCAAAAATGCCTCGCTGGGGCGAACTGTCGCGAAGCTCTCGGCCCAGGAGGTTGGCGCTGTTGCCCGCGGGGGTTCGCCACACTCAGAGGCCTATCTCCTTTTCCTGAGCCACAACGGTTCGATCAGCGCTGCGGTCAGCTGCGTGAGCCAGCTCGATTCCACGAACGCTGGGCGCCTCTCAAGCCGCCGGAGCGGCCTCGCCCGCCCAACGCAATCCTAGGCGGCTGTTTCTGCCGGAGTCACCCTGCAGCAGAGCGATTCACTTCGGCCTACGCCGATTGCGCACACGAAGTTGTCGGGGATGGCGATCCCTTGAGGCGTGGCGGTGCGCTCCAGCGCACGCGAGGATCTCCCCGATGCCCAGCCTTCGCCGGGCCAGCACTCGGGCACCCCTGCTTCTGAACACTCTCAGGCGGATGAGCGCGGAGCCTACTTGATGCCTCCGACCCCCGGCCCCGTTATCGCCTCCCCGGACGGCACCCCCTACCCAGACCATACCCGGCTCCTCGGCCTCTCGACCCTGGCGTGGCTCCTCCGCTTCTCGATCGGCGTTGTCCGCCGCATGCTCTCGAATCTGGCCGCCGCTGGAAGTGATCTCATCGCTCAGACAACTGAAAACCGGCTCCGCGACGCGTCCGGGTGCTCTCACCCGGCTCATCCACGCGCTTTGGTTGAAAACGTGGTTGCAGGGGAGCGGTGAACTCGATGAATACCTGATCTTCAGCCCACGGTTGCAGCAGGGCATGCACCGATCACTCAGGCCGCGACTGGGCTAGCAAGGAGATCCGCATCGGTGAGTGGAGTCGTGCCGATCCTGGAACCTCTCATCGCGCAACGTGCGGTTGCGGATGTAGGAGTCGTCGCGCGTTTGCCATCGGCGACGACGAAGTGCTGACCCTGGGCCGGCTGGGCCTTGCGAATTCGAGCAGCACCTACAAGCAGCCGAGCACCGGGAGTGCCCACACCGACTGGACATTCGAGTGGGCAAGGGACCGGGCCTCAGGGCGAGCTGCTTTTCGTCGTGCAGGCTAGGCCGGAGACGGTGAGAATCACGGCCAGTCGTCGGTCCCGTTGCTGCGCACTGCATCTCGATAGCCCATGCACGGCGACCGAACCTGCTCAGCAAGGTACGGCGATGGTCGCAGCTCGGTGATGCAGTGGCCTGGCTGCCCCGAGTGATCTATCCACGTGGGAATCGACCAGGTTCAAGAGAATGGTGACTGCTCAGTCACCAAACCGCACCCGACCCCGACTGGGATACCGATCCTCAAAAAGGCCGTGCCGGGAGCTGACTCACCAGACCCAGCGAAGTGGCCGGCAACCTGCCATGGCGGCGATCATTCGCCGTGGAAATGGGCATCACCGCGATGTCGCTGCCGGCGACGCCACCACAACCATCGCCCGATGGAGAAGAACAACGCGTCAGCGAGCCATCTGCTGCGCAGGGGTGTGGGTCGCGTCTCACCGAGAGCGCTGGCTAGCCGCTCGGCAGGAAACGGACAATCGTGCGAATTCTCCCTCCACCGCAGCCATCCTGGTGAATGTGGGCGAACCCGAGGGGATGTTTCAAGCAGGCGGCCATCCCCCTGTGATGGCGTTGGTGCGCTCCGTTGGAATTCATACATCGGCCCAATCGAGACAAGGTTCACCCGATGGCCTTGCTGGAACCTGAGGGGTCAGCGACCTTGAGCAGCGCGCCGCGATGCCCAAGCTCACGCCGGCACCCCCATCCGCGACTATACCTCGGACTGCTCAGCGGGCAGTGGCTCGCCTGCTGCAGCCGTTTATTCCGCGTCATTGGATCCTGCTGATTTCTCGATTTCAAGGCATATGGCAATACGCGGGAAGCGATGCTGGGCGGCGCAGACTTCGGAGCCCCACGACGGACCCGATGATCGGCTGCGCTGGCGCCTTCCCGTTATGTCGCGCCGGCCCTTCGGAAGCCCGTTTTGCCTGGAATGTGCGGCCTTCAGGCCATGTGCGTGAGGACTGGCCTCCAGCCAAATGTTGATCCGTCGATTCCGTTCTGTCTGAACGCCGGAGAAAGTGACCGGGGTGCTGCCGAAGAATGGCCGCCATGGCTCAGGCGGGGCCATGGTGAAACGGCGGGTTGCAGGTGTATGTGATGTGCGAGCTGCCCACAATGTGATCGGAAGCGAGGCCTTCGCTGAAGGTTTGCACGGCTTTTCGATCGGCTACAACGACCTCACCATACTCACCCCTGAAAGGCTTGCAGATCGCGAATTATCCAGCTCTATGCCTGACGTCACGCATCTCATTCGCGAGCGTCACCCCTCGTCAAGGGAATGCATCCGCAATGGCGATCGCACAGACGACGTGCGCGGCGCAAGATCGGCATCTGCGGCCAGCCTCGAGGCGGGGACATCCGAAGTTGGCCCGCTTCTGGTGAGCAACAGGCATCGATTCGCTCAGGCTGTGATCCGACGCCGTCGTGCAGACCGCTGCTTCACGATCGCAAGCCCTAGGAGCAGGAGATCGTTCGATAGCGGCGAAGCTTGAGCTGACGCTGCTTGGTCCGTCCCAACCTATCATCCACTCTGGAGGGGCTGCCTTCCGGCACGCCGGACACTCCCTCTCGCCCTGCTCACCATCAATCGATCGAACTTGCTGCTGCTGGTGGCAGCGGTGGTGGGCCATGCTGTGCCCGCAGGGCTGCTCGACTTGCACTTACAGCGTTGAGCCTGTGCTGGGTGGGAGATCGTGTCGGCGTTGGCTGCCTTCGTGCCCCCTATCTCAAGACAGAGCGGGAGTTGATCTTCAACGCCTTCCTGCCGCCTTGATCTTGAGGCGCCCTCTACATCGCTAGGCAGCGCGCAAGGATATCTACGCGTGGTTGCTCCCGGTGCCACCTGAGGTGTGTAGCTTTTCCGTCGGGGGTCACCATCTTGGAATGCATACTGGGTGACCACTGGGCTGGCCGGCCGGCCTCTGGCTCTCGGATGTGTGATCTCAAGCCACCAGAATTCTGTTTCGTGGTGATCGCCCTCTCAGCGGTGATGGGCGCCTGCGGGCACTGGTGGAGCCGAAAGCCTCTGAATGACAGCACGCTGCAGTGGGCTTCAGTGTGGCGTCGACTTGGCCACCGGCCGCCGCGATCAACACAGCTGGCACAGTTCAGTTCCTGGCGGTACGATCGTTGGCGCGTGGCCTGCGCGGGCGCAGTGCAGCAGCGGTCCTGGGCCCTGGCCGGCACGTTACGAGGATTCCCTGGTGGAATCACCTCACCACATTGCTGCCGTACGGCTCCTTTTGGGCTGGCGGAATACTGGACGTGTCCGGGTGCTGGCCACCCTCACCGCCGGATCCATTGATGGGCAACCTCGGCCATGGGCGCCATCTCGCCGAAGGACGCGAGGCCGTGGTTTGTTCGTTCTGGGAGTACTTTCGCTTCGTGGTGAACTCGCTGATCTTCTTGCTGATGGGGATGCTGGGCGCCCAGAACTTCCCGAGGTGTTGCTGCGGATTCGGCATTCGCCATTGTCTGTCATTTTAATCTCTGCGGCAGCCTGTTTCTGGGTTCAGCGCTGAGGTGAATTACCAACCAGCACGGGTGTTTCTGTGGGCTGGGCCTGACGACGGTCGCCCCTGTCCTTATCTATTGTGTGTCCACCCATGTTCTGTATCAGTGACACGTGGCCTTCGCCGTGTTGTGTTGGTGAATTCGGTGTTGGGACTCTCGATTTCACGCCGTTGATGCGCGCCCTCGGCTGAGATC
>Ga0163217_1041698_pt1 | contig 14091 bp, 10 predicted proteins | sample SynspAceP_FD_185933 | JGI IMG/M metagenome (GOLD analysis project Ga0163217, IMG submission 185933) | Saline lake microbial communities from Ace Lake in Antarctica - Synechococcus sp. Ace-P (PacBio error correction) | ecosystem: Environmental > Aquatic > Non-marine Saline and Alkaline > Saline ... | reverse complement strand
CCTAGTGCGGCTTCTAGTCCTCATCTTGATGAAATGAATTCCATGGGCGTGTAGCTGTAGGTGGTTGTTAAAAGGTATTTGCTAGGAATAGCTTGAATAGACGTATCATCACCGACTTATAAGCATCAAGTCTCCTTTCTGCGGATAGATGCCGGACACATGAAAGTCTTTGGTTTGGTTTTAGTCGGCCGTTAAACTTTTCTCATCGCATGAAGCTCTCTCAATATTTTCTGCATTGGGTACAGCATCCTTGACAATGCAGCCGTAGTAGGATTTTTCGCTGAAGTGCTCGGCGTGGAAAAACACTTGTATATCCCACGCTTGATTTAAGTTTTGTCATTTATTCAATATCAATTTTCGTCAGAGTCACATGGCTTGAAAAACACTATCTTTTATCCCATATTGACTCTCGACAAATGAATAGAGATAGCACCTTCCTCTCATAAGTCTTGATTTCTTTAGGCGAGTTTACATGTTTCTCTTCTGTATTCTTCGTCAGTTCACTGGCCTGTCTCATCCATTCTTACATCCCTCTTTCCGTTATTCGGGAATGATATTTAAAATCTGGCTGCATGCTAACTCTGACTGGCTCCATGCCAATGCCTCCACCATTGGGAGGACAGGTAACTGTTAATCCGCCAAATAAGAATAGATTTGCGTTTTCATTAGACTGAGATTTTTGATTTAAGCAATGAGTTTTTGCCTGAAAAAGATTTGACCTTAGCCGGATCTATGGTTTTGAGAATTTTTGCTGGAATCCCCACAAACAACTGTATTATCTGGACAATCTTTTGATACCACAGCACGGCAGCTTACCACGGAAATTTTCTCCCTATAGTTACGCCGGCAAAAACAATGGCTCCAGCACCGATCCACGCATTTTTCTTTATCAAGATTGGCTTGGCAAGCATTTTCCTCTTCGGATTTTGGACCAAAGGATGTGTTTTCAGTGACCAAACTTCACTGTGGTCCGATCAGCACATGATGCTCGATTTGTTAATTCCACCCAGCATCCAAAAAGGAACAGCCATGATTGATGAAAACAATCCTTTCATCTTTGTGAACTTCCCGAAATTGGTTGTAAAGGGAGGGAAGAGTGTGACTGATTCGTGTAATTCCTGACCTGTAATTTGCTTAGAAGATCTCTTGCCACGTCGATTTTCTTGCCTTGAGGAATTGAGTTGGGCAACCAACAAGGGTTTCCTGAACAAAGGAAATTTGATTACGCCAAAAAAGCTGGATTGATTTTATTGCGAGTAGGAGTTTCAGAACAGCATTCAGTCTTGATTTTTCTAGATCTACTTTTTGAAAAAAGGTTTACTCTCTTGAGATCACTTCATTAGCATTGCAATATTTACAATATAAAATTTAGAATAAAGCAGCCCCTATTTTAACACAAATCAAATAGAGGGAAATACGAAAATCAAACATGGGTTATTTCAAAAAGCCTTTAATTTGATTAAACGCTTTCCCTTAGCGATGTTCGGTATTGGTTCCTACATGTTTTTAAAAAAAGTTATTGAAATACGTTAGGGTACTCGAATTTCTAGGGCCAAAAGCGATTTCGCGATATTCCAATTGGTATTGTTGAAAAGCAAGTGCTTTTGCCTTATTAACCAAATCCGATCTGATATTTGAGCGGAGGGTGGGGTTTTCCAGTGGTTTCATTTACAGCTCTATTTGAGAGAGTTGACATGGAACAGAAGAGATTTTGAGCGTTAATCCTGTGGGGCTTTTAGCTGCAGCGGCGCAATCTGGACTTTCTATTGGAACTGTTCTTTCCAATTGGCTCCAGGGAAACGGAAGTTAATCTTTGATGCCCCACTTTGATGATTGAATGAAATTTCTGAAGACTTCATTTTTCAGTGCTTCATGAAAAATCAATTGAATGTAATTCCTGCATCCAAAATCATCTTTTAAAAAGCATAATCAGATTCTTGCTCAAGATTCATTTTTCGAATATTTGCTGTTTAGATAAAAGTCTTTGCTCTTCCGAGATTTTAAGGATAGGAATACCTCCTATTTGAATAAAGGAGATTGCCCAGCCAAATTCTAAGTTCGCCTCAGTGTTTACTGAAAAATTCTTCAGAAAAGAGGCAGATAAACCCAAATAGGGTAGTTGAAAGAGTTTCTAGGAAATAGGGGATACATGCGGGGTCCCAAAGAACCAATATTGTGCCTTCTTCCTGGTAGCTTGTTGTCCCGCGTAATTGATTCATACTTTACCCGTAGTCAGGCAGATTTGAAGAAGTCATTGCGGCCAATATATCCGAGTAGCACTGGCCATCGCTTTCTTATCTGAAAGCATTAAATCTCTTCAATTTAAGATTATTTATTGGGAATTTGAGAGAGCAAGGCGTTTACTACTTTTTGCAGTCCATGGCAAAAGTTAAGGAAAATCAAACTGTAAAATTGAATGGATATCTCTGGTTCTGGAAAAGTAGGATGTGTAGCTTATATTGGTGGAGAGTGAGCAATCAGTTATTGATCCAGATTTTGCGTTCTTCTACTTCTCTAAAGCGAATGAAACCATTCGAATCAGAGGTTTTTTTCTTCCGTTTTCTTCGGAAATTCAATTCAAATGCTTCCCATGTGTATTGTTACCTTAGTGGAGTTATTAAAAATCCTGATAAACAATGAAATGAAGTCAGTAAAGTTTTTTTTTGAGGGTAAACCTTCTAAGAGATTTCTCTGTCGTCCCTTTCTTTGAAAGACTTCTAAAAAGGTTACCTTAAAATTCAATGTAAAAACTGTCGCTCATTTGGTTTAAAGTTACTTGGAGGCTTCCTCGGTGTAGATTCATGAGTTTGTCGCGGAGATAGCCAGACCCAAGCCTTTGAGCCAAAAGTTTTCTTGGTAGTATAGAAATGGCACCGAAGATTCGCTTCCAAAGCTTCCGGAACCAATTTTCCCGGTCCATGATCTTTCTACGTTGGATTGTCGAAACCCAAAAGTCTCCTTGTGAAATGCACGAAGGAATACAATTCGGGTCGGCCTGAATGGTTCAGAGTTCTGCTTGCATTCTTCAACAAATTGATCAAAAATCATCAGTAATCGGATTCTGGATCGCAAAGTATTTCCAAGTATTCAGGGATGATTTCCGATTGCACTTCCACCCTTGAATATGCATTTTAGGTCTTCTTTCATTCCAGATTTCAAGACTTTTTTCCAAAAATAGGCGTCTGGATATTCACCAGTTTCCTTTTAGGAAGCGGAATTATTCGTGTAAATCCCGGTAGGCATTCACAAAATTCACCTAAACCTTACTTCGATTTGCAATCGTATCTAGCCCGTTCCTGCACACTTGAAAACCTTCTTTTTTTGATCAGAAAAACCTTGTTTGCACGTAGCTATTCTTCGTCGAGAATGGTTCGGTGAATCCACCAAAGCTTGAAATAGGGGTGATTTGAATTCATGATCTCATGACGAAGTTACCTTGGTCAGATTCTGGCACGCCTCGAGTTCATTGGATTGTAAGTTCGGCATTGATATTCTGGTAGTGAAAGTAAAGTCCAGCTTTGGCCCCCCATTTTTTAGTGAAGTCGTCTGGATGATGAGGTGCAGATTAGAATTGACTTTTTGTTCGATTAATTCGTTTGCCCAGGGTTTTCATCTCAAGACTTTTTTCAAAAGTGCAGGAGAAAGCTTTCCTAGGTCTTGCGAATATCTGCGGAAACTGGGGAATCGCAATAAATGCTTCGCCGAATTGTTGATCACTCCAATTTTCCCTGCAGCATTGAATTTGAGATAATGCCCGTATTTGATGTGCTGAATAATTTACTTGCGAGGAAAGGCATTTGCTCTTCCTTTTCGGCACGAGTCTTTTTGAATACATCCACACTCATTTAAAGCAATATTTACCTCCGAAAAGAACCTCCCATTGGGAGTCTTGGGTGAATGAACTCGAGAAATTCATCTGTATCGGATTGAATCCAGAAATCGGGCAACTGTATGATTGACGGAATTGACGTAGTAAATCAATTCACCAATCTGAATCAATGCCACCAATCCCTAAAATAGCTGCGAGCGGAGGCCAAGCTGGCTGTTGCGTAAAGAGCCAAAGTCCTAGGGTAAAGGCAGAAGGGAATGGAATCAGTGCTAATCGAATTCAACACAATAGAAAATCGGCTTATAGACCATATTTTTTCTAATCTGCGTAAAGCGTGGAGCGAGTCCAAGCCGAGCTCTTCAGCGGCTCTAGTGATGTGCCCATTGTGTTTTTGTAGGCTTTACGAATTAATAATTCGCTCGATTATCCTCGATATTCAAAATGGTTCCAGCATTGACGAAATCCTCTGATTTTTCTTGATTCTGAATTTTTTGGAGGAAAGATCCTCAGGCGCAAGACACTTATGATTGGTCATAATGACTGCTCGGCTCAATATTGCTGAAGCTCTTCTGATGTTTCCAGGGGCCAATGGATACTTGGACATCCGCTTGATCAAAGGCTCGGAGGTTTTCGGATGTCTTTTGTTGTAATTTTTTGAATAATAGGCAATGAAATGATTCTTGCCAAGGAGTGGGGATATCCTCGACCCGCTCCGAAGAGGCGGGAGTGTACTTCTATGTGTTTATCCGATACAGTAAATCCTGACGGAAAGTATTCTTCATAAACCAATGTGGTGAATCGGCATATTGGTCGCAGAGGATCAATCTGATATTTGACTTCCACAGGGTCGATTTAGGCTCCGACTCGAGCGTCACTTCACGGATTTGCAAAGCTGCCAAAAATTTGGCCTGAAGGGGCCAAGGTGTAGATTTCCAATTTTCATCCAAGAATGCGTGCCTTTATGCGCTTGGCTCAAACCTACCGGGCGCGATTCTTCTTTTGCATTTCGGTAAAATGCGCCTTTCTTATGTCCAAAAAAGCTCAGATTCAAACAATGTTTGCGTGATCGAGCCCAGATCTACTCGACAAATGCTTCGCGACTTCGCTTTGAATGCCGATGAATTGCTCGGGCATCAATCCTTTCCAGTTCCATTTTCTCCCAAAATCAACCAACTATTGGCATCCCGTCACTGCTACCGCTCAATGCGTCTCAAATTACGCGTTGCATCGAAGGTGAATTTCCAATGATATCTTTGAATTTATTTGTCATTGTCCTTTTCCAGGGTGTTCTTCTTATCCTTGAGAAGAATCTACTTCCAGTTTTTTTTCTACGAAGTTGAAGTTTGCGGAATTCAGGGTGGCCAAGAGTCTTTCGTTTTCCATGGGCTTCAGCCACAAAATCCGTTCACCTCTTTGATTGCTTTAACTTGCAAGATTCACATCTCATAAGCAGTGATCAAAACTACCACTGCTGATGGGTTCTAGCTCAAGAATACGATCCAACCAATAAATCCTTCCTGTTCCCCGAACTTACATTTTCTTGGTGGAAGTTCATGTCAAAAGGATCACATCGTAATTCTCATGTGGGTCAGGATTGGAAAGCAGGTCCGGTTGGTCTCGTGTAGTCCACTGTGCGAAATGTTCGCTTTCAGAAAAAATTTTTGCTGCTTTAAGCAAATCTTCATTGTCGTCAATGATTAAGATTTTCCGATTCGTTGCTTCGTTCATTTAAAAGGCTTTTCCGCGGGTTTGGGAAAAATATCCCTGAGTATTCACTCCAAATGTTCCAAAAGCCATTACCGAAAAATTCCGGCCTTCTAAATTAGGATGAAATATTGGTCATTTCGGAGTATTGAGCTGTTTTTAGAGGTTTCTATAATTCTTTTTTAAGGTAAAGAAAAATATCCGAACTTTGATAGCTTTGTTCGCCTGCGGCTCACGCAGGAGAGATGGCTCGCGTGAAAGTAATTGATTTCTCATTAAATCATCCTTATAGGGCTCTTATGCCATTTTTTTTGCATGGCATTGCATTTGGCGTTAGGGGTAGCCCCTGAAAAGGAAAAAACACACAATGGATAGAAAATTAGAAAGGGAAGTTTTGGACCCAAAAAAGTTCGCCCTTAACATCCTAGGTGGGTATGTATTAGGTGGTATTATATCAAATCCGGTATTTGGCAGATTTCATCGCTCTACTATGAATGTGGAGAAGGATCAGGTAAGTATCGCCACCGTGGAGTACTGGAGAATTTACAGATCTAATCTTTGGTATCTGGCCAGATCGAACCTGCACAAGACATTTTTCCTCGGATTTGCTATTTGAAGGTGGAATGGGTTGCCGAGGTAGTCTGGAGTCGCGGCCTAGTGAATAAGGGCTATACGATCTGACTCTAACTAATTCAAATCTTCAGCTGGATGTGTGTCTCGGGAGACTATGTGTGTATGAGGCAGCATTAATTAAAACCTACGTTCAGACTCGACATTTTTTGGATCAAAATGGATCTAAATCAACAGGGACAATTGGCCAGAGATCGACACCAGATTTCGCTTTGGAACCTCAATACAAGCGATCAAAGAACTTGCATGGGAAGAAACTGGTTTCTGACCGTGAGTTGAGAAGTCAAAGAGCAATTACGAATACAATTGTGAAGCGAAAGGAATTGACTTACAGGATCTTATCGACAGTGATTCCACTCGCTCGTTCCTAGTCAGCTTTCAGCAGCTCCGACAGTCGGAAGGTAGAATGAATGCTTCCTTAAAATGGGAGGTAGGTCAGATCTGAACAAATCTCGTGATTAGGCTTCCTATAGCAGGTCAATTAAGCGATGGATGCAAATTGATGAAATTGTCAGGCCCATCAATCCAGGGTCGCGTTATGGACAGATCGATATTTTGGATGAATTCAAGGTAAGAGTAGCGATTCGATGAACTGATTTTGCCAAAAGAATTGGACAGGTTTACGAGGAAAAATTCACACTTGAGCGGCGTAGATCATTGAAGTTAGAAAATCATGAAGATTTATCCCGGGACGGATTACCAATGGACGATTTGAAGTCCGATATTGAAATTCACCGGTGAAAGTCCAAAAGGGATCCGTCGTTGTCAGAGTGTTCGAATCCGATTGGAATTGGGTATAGCGAGCAGAAGCTTGCTTTTGCCGACAGGCGGATTCTTTAAGGATTACTGGCGCGAAATTTGGGTTTTTTTGTGATGAATGCTGCCGGGCAATTGCGAAAAGAGAAAGTATCCGGACTAGGACGAAAAAAACCCTGAATTCTATTGAAGTCTGGGAAGGACCTTCCACGAAGGTGAAAAAAGTGATTCGTGTCTGGGTATGAGAATTTTGGGGAATAATGAGATATTGGGAGAGTTGAAATTGATGTAGGGTGTTGGCATTGTCGGGTTGACGATGTTCTGATGTGCCCGCGGGGATGTTTCGATGGACTGATGTCGGGTTGCCGGATGGCAGAATGGCCATGTTTTTTTTGTCAGTTGTTCGAGGTTTTGAGCCCGGATGAAGGAAGGTTCTGTGCTGGATTTTTAATGATTTGAAGTTAAATAATAAAATATGGAAAGAATAGTGCCACATTTTAAATTCGAAAGCTCCAGGTCTGGCAAAAGGCTATGGATTTTGGAGAGATATATTTTAGTGTATCTCGTAGTTTTCCAAAAGGATGAATTATTCAAATCTGATATCACAAGCAGACGCGCTGCAGATTCTATTGCATTAAATTATCGCTGAAGGATCCATCTCACAATCCAATCCGTGAGTAGTAAAAAAAATTCTTGGCTATGCTATTCGATCACTTGCCGAAGTTAGTCACTTGTTTACATAAAGCAGTAAGAAGAAAAATATAATTGATCAAGATCAAGTTTACAAAACTTTATGCAGAAGCTTTTCATCTAATGGAATATGATTTGGCAAGCCTTCAAATCGAAATTTCAATCTAAAAACCAACAAATTGATCGAGGTTTTCAATTCCCACATCACGCATTCGGTCATCGAACAACTTAATTTAATAAAAACAAACGATCGAGGTTCAGGTTTCACATTCGGGCATCGGGCATCGGGACATCTAACATTGAAAATCCATTGGAAAAACATCATCAAAACCGTAAACCTCAGGAAAATGGTACTACTGAGGAAAGTAGAAACCACCGCGCTGGACGGGATTCAAAGTCGAAATCAAAAAAGGCGAATTCGTGGCCATCATGGGCCCGTTCAGGATGTGGAAGTCTACCACATTGAATATCACGGTCTTCTAGACAATCCCGATGGGGAGAGTACTTCTTTCCTAGATCAGGGAAGTTGCCAAGTTCTCTGAGCGCCAAACGACTTCCTTAAGAAAAGGTAACATCGGCTTTGTATTCCAAAGTCCTTCAATCTAATCGATTTGAATGGACTGTATTTGAAAACGTTGGAGCTACCGCTACTGTAGTTGAAAAATCCCTTCCGATTGAGCGGAAAGCAGAAAGGTGGAGGAAGTGCTAGGTCGAATGAATATCCTGCCAACCGTAGAAACCACTTTCCTAGGCAGCTCGGTGGACGCAGCAGTCCGCAGCACACTGCCAAAACACCAGCGAGTGGCAATTTGCCAGAGCTTATCGTGGGCTAAGCCAGTCCGTGATCCTTGCGATGAGCCTTACAGGTAACTTGGATTCAACTAACGGCGAGGATGTTTAATGCCGCCTTTTTTAGAAGGAATTAAATAAGAAGGAACTACCATTGTGATGGTAACACACTCTCCGCATGATGCGAACTATGCCCACCGGAATTTATCAATCTTTTTGATGGGAAAAGTGGTGACTGAGAATATCAGAGAGCAGTTTCATGTGTAGGTGGAAGTCGGGAAGTGGGAAGTCGGGAGGTTAGCGAAATTTGGTGCACACATTAGACTTTGTGGGTGAGATTTATTGCAGTTTTTGTTTATCAGTTTAATATGAAATATTTTATGATTTTAAATTATGAAAAAAAAACTTACGAATCTGGCAAACTGCCATGTCTTGTTTGGCAGAGGAAGTTTTTGTGCTATCAAAGGCCTTTCCCAAAGGAGAATTGTATTAGCCTTGACTTTCTCAAATCCGTCTAGAGCAGTGGATTCCATAGCTTTAAATATTGCCGAAGGTTCTACTGGAATTCTCAACCTGAATTCAGGAAATTTGTCGGCTTCCTTACGCCACTTAGCAGAAGTAGTCAACCTGCCTTTCAACAAAGGGCAGAACTTCGTGGATACATCGAGAAGAATCTTTTAAATGTCTATAAACAGGCTTTTTGATTTAATGAATAGCAGTTGCCGCCTTTCAGAAACACATTAATATACCTTCAAAATAACCTCCCACCTTCCAAACCTCCAACTCCCAAACCTTCCCACCTCAAACTTCCAAAACTTGCCCACCTCCAACTTCCACTCCCCATTGCTCCGCCACCAACTTACCCTTCGCTTCCGCAGGCTTCATGAAGGTTCAAAAAGATCTTCCGCTATCAACTTGTTTTTGGTTTTGGCGCGTTGGCCGTGACACTGTGATTTTGATTTAATGCTTGGGTAAAAGATGGCTAAGTATTAGTCGCAATCATTTGAGAAATAGATCACATCTACGGCCGTGATGACGAATCACGATAATAGCGGTGTATTGTGGACTTTTGGGAATTACACCTGGAAGATTGGCAGAAGCGATGAGGCTGAGCTTTCTCAGGTGGAATTGCGGCTGGGGCTTCCTCCATGTTATTGATGGAGTGCGTTCGAAAATGGAACTACCAAGATGACCGGAAGCGGGGCTTTTTGTCGATCAAGCCACTTCGATATTTTCCGATGTCGAATTTTTAGAGGAAATCCAAACCAAGATAATGACAGGCTCAATAGCTTGCGATATCAGAAACGATGGCCACCAAACTCTTTGGCTCCCCGAAAGAAGCGATGGAAAAATCTGTTAAAAATGGCAGTTTTGATTTTCAAAATGAGGAGAAGTGACCAGGAGTCTATCAGGATTTCGGTTTCTAGAGAGGTTGGACAAGCCCGACTATTTTCTATCTTTTTCCTTTTTAAGCAGATGCTTGGTGAAGGAGTTCACTGGGTAATTTACAATGCCTCTTACTTATTTACTTGCTACGTCCAGAAACAGATGTGCTGGCTTTAATAATTCAAATAGCAGGTTTATTAGCTAGGCTGAAGGCAGCAATGGTCTTCAGCATTTGTCCAGTTCTATGGGAGATACCTACTTGTATGGCACGTATGAGGATGGAAACAATAGCAGGAGGAAGGATCAGCTATGTGAAGTATTTTTCAGCTATTGCCATCTTCATTTTTGTGATCGCCTTGTATCAACTTTATTGAATTGGGACTACTGCCAGTATCTATGAGCCGCTTGAAGAAATCGGAGTTAAAAAAGTCTATGGGCAGCGGAGTAGGAGGGAGGACTTTTGGACAATTTATGGTAAGTTTCTTCTACTTACATTCATGGCATTGATTCTGGCAATAATGGCAACATTTATTTTTTGCAAACCATTTTCAGCAAGAGTGACATCCAAAAAACCCTTGAGCATGGTCATTCCAGGCACTGAGTTAAGTTTCTGCTTTTAGTTGGGGATGTTGGTTGCTTGACTAGGCTTTTTTGGCTGGAAATTTATTCGGGCTGTCTACCTCTCAAAGTTCAAAGCCAGTAGAGGTGATGGAAATAACTATTAAGGGGAGTTTCGGAGAATTGCTAGCACGAAAAGGCTTGGTGGTTTTTCAGTTGTGCTATTTCTCTTTTGCTATTATTGGGATTCTCAGTGATCAGTAAGCAAATGTCTTTATTTCAAATCAAAAACTTGGGCTATGATCCAAAAGCCCATCTCCTTCAGACAATTGCTTCACGGGTATAATCCCAAACAATTAGCAAATCCTTTTTGGGACAACTCAAAGTCTCCAGGAAGTGGAGAAAACGCCTTCTAGTCTAAGTCATCCTTTGGTTGGATTACAAAGTTCACTATTGGTCTTAAATGGGAAGGTAAGAATCCGATGAGCAGGAAGTCGAAAATGTATCTATTAATATGGATGATCGAAACCAGTGGGTTTTGAAATTAGTGAATGGTAGATCTTTTCTCTCCTGACTGGGAGATGAAGAATCTTAAGATTTTTTTGAATGAAGCCGCTGGTGCAGAACTATCGGTTTTGCAGAATCCAATCGTAACAAGTTGTAAACCTGTGGGGGGAGAGATGAATAAAGAAGTAATTAGGAGTGTTGGTGGAAAGAGTTTCAATTTCGAAGTCCTTGAAGGAAAATGTCAAAGCCGCATTTTTGAAATATGATCCGGAATTTGCCACAAAAAAATATATGGTGAGGATGCGGTCTCAAAATTCAGCAGGAAACCATTGCTGGAGTTTTGATGCCATTTTTTGATAAAGCAAACTGCTCCAACCTATGGATTATTCCTTTATGGGATGCCGATTACCAGGTCGCTTTATGCTTCTGAGCAGCGAGTATTCCAATCATGGCAAAATACTTCGGGGTAATGGCTTTTCTTGTCTTGCCTTGGACTATTTGGTTTGCAAGCTTTCACCGCCGAAAAAAGCGTAAAGAAAGAGATTGGAGTTCGCCAACGTCATGGGTGCTTCCACTATGGGTTACTCTCCTCGCACTTTGGTTTTCAAAAGATTTTGTGAATCTTCATTCTTGGTTTCCATAGTGATTGCGATGCCTTGCCTTGGTACTTTGCGAACAACTGGCTGGAATCCTATGCTTATCAGACCATTTAAGCTGTGGATTTTTTGTAGCAATCGGGAAATTACTAATTCTGATCGCTTGATCACTGTTAGGATCTTCAGGCCTTCAAAGCCCGCATCTTGCGACCCCAGTGGATAGTTTGAAGAGCGAGTCAGGATGGGCATTTTTAGATTGTTGATTTATGAGATTGAATTCAGCTTTTAGCGTGATTTGTAGGATTGAGCTCAGTTAGTAAAAGGTGTTCTGTGGGGACCACAGACCACGCGCAGTCCCCATTTGCCTCGATTCGTGTTCCTAACGGACCGAAATATGATTTCCCATGAGGGGAGAATCAATATTCGCCCACATGAAGGGGATATGTTCCTGCCATTCGTGCGGACACGAACGGCGGGCATCGGTTATTTATCCCGTGAGCGAATCAAAATATTCGTCAAATGCCAAACGGAGGCGAAAATATTTATATCATCCTAGTTTTTGCCGGAAAGCGAACGATTTTGTTCGAAACTTGGCATATTCAAAACTATTGAAAAAAGGGCTTCTGAGTCCAGAAGGCTCTTTTTAATGGCCACAAATCCTGAATACTATTGGCCACAATTCAAGGTCACTTATTAAATATTTCCTATGTGCTTAAGAACATGTAACCATTGCAAATCAGGAATAAGGAAGCATAAATTCATATTCGTTTATCAATATTCTTGGGCTCTCAGATAAGGTTGTTGGCCAGTTTGTATTGGATTATAAACACTTTTTGTGATCAATGAATTGTCTTACGATACCCAATTTCAAAGATTCAGACCGTATTTACAGGATTCATGCGGATATTCATTCGGAGGGAATCACTGCGGATATGGTCAATTGCTCCAGCTCTATGGCGGGGAAGCACTTCCTGCGGAATTTCCAGAAGTGGAAATATGCTGTAAAACTTTAGACAAAAAAGAGGGTTCTTATTTGCGTGAAAAAAGTTAGACCAAAACATCAAAGAAGATCATGTTATCTGGGGCCAGTAAAGACTTTTTCAATTGTTTTTCGGACGCAACTTTTAGAAGAAATGTCCTGATGGGGTTTTTGGCAGAACCTAATACCATGGGCGATTCAGTAAAGTGTAGCTGAGAAAGTTATTTTCCGGGAGAGAGTTGCCTTGGGTAAATCCCTTGGCTCTTGACAATGGACATGGACTTCCGTATTACATGGAAATTTAGTGAGGACATTCCACCCAAAATTTACCCATTTCCATTTATTGATTTTCTTCCTTTTCAATGGAAGGGGCTTAGAGGGAGCTCAATTACTTCTTGGCTAGGGTTAATATTTTTCAGACCTATTTGAAATAAATGGAAAAATTTGCCGATTCGGAAAAGCTTTTAAACCAAAAACTTCTATCCTCTGAGTCAAAAAGAATGTTAGAACCCGAAGTTGAGCAAGCGTTTTTCGGGGAAGGAGCCGACCTATGGATGCCATGCCTGGCAAAACGGAGGAAAAATTGGAATATGGGGAAGTGCAACCGCTTGTTGGTATTCAACCTAAAAAAAGTGATTTGATGGAGAATTTGACCCAATTTCAACATCACATTTATAGTCTATCCGTTTTTGTAGCGGTAGCGCTCTTTATTTTGATCCATTAGCATGTATTCAATTTTATGGAAATCTGGTCTACGGCCCAGATCTTCTAATTCGGGCCAAGGAAGTAGGAATCGAAAAGTAATGGGTTTCATTGCGGATCACATTGATTAGACAGTTTTTTTGATGGGAATCGATTTTTTATCTGGTTTCATCTCTTTCGATTTGCAGTAACCGTTAGTTGACCATTCTTTACTTCCTTCCAATTCAATGAATTAGCAGGAAGAGAAACTTTTGCCGTTTCCATTATCTTCAGGTCGAATTTTCTATGGAAATTCTACTTCTTGGGAGCAATTGGGACAGGATTGCTTTTGCAGGTATTTATCCTTCCGTTCTTCTTATCAGGATTTAGCCGATCAGTATACAAAGGGGGAAGTGTCCATGGGACATCGAAAGCGGGAATGATCCGTAGTTCTTTTGGTTTGGATGTTTCAAATTTTTGCGGGTTTCCAATCATTCTTATTTGTTGCCTACGATTTTCGCCAGTGTATAATCAAAATTGGATTAACATCCAAAATAAGAAAATTGGCTTTTAAAAAGGAACAAGGATTTTAATCACTTGTCGGATTTGTGATATTTACCCGGCAATTTAGATTGATTAGGCTGAAATCATTTCAAACGGAGCAGATTCTGTCCAAAAATAAAAGGCAATGATGGGAGGCCAGGTTTTACCCTCCACAGGATTTTTTTACCGGTAGGGCGGGGTTACCCTTGGGGAGGATCTTGATTTACCCTTGGGTGGGCAGAGGGGGGAAAAGGAATTCCCCGAAAGCAAAAAAAAACCTTTGGGGGAAAAAAAAAAAACCCCAATGGGTGGGAGTTGGCCCAAAAAAAAAAAAAATTTTTGGCGAAGGAAAAGGGTTTTTTGGGGGGGGGAAAACCCCCTAATTGGATTTTGTTGAAAAAAAAAAACCCTTAGGGGGATGGGGAAAAAGTTGTATCTTCTCT
>Ga0163217_1093575_pt1 | contig 14092 bp, 15 predicted proteins | sample SynspAceP_FD_185933 | JGI IMG/M metagenome (GOLD analysis project Ga0163217, IMG submission 185933) | Saline lake microbial communities from Ace Lake in Antarctica - Synechococcus sp. Ace-P (PacBio error correction) | ecosystem: Environmental > Aquatic > Non-marine Saline and Alkaline > Saline ... | reverse complement strand
GTGCCTTTCTGGAAAGTTGAGGCTGGTTGACGTTGTTGGCCATCAGGCAGTTAGGTGGATCCCAAGGTGCCCATATTGCCGCCAAAGCCGCTAAAATCCGGAGCCGATGGCCTGCGGTGGCCACCAAACAGGAATCGGGTTCTTGGCCACGGCTGAATCGCACTTGCCTGGGGAAAGCACCAGTAAAAGTTGCGCCCAGATCCGTGGGTGTCATCAAGCTGGATGATGTGTTTCACCGCGAAGGCAATCCCGGTGGTAGGGGTGAGGTTGAAGGGCGGTGCGGAAGCGATAGCTCTGGCCGGCGAACTGGGCCTGTTCCCGATTGCGTGCTGGTGAGGCTCTGAATCGTGTTATTTGGGCCAGGCTGGCGTACTCACCTTTGAAGGGCGCTGAAGTCGAAGGTTTTTTTTTTTTTTTTTTTTTTTAGGATGTAGGGTTTAAGTTGTGTTAGTACTCGCTGTCGAGGCGCAGTCGGATCCAATCTCCTTCCTGCTGGAACGCGGAGGCGCGGTCCGGCTCCGGGCTTGTTGAGTGTTGGTGGATATGGTGAATTCCCTGTCCTGGGCAAAACGTTGGCACGTCTCAAGCCCGTGTGGGTGGGGTTATTTAGGTAGGTGTCGCCGTTGACGGTGGATGCCCCGAGCCAGGCCCCGCACCTTGGGCCAGCAGCGGAGCTGCTGTCGGGAAGTAAGCGGGTCGGCCTGACTCGCCCTGGGCCAGATGCAGCAGAAAGGCCGAAACAACCTCATTACCTCAGGAACCAGAAAACCAGCCGCAGGGCTGTTGTGTCCCCTGGCCAGCATCATGGCCATCATTTGAACGTCCTGGCTGGCGGGTTGCGCCGGAGACATCACGGCAGGCGGTTGTCTCTTGCGAAGGGAACAGATCCCAGGCCAGGGACGCTCGGACGTGGCAGCCGATTGGCGGGGGCGGCGTGGGCTGAAGGGGTTGGGGCTTTTGGGGGCTGGGCGGAACAATTCCAGACGAGGCTTGTGGAACTGCGGCTGCAGGCTCCAGATTCAGGGCCTGAATCAGATAGTGAATTTCAAGCAGGCTTGGGCCCGCAACATGGGACGGCGGTGGATGGCAACGGACAGGCCGCCACTGTGGAGGCGGCAGAGGAACGGCCAGGCACGGGGGCGGTGGTTCGGGCAGCTCGAGAGCAAGATCTGGGCTTCGAACCAGCCGAGCCCGCCACCACGCCAACGCGACGTCAGCAGGCTGAGACCAAGGCGTGAAGCTGGGACGCAAACAGCCCGAAATGACACGTTGCAGGGCCGTGGCGATTAAGTTGCGCCAAATGTATCGTCGATGGCCAGCTGATGACTCGGCCCATACAACCCACATTTTCTTACACGGTCACTGGCAACATTCGCCCCCATGACACCAACCGCCTCACTGTCAATTGCCCTCAATTTGACGCTCTTGCGCTTGAAACCAGTGGGAAAGCGTTGGGTCGCGCCGCTGCCACTCCGCTTGGCCTTAGGCCTCTCAGCCCCACGCTTCATTGCGGGCGGCGAGTTGCGGCGTGAAGCGATTCGCCAGGCAGGTCCAAAGCTTCACTGGGATTTGAAAACAACCCTCAGGACGACGCTACAATCTGGCTCTGGGATGGGTGCAGCCTTTGAGGTTTCTGCCGTAGAGGGACCTCAGCGGACCGCTGGAGATCTCAATGACGGCACCGCCTCCCTGCCGCTTGCTGGCAGCGTTGATGCTTTCTCGGGCCTGACCCTGTCCCAGGGCCCGTCTCTGGCTGGAAACTCCTCTCAAAAAATTCAGCTGCAGCGCCGGATCTGTTTGCTGAGCGTGGTTGCGTCCACGCCCCCTGCGCATCGCTGTTGAGTCGGCGAGGTGGAGCGCCTGGTCTTCTTCACCCTCACCCACCTCAGAAGCCCTTCCACGAAACCCAGGGCGTCGTGTCGATCAGTGGGGCCCCACGCTGGTGCTGCGATCCGAAGGCGGGTGGGATCACATCGGATGGCCAAACCTGACAGCGGGTGGTGGGTCCAGCGGAGTCTGCCCGGTGCGACTCCCGCTTCAAGCGCACCCGTGTTGGAACCTGCTGGCGCTGGTGCGCGACGGTGACCAGCTCCAGGAATCCATTGCTCTTCGATGGAGACACGATCAAGCTGGAGCGGCGTTGCCCCAGGAAAGATGCCAGCAATTCGGCCCAAGTTGCAGTCACCACCCTGGCCCGACGCAGATCACCGTCAACGTTGATTGGCGAAGTGAAATCACCGGAACGGCTTGCAGGTTTCCTGCCAGCACGCCCTTGATGCAGGCGATCCTGGCGGCCGGGAGGACGTGGAAACCTGGCGCGCCAAGAACGTCACAGCTGGAACTGGTGCGGATCACCGCAACGGCTTCGGCCATTGCGCCGCCAATATCGCCTTGATTTACAACCAGGGAGTTCATCCACGGCCAGCAACCCTCCGTGGTGGATGGCGACACGGTGATCGTCAATCGCACGCGCTATGCGAATCAGCGCGGAATGCCGATCGGGTCGTCAGCCAAGCCCTGAGCGGATTTGGTCAATGTGTTGAACCTTGTTCCGCCTGCTCGGACAGCAAACCAATTAAAACTGATGCGCATCACCTGGCTGTTGAGCGAGAAATTGGCCGTGGGAACGCGCAACCCGCAGGCAGCGAAGATTCTCGATCAGCTCGGAGCAGGAGGGCGTCAATGGCGCTGATCGGCCTCTGCGCAGCCTGAGTTAGATCAGCTGAGCGACGGAATCTCCGAGCGGCTAGCAGTTTCGAGTGGGTTCGGCCTACCGCTGCGCAGGATCACCACTACGATTGCGTCCCCACGGCCGGCAGATCTCTGTGGCTGCTGGCTGAACTGACCGGTTGCGCGGCTAATTGGCCCTGTTTTAATCTCCATTTTGCGTGCCCGGCGGGAACGCTCGCCCTGGTTGGCATGGCCTGGTTGATGCACAGCACCCGCAGTGGGCTGGCAGGCGGCCCGGAGTATGCTTCAGCCAAAAACCCATCCCGGCACGAAGCCCTTTGCCCGAGCAGTGGCGGTGCTGAGAGGCTGCACATTGCTGACGGCCCACGGATCCAGCAGCCAGCAGTAGCCTGAGCCAGCTGTAGAACGGCAAAGGATCGAGTCGCTGGAAGCTCGCTCCGCCGACCGCCCGACTTTCGGCGCATTCGTGTGCTCTGATTCAGCCGCCACGACGTTACGATCAGGGTGAAGGGTTCGAAGCTTGTGCTTGACTGCCGAATTCTTCGCAAATTCGAGCACGCGGCACCAGGCGCGGTTTCGCGCCAGGACTGCCGCCGCAGGAATCACGGGCGCGCTTTGCCGTTCGCTGGAGGGTCATCTCAAACAAAGGCCAAGCCGACGCTTGGGCTGACCTGGTTCTCTGGAAGGTGGGCGCCACATCCGAGGCTGCCGATCAGGATGCGGCGCCGAATTGGCGTCCAGTCATAGGGATCTCGTAGAGAGCAAGCAGACCGGCGGGCCAGGCCCAGGAGCTGCCATTGGCGTCGAATCTCCACAGGCAGTCCTGGCTGCGGGCACGGATGCTGGTGGGGCGACGGGAAGGCGAGCGGCTCAAATTCGGCTTGGCTTGACCAGAAAAGCCCCGATGCGTTGCCTCAAGGCATCGCCACCGCTGGGCGGGCACGTTTTTTGCTGAGTTAGCAGGAAATCCAGCGCTCGCCACTACCCACCCCAGATCACGGGCCGTGTGTGTCGGCATCGAGCGGGGACCGCGTCGGTTTGGTTGTCTCGTGCTCCGCCTCGGCGTGGGTCATCACCTTCTCGTGTGATCGGGCCTGACCCCAGCCTAAAGCGGGCGATCGTCCCGGGGTCGTCGCGGCACATGGGGGCTGGGGCCTCGGTGGGAGGAATGCATCCAGGGCGATCGGGGCAGGCACCCATGTCAGGTCGCAGGACAGGGCCACCGCATTGCTGTTTGGCGGTCGCCAGGTGTGGGCCGGGTAGATTCGATGCTGTAGGCGTGCAGGCGCGCAGACGGGCGCACCGTGCCCCGTGATGTGGTGAACATGGCACCCAGTGTAAGGCGTGGCGGCGCGTCTGCTCCTTGATGTGCGAAGATGGCTGGCTGGCACAGCGGTGCGAGCCGAAAGGGAGCGGTGTATGAATACAGGCCAAAGGCATCACGTCAATAAAAAGTATTAGTTGTACTTAATGACGCCAATCCAATCAAGGAGCACAAGTTTGCTGGCATGGATTTCCATAGCCACTCGAGGCGTTGATTTTGAGGCGTGCCGTTTGTCTGGTGTGCGCGGCTAACCCTGAGGCACGTGTGCCGAGCTCAGCGGCCACGCTGATCTGAATCTACAGGACCCAGACAGGCGTTGAACGTACCTGCAACAGCGGGGCTGGGGTCTTTCCAGGCTCCATGGGGCTTCGCCAAATCCCTGGGATGCTGCATCAGATTCGCCCGCTACTTTGGAGCCATGAGCCCGAGGTACGGCCATGAACTTGGGTTAACCAGCCCAAGGCCACTTTCTATCATTCGTCAGCTTGCGATGGACGGTCTGGCGCGCGCTTTGCGATGGCCTTGATGATTTGCGGGTCACACTGCTGAACAATTTGAGCGGATCTGCTGCCGCCAACGCCTGAGTCGGGTGCTCGAAACTCCAGCGCCGGGGGGATTTTTTTTTTTGGGGCGGGGAGCTGAAATCAACCTGGATGGGGGGGAAAACCCCCCCCCCCGAAGGTGGGTGACACCAGGCGCCCCCCTAACTGGAGGTCTCCTGTGTGGCGATCAGCAAGGCGGCCTGCGACCGTTCTCGACGCTCTGGAGGATTCCGCTTTGCCTGATGGAGCATCCTCAGTTTCCTGGATTGCGGCGTTGTGCGGCCGTGTGTGAGGCTTGGCAGGCTCTCCACTGCGAAACAGCGCACGCTTCCGCCCCTCTTGCCGATCTGGTGGTTGGAGCTGGCAGCCCCAGTGATGAGGTGCTCCGCGGCGTGAGTGCCTGGGCGCCGCAAGATGGCCGCCTATCAAAGGCCAACGGCGCTCGCCTTGCGCTGGTTGTGCTCCCCGGACGAACTGGGCCGTCGAAATCTGGGCCGCAGCGGACCCCGCGCAGGAACAGGCCACGCCTCTCGGAAAGCAGGGCCTGAGTTTCCAGAGCCTGCGCCTGGACTTGAAGAGATCTGGCAGCCGGCACGCGCATCCCAGGTCAACCCTCCCTAGGCTGCTGATAGACCAGCTGGGACCTGTCTGACCTGGACAGTGGCTTGGCGGAGGCAAGCCAGCTTCAGCCTGCTGGACTGCAGTGGGAAAGCAGGTGATAGGTGGTGATCACCCGACGCGGGTTCAGGTGGTGCCCGGCTTGTGCCCGAAGCGCAGCGGTCTTACCAGGAAGCCACCATCTTCCTGGCCGAAGCGAATCGACAATTTCCATGCGACCGGCCCGCTTGGCTCTCAGTGCGGTTGGATCTGGTGGATGAGCTGCGGAGGAGGGATTGAGCAAATGACACCGACCTATGTGGATAGCTGTTTTGGTGTTGTCGGCGCTGTTCCTTCGGCGAGGCGGGCTATGGCGCTGCTGAGACGTGGCTCTGCTTTCAGGGCGATTCAACCGCTTGGGGTCAGTCCTGGGTTCTTGCTGAGTTAGAGCTGTTTCGTCAGCAACGGCTGAGCTGATCGAGGCCCCGTGGCGGCGATTTCTTTTCAGGGCTCGATCATTGGCTTCAGGAGTTCAGAGCCGTCGCGCTTACGCAGCGGCGATGCTTGCATCTGGCCTGGCGAAGCGGCACAATCTCCTGCATCGCCACAGCTTGATCGAAACCTTGGTCAGGGCAGCCGATGCCCTGAGCCTTCCCTTGCCAATGGATCGAACTGACGCGTTGAGCTGCGCTAGCCCCGTTCTATGCATCCTCTGAGATTCGGGACTACCGGGAGCCCTGCAGCAGGCGTCTCAGGTCTGCTGCCTGAGCAAGAGCCTCCAGGAGCCGAAACGCGTGGTGGAGCAAGCTGATCGATCGAGATGGTGCATCTGTTGGCTGATTCAGTTCAGCCAAGATGTTGTGGCGGGACGAGCTTGTCAGCGCCGTCACTCCCTGGAGCAGAGGCCTGAACAGTCCTGGGTTATGAGTGACTCGCCTTCGGGAGTGGCAGCTTTTTCCTTGGCGATTCGCATGCCTTGGCTGCTCCCAACAGCAGCACCCCTGCCCTGGCAAGACTTCCTACGATTCCGCAGGGCAGCAACGTTAAGATCATCCTCGGCCTGGCGAGCAAGCAAGCAGAAGCTGCCCGCGGGCCCAGGGCGGAGGCCGGAGGCTCTGGCAGGACACAGGGTGACCAAGTGTCGCGATCGCCGCCCCGAACCAAGAACCCCAGGATGATGGTCGATCATCGAATCTAGTTCTGTTGGATGCGCTTCAATGGCTGGCTTTGCCTGGTCTGAGCAGATCCCTCACCACGGCCTCCGCACCGCATCCGCGAAACCGCTTTGATGCCACTCACATTCCTTGGTCACCCAGGACATTCTTTCAACAGCTGCCAGCCTCAGCATGGGGAATTCAAAGGCCTGAATCAAACCCCTGCTCCTCAGCTCACTAGGGACCGCGGCAGTCATTGTCCAGCCGTTGCAAGCCAGCGCAACTCGCTTCCGCCATGGCTGCAAGAAGACCCAACTCCCCCAGGTGGTTGTCTGCTGGGCTTCCGCGGTTTGAGGACACGCGGACTACAAGCCCCGGGCGCCACTAAGGAAAAGCTCGGCGAGGCCTTCCAGTGGATTTGCGATTCTCTTCCTCTTGGTCGAAGGGTCAGTTTTTGTGATCCGGCGCGGTTGGAGACAGTTGCTGGGGTTGTGCGCGAGCTAACACCGCTCCATCACTCCACCCACTTGTAGATCCAGACTCCGCGTGATTCTTCGCTTCACCATCACGCTTCTGCAACGGCTGCCTCAGCCGCCGTGGGCTAGCATGGCGCTTTCTTGGGGGAGCCTTGGGCGCGAGCTGCCGCAGGCCGATCAAGCGGAGGCGCAGTGATCTGTCTTACTCTGGTAAGTGACGTGCTGGAGTTGAACCATGGACGCCATTCCTACCCTCTCCTCGAAGGGGCAGGCTAGGTGATTCCGGCCCGGCTGCGGTCAGCTAACTGGCTTTTGAGCCGGGCCGATCGCCTGGCTCTCAGTCTGTGGAACCGGTATGGTCTGCGCCTTCACACCCCAAGGGGGCAGGGCGGACCCGGCTCTTGCCCGGCGCCCTGATCGGCGCTGCGGGCTACCACGGACCCACCGTTTCCCTTGAAGCACGATCGGATCTACCAGCCTTGTTCGCCAGCGCCCAGAGCACCATGAGTCTGGCGTGGCGCTCGACACCATAACGTCCTGGTGCAGGTTGCTCACCAACGATTGATCCAGAGCAGGCCGAGCGGGCAGCCATCTGATCGATGGCAGCTCCGCCTGCTTTGTTGCCGATTCACCGGTGACGCTTAGTGGAATGGGTGTGCGTGGTGCCTATTCGCTTGTCGCCGAGTTGGTCATCCGTGCCTTTGAAGGTCTGATGGCCATCCGCAGGTGCATCTCGAGCAGATGATCAGGTGGCTGAATGCCCTGGAGTTTGCATGCGCCATGGGCTCGAACTTTGCGACTCCCCTGCATCTTGGGCCCGCAGCGAGGGCTGCCGTGCCCTGCGATCACTTTGACGCTCCCTGGCCCGCTGTGCTTGCCGGCCTCGGCTCACACCTGCCCGTTGAGGGCCTTGAGCTGGCTGAGATCTGGCGGGGCGAACCCTTCGGCGCGCCGCGGCGTTTCTTCGCCCAAGGCAAGGGAGAAAAGGAAGGCGCTGATGCCGAATTCCTCGGCGATTCCAAGCACCCGGCCACCAGGGGCCCGGTTCTCGAATCACAGACCCGCAGGGATCACGGGCGACTAAGCCGGACCAAGACGGGCCATCTCGAACATCCGGCTGGCCGCTTGTGTCTGCCAGACTTCGTTCGCGGTAGGTGGAGGCCACATTCGCTTTGCTGCGATCAGAAGGCGCCGCTTAAACGTGGGTCCCAGTTCGTAGGGAATCTCCATTAGAGGCGAGCAGTCGGCAGGCCAGGGCCCATGAGGCCGTTGCGATCGATCTCCACCGCCAGCTGATCGCCACGGGCCGCATCACGGCGGAACGGCTGAAGGGCGTGAAGGCGCTGCTGGTTTCCGGGGCCGGCTCCCTTGGCCCGTGCAACCAGCTGCTCGCGGATTGCTGGGGGCGCAAAAACTCCTCACCGCCGTCGGCTTGGCATCCCAGGTATCACCGGGCCCGTAGTTGTCGTGCATCACCTGAATTCGTCGATGTCGCCCGCCTGCACAGCCCCAGCGATGATGGCCCCCTGGCGTCAGCGCTTTTGGCCGCAAGATGGCCGCCTATTCAGGCAACTTGGGCGACCCGGCAGCGCAAGGAACAGGCAACGCATCTCGAGGCAGCCCTTGAGTTTCCAGGCTGCAGCTGGATCTTGAAGAGGTCTGGGGCAAGCTGAAGCGCATCCCAGATTCAACCGGCGCGGTTCGGGTTGTGGCCGGCTTGTGCCCGAAGAACAGCAGTTCTTACCAGGAAGGCACATGATTACTCTGCATCTGGCCTGGGCGAAAGCGGCACATCTCCTGATCGCCACAGCTTGATCGAAACCTGGCCAGGGCAGGGCGTGCCCAGGCCGGACGAAAGTCCTTCATCCCGTTCCGGCCAGGGCTTGATGCGACCCAGCCAGGCATGCGGCTGATGTTCATGCGCCACGGCCAGTCAGGCCAGCGCGGATCGACGAAACGGAGGCAAAGGGAGGCCAAAGGTGCCAGCAGAGCCAGCACCTGACACCGTTTGCCTGGCGAGCGGTGGAGCGTTCCTCACGAAGCTGGGTGTCGCGCCATGCACTTGGTGTTTTCGATTGGCCAGCGCTGCGCACCAGTTCGCACGCATTTGGGCTTTTGGGGCTGGTGCGCAGGGTGGTGATGAACAAGTGGACGTCGGAAACGGCGCGTCGCGCAACCACTGCTCACCCACGCTCGATGATTCCAGCTGGCACCCGCCCAGCGCTCACGGAGTGTCTGTTGGCATTGCGGGCTCTGAGCTTTGCCAGCGCACCTGGCGCCATGGTGCTCGAACACGCTGACTTCCAACAGGAAATGCGGTGGTCCGCGGAAGGAGGGAGACGATCTGTTGTAAAGCCGGCGCGCTGGTGTTTTGTGCCGTCAGAGCAGTCGGCGCCTGCTCGGCGCGAGTTGAAAAACACGCGAGGTGTTGGAGCGGCTATCCGCCTGAACAACACACCCCCAGCCAGCGTGCTCAGCAGGGCTTTCAGAGGCGCGCGCTCGTGGGATCACCTGTATGAAGAGGTCTGGGGCGATCGCCACGCCAGCCTCCCGGGTCGAGATGGGACTGGGTGAAAGAGTCGCCCCATCCAGCGCCATCAGGCTGAGCAGCTGAGCCCTCGCGGTCTTTGCGTCACCAGTTCACGCTTTGTCGGAAACCTTGTCTTCGGACTAGACGCGAGCATCCAGTTCCCTGAGCAACCCAAAGAGCTCGCTCCAGGCCCCGCGCCGAACAGGGAGGAGGAAGGTGGGAGTCGCAACGGTGCCTTGGGCCAACTCCAGATTCCAGGCGCGCGGCGCCGAACGCTGGGATGCCGCGCAAAAACTGCTCCAGATCCCTGGGCTGCGTGCAGTCCGCGAGGATTGCCCAGGATCGCATCAACAGAAGCAACCAGCTGGGGGTAACGGACCCCTCGCGTACGCCTCCGGCAAGGCCTGCAGAAGCGATAGATCGGGACTGGCAGCAAGCTGGCCAAACAAGAGCAGTCCCGATAAAACCAGGCCAGCTTGGCCGGCCAACGACCCTTGTGCCTGCACTTTTCAGTCAGCCCTGGCGATGCCCTGAAGCCTTCCCTGCCAATGGATCGACTGACGGTGGAGCTGCGCAACGCTTGCAGTTTGAGTATAATTATCTAAGTGCGCATGTCCCAGGCTTGATGCCATTCCTCTGCAGATCCGAGACCTAACCGGAGCCCTTGCAATCAGCCTGCTGGCAGGTCGGGCACGCGAACACAAGCGCAGCCTCAGCCAAAACAGGCCCGGCCGCGAGGTACTCAGCGGGGCGACCGCGTCGCGGTCAGCACCCTTAGAGCGGAATCGAACCAGCGTTGGCGCAGCGATCACCCCTGCAGTGGGTCAGAACTGCCGGGAGCCTAATCCGCGCCGATCGAGAACGCGATGGCCATTCCGCTGCTTGTGCTCGATGCTTCGGCGGCGCTGAGGGTTTCATTCACTTGCGATTCCCAGCGGTGGCTGCTGGGGCTGAGTCCTTGCAGCAGGCCGGCTCTGGTGCTTGGCACAGAGCTGTGAGCTCTCCGAAGTGGCAACGCAACTTTGAGGACGGGGCAACCTGAACGGGGCTCGGATCCCCAGCTGCTTCCCGCTGACTGCCACGCTGATCTGGGTCGATCAGGATTGAGCCAGACCGCCTTTGCAGGTGGAGCCCTGGCTCTGCGCTTGCCATCTGATCCACCCGGTCTCGGACGCCTCTATGTGGCGCTATGCCCCGGCGGGCGTCCACCGGTACGTGACCGGGGTTACAGAGCCTCGCGGCTCAGTGCTGCCCTGAGCAGAGCTCGGTGGAATACCGCTTCGTCTCTGCAACCCAGAAAAACTTCAGCCAGCAAGCCCAAACCTTCCCTGTAATAGCGTGAAACGAATAGATCTGGGAATGCTGGTTGGCGGCAGTGCTGGTTCGTGAATGCTGGTGGATGGAGTGAAGGAGGCTGCACCGGGCGGCTGGGGCTTCGTGATCTTAATTGTATACCCATATGATTTCGGGCTGTGGTATGGGGCAGAGCCAGGCTGATTACAGGAGGGTGTTGCTGTGGATAACAGTCCAGCCAAGACGGTGTGGGTGCCGAGTGTTGGTGGTGGTTTGAGTTTGTGCTATGGGTTGGCCACACTGCCAAGCGTTCAGCGCCGTCGGCCTCCCTGGAAGCAAGGGCTGAATAGTGCTGAAAACACTTGGTGCAGGATCGAATTTGCACCCCTCGATGGCCCTTGCGGCCCAAAGAGACCTGCAGTTTTAGCCGTGACGCAAAGCCAAGGGACGTTCCGTCCGATCTTGCGTGACACTTGTTGCCGGGATTGCCCTGGCCCGTGGCGCCAAGCTGGCACCCGCAAACAGCCACTTCAGCGACCACCAGCACGGGTTGATCACCCCTTTCCCCGATTGAGCAACTCTGGAATTCTCCCAAACGTTCGAAATCAAGGGCCTCATTTTGATCCGTAATTTCAGCCCTTCCTCCTTGCTCGCGCCGCCCTGGCGCGGCCGAATCGCCGGGCCGCTGCTGCTGCCGTTCGCGAGCCAGCAGCCGGCGGCGCGGCTGCTGCGCAGCACGGCCCGCCAACAGTGGAAGCTGCTTGGCGCTGAACCTGGGCATCCAGCCTGGTGGAGGCCTTCAGCGAGGGGGCGACGCCTGGCGGTATCTTCCGGCGCTGGCAGCTGTTCTCGGCCCCCTCCGGCGGGAGCATGTGGCTCAACCTGGGCCGTTACCCCCAGCATCGGCTCTCCCGGGGCGGGCCGCTGCAGGAGGCGGGTTCGCCAGGCGCGCGCCACGCACTGTTGTTTCTTGGGCCTTGCTGGCTCTAGCCGGTGCTGCTGCAGGCGCCTGATGAGCCTGTCGCCTACCTGAACCAGGTGAGGTGGGCTACTTCGCCGCCTCGCTTGGCATGGGTGTCGGTGGAAAACCCTGGTCCACCAGCGATCCTGGCGTGAGCTACGCCTGCGCCAGCGGCTACCGGGTGGGCGGACCTGCTCAATTACTGCCGAGCCAGGGGCCCGGTTTGCGATCAACACCACCATCACCGCTCTGTCGCAGCTGCTTGGTGAAACGGGCTGCCTGCTAGTTCACTACCTGGGGGTGTCTGCTTGGCCCTCTCGCCCTTGGGCTGCTGAGTAGGGGGCAGCGGGGATGAGCGCTGCTGATCACGATGGTGCAAAAGCAGCTGTTGCGCGCATCGCGATGGCTCGCAGCGGGTTGACGGTGAGCCAGGTTCGGCTGGGCACGTCGCATCACTGAGGACATCCAGGGGACTGCGGCCTGCTGGCCAGCCTGGGGCAGCTGGAGCGGCATGGACCGCACGGTGCTTGGCCAAGATGCACGAGCTGTGAGGCCCTTGCAGCGGCCGTTCAGACCCGCTCACCGCCGCGGATCAGCCGAATTCGCGCGGGTTTCCTGCCGTGCTGGCAATCGCCGTGATCGCGCGCCCTGAGCCTGCTGGCGTTTCGGCGGCGGGACGGGGGTGCTTTGCCGAGCCTGCACCTTCGTGCTGGCGCTCCCAACGCATGAATATGCGCCATGGGGTGATTGCCGGGGTGTTCACCCGCCTGAGCACAACAGCGCCTCTATCGAGCGGGCTCACACGAGATCCTCAGCCGGCGGGCAAGGAGTTCGGCGGCTGGGGGGCGTGCCGTTCCGGGCACTGGAGCGCGGATCCGCCTTTCGAGGACGCATGAGCCTGTGCTACGAGCACGGATTCGCCGCCCGGCCCTGGATTGGGGTTGACGCTTTACCTTTGCCCAAGGGCCACACGCTGGCACTGTTGCGGCACCGAGCGGGGCGGGCAAGAGAGCTCGAATCGCTGATCTGCATCACTGGGAGCACTACGCCCCCACGGCGGGCTCGGATCCCCGATCGACGAGCAGGACCTGGCCACGCTGCACCTGCCAGCTGGCCAGCAAGCGCGGCTGGGGGTAGGGTGAGGCCAGGACACGATTTCTGTTCAATGCTCTCGCTGGCGGAGCTGCAGAACATCGCCTTCGAGCTGCGGCGGGCCACGCAGGGCAGATTGGTTGCAGGCCGCGGTCGGCGCGGGCCCCACGGCGGCGGGCCTTCATCGCCGCTGAACTAGCCGCAAGGTGGCTCGACACCCGTAGCATGTTGGCGGGAGCGGGGGGCTACAGGCTGAGTGAGCGGCCAGCGCCAGCCGCATCAGCCTGAGCGCGCGGCAATCCCTGGCAACCCGAGCTCTGATCCTCGATTGAGGCCACCAGTGCCCTGGACAGCCAGAGCGAGCGGCTGGTTGCATCAGGCGATCGAGCAATTTTGAGCCGGCAGCCGCACGGTGCTGGTGATTCGCCCACGGCTGAGCACGATTGTGAAACGCCGACACCATCCTGGTGGTGGAAGCGTGGGTCGGATCGCTTGGAGCAGGGGAGCCACGCCGAGCTTGGCTTGGGCAGGGCATAGCGTATGCGGGGGGCTTTTGGCGGCAGCAGCTCGGGCAGGGAAACAGGCGGTGAGTGGATGGACTGCTCAAGATGTTTCGAATATGACGACCTATTTGCGGAAGGGCTTCGAATCTTGGTTGTGAAGCTTGGCCCAGCCTGGGAATCAATGGGTGAAATGTTTTCTAGCCTTAGGAAATCTTCAGAAACTCAGAGGAATGAGGCTGAGAATCCTCACGGTTTGTTCCAGTCTGCAAGGGAATACTTCAAGTCAGTGTAACCTACCGTCAGCCACCATGTCATCAGGGTCAGGGCCCCTCAAGAATTGGCAATTCATTCTCCTGGCCAATTTGGATTGTGATTGCCGGGAATTTGTCCAGGGACTGATTCATGCTGGATCTTGCGGATATAGGCTTTTTCCTGGGTAACCCAAGAAGCTAGGAGGTGGCAGCCAGGACAATCCAAAAGCCTTTTGCTAATGTGAACAGTCATGATCATATATTGACCAGAGATTTCCAAAGCATTTTACCATTGGGCAAAGCCGGGAATTCCTGCGGAAGAACAATTTTTTTTCCACGCAGGGCCCTTCCATGCTTGGAAAAAAATTGCATCCAGGGGCTGTGCCCCGTCGCAAGACGCAATTTCCTGCATTGGCGAAAAAGGGGTCGGAAGACTGTTTTAACTTCTCGCTTAATATTCATTTGGTCCGGGACCCCCAAAAAATACTCCCTCCAAAAACTTCTTTTATCCCATAACTGAATTTCTGGGGCCTCCCCGCTTTAGGGAAAGGGACAAATTCTTGGGGGTTTGGCTCTTTTTTGATTTTTACTAAAGGGGATTTTTTTAAAGGCCCACGGGGTTTTTTGCAATATTGGCCTATCTCCCTTCGTTCTGCGTAAGGCAATTCTTCCTCATTT
>Ga0163217_1044651_pt1 | contig 14092 bp, 7 predicted proteins | sample SynspAceP_FD_185933 | JGI IMG/M metagenome (GOLD analysis project Ga0163217, IMG submission 185933) | Saline lake microbial communities from Ace Lake in Antarctica - Synechococcus sp. Ace-P (PacBio error correction) | ecosystem: Environmental > Aquatic > Non-marine Saline and Alkaline > Saline ... | reverse complement strand
TACAATCACCGCTTGATCCGCCTGAATTCATCCTGATTTTAACACGTCCCTCACTGCAAACGCCAATGGTTCTTCTATTATTAATTGCACATTCTGGAGGGCGATTCTCTGTTTATGCAAACGCACCCGATCGGCCATATCGTCATCCCACACTTGAGAGGTTGCGACATAACAAAACTGTTTACCGGAAAGCACCACTTGCTCTTAGCAAGGTCTTTTTCCACTGCGTACACCACCAAGCAGCTAAATGTTCATTGCTAATTCTCGCCCCTCCTGCGCTTTTAATAGTCGAATCAAATGCTTATCAGCCGTCAATTTCGTCCATCGCAGGCAAACGCCACACGTATCCAGCCATCGCCCAAGCGAGTTATGAACGCCAACCTTGATGCAGCATTTCAAAAACTTGTACGCGATTTCATGACTTTCCGAGGGGTTCAAGTATAAACAATGATTTACCACCACGCTCTGGAGTCAAAAATGGTATTAAATTTGGGCATGACACGTTCGATAACACGCTGTCGAACGTTTAAAGATGAATGCTTGCTCTGCGCAAGCCACATCGGCAAACGCCAAACTCAGCTAGTTGCAAGCTCGGTGTCGCGACAAGGCCAAGGACCTAAAAGAGTGTTTATAAAGCGGCTTTGCCATTTCTTCGCACAAAACACCAAAACCAACTCGTGCGCCAGAGCCAACCAAAAAATTTGCCAACCGACCGAAGGGACAAATAAGAACCAGGCCAATGAGGATGCGTAACGTCAGCTAACAAACTTAACCTCAGGGCTAGATCAATAAAGGGCTTCATTCCACCACCAAACTTCGCGCCCTGCTTTTCAGCGTGATCAATCAGCGCCGATTAACGTAGACGCTAACGCCCATTCTTCCCGTTGGATTGTTTGGCTGAATGCACGGCGAACCGCAAAGTCCTTGCTTCAAGCAACTCTGTCCAGCACGTCATTAATAAGCAAGTTCATAACCCCATTTCCAAGCAAACGCGTGTTCTGATAACCCACACGAGGCACAACAGAACGCGCAGATCGCATAACGGTTTGGAACTCTCGAGAAAGAATCGGTAAAGATTCAATTAATATGCTGGGGAACCTGCACCAATCGCAATAGGCCGACAACCGTAATAGGCCTTCGGCCACGTCAAGCAAGGTACTTGATCGGTAAATCCATTCCATAAAGACGAATCCAATTTGAGGAAGAGGCCAAGGCTCACGATTACACGCGAAGGACAATCAAACCAATCAGCGCTTTATCACCCACTTTTCGTTGCCAATAAGCAGATCCCACCATGCTTGGTGGTTTCTAAATCTAATGTAGATGACATTCGTTGAGAAGGACATTAAACCACAGGGACATATGACCAATCCCCATAAAACCACGCTTTTACTTCACAGTAAAAATAGCCTCTTTTAAATGTGTAGGCGTTGCATATCACCTTTCACCTCGCCAGAATGAGTCTGGTTTCCATTTTTCCAAAAATACGGGTTGCTTCGCCACCTAATTTTCACACCTAATGCACCCGCACCGGCGCCATCACAGGGCCAGCATTTGTGACTCTTCCAACAGCAGAAGGACGACAGAACTGCGAATGGCCGCATGCACAAATTTCCACAAATTCATACGTGGTAAACACCAATCGCGCAGGAATGTAATTAAACCACATCGTCGAAACGCGCCAGCAAACCAGACCAAAGGAACAGATTAAAGATTCGGTTTTAATATCCCCTCATGGCATCTAAGTATTGGCCAACGATACAAGAGCACGCCTGAGCACCCCAATATTAAGAACCGAAAAAAGAAGCGGCGCGAAAATCGCAATCGCTGCCATTTTCCAACACGGGACTCAATGCGGGCTTTCGCCCACGGCAATTTCGTGCTTTAAATTTGTGTATCACGGCTGACGATATAACTCACCGGAGGCGCGTTCATCGAGTTTTTCAGTACGTTTCTCAGAGGCTAAGCGGCGGCGCGATAAAGGCGTATAAATTGCCCAAAGCATGTTCACGTAGACTTTGCCAACCGATTGGCGAATACGAGCACAAAAACGACAACACGTTATTCCAACCAATCTGGCGATAAATAAAGCAGCTGCAATTCAGAATCCAATAACCAAGCAACACCGCAATCAGCAAAGTAACCACTCCCGCCATTCGCTGTTCGCAACGGGGGCTCGTGCTAAAAGGTAAATGAGTATTTTGGCGACAAGGTTCTACCCAGCGGCCAAACCAATAAGCGATGCCAACTTTTAGGGCTCACCTAATAGACGATCCAGCAACCAACGCGGCGAGCAGAATCACACTGGTGGTGGAGAACACCCAAAAAAATTGTAAAAGAAACCATCAAAATACTGTCTAAATTTAGAAGGATTCATAAATATTAGGTCGTTTATTCACTTAAACAAGACAAGAAGTAGAGTAGGATTCAATCACCTAATTGATTTAAAGGCGTGATGAACCGAATGCCAGCCTTTAGTTTAATGAATCCAAGGCACCACCTCGGACCCGGAAAAGTTACTCTCTCAGCCCGCCTTATGCCGTTTAGGTCGTCCGTTCGCGGCATCACGTCGCCCCGTTTAAAAGCCACAAAACATGGCGCTGAACAGTGCCGTCACCGCAAGATGCAACGAGATTGCGAGCTCAGAGCCGTCCAAGCGCTACGCGGCAGGGCATTTGAGCCGGCATTGGGACATGAACCCAATTTTAAAACTCAAACCCAACACAGACACTGCGCGGCAAGTCATCATTCAAGCAAAGCCATCGGCAATATGGACGCAGTGGGTTATCACGAATACAAAAGCATCGCTTAAAGTCCGCCGCGTTAGATTCCTATTATAACTCGTAATCAATATCAAGCGGTTCTAATGAAGCGCTGGCAGCCCAGCCTGAAAATAAATTACGCGCTCGGACATCAGCCAATATTGGTTTTTGCTGAAAGCATCGATTGCCCCGTTATTATCATCCCGACATCGACAAAGGTGGCGTTTTTGCACACCTCGTCGGCACCTTGGATTTACTCAGCCCAAAGCGAACAAGACGCGTTCATCGGGCTTTGTCATTAATCGCTTCGAGGCGATATCAGTTTGCTGCAATCTGGCCTAGATTGGCTAGAGAGCGTACGGGGAAACCAGTGCTTGGTGTTTTACCCTATCTTAAAAGGCTTTCATTTAGAGTCTAGAAGACGCGTCGCAAAAAGCCTCAAAAGAACTGCGCAGACACCGCAGCTCAATGTGGTCATGCCTATTATTGCCTCGCACCAGCAATCACAGCGATTGGGACGCGCTTCGTCTTGCATTCCAAACGTACAGGTCACACTGGTTGGCGCAAAACGGCCTATTCCACCAGCCGACTTAGTGATTTTGCCTGGCAGCAAAAGCGTGCAAAGTGCATCTCGCTTTTTTACGCCAGAAGGTTGGGAAAAACTACTTAAACAAAACATTGAGATACGCGAAAAAATCATCGGAATTTGCGGTGCGTTTTCAAATGCCGGCGAGCCAACTTGTCTGATCCATTAGGATTGAGAAAACCAAGCATGCTAACACCCAATCAAAAGGATTTAGGTTGTATTCCCAATGGACCACCGTGCTCGAGAAGATACAACAATTAAAACAACGACAAGGTAAAGCTGGCTTTTATGGAGCAAAAAGGCCGAACTAACAGGCTACGAAAATCCATTCGGCGAGTTTCGAGGTTTTCATCTTCCGTGATAAGCCACTTTGCCACACTCGACAGGTGAAAAAGAAGGTTTCATCTCCGAAGAAACAATATTAGTCGGCACATATCTGCACGGAATTTTGACCACCCGGAAGCCACTGAAAAACATTATTAAACTGGGCTGGCGTCCACAAGGACAAGCTTATCGATACGACCAAACACCGAAACAGTGAAATCGACCGACTCGCCGACAGGCACCAGACCAAACATATGAACTCGACGCGTTAATTGACCAGTGCAGAGACTGTTCAAAAAAATTAACTAGCTCCTCTACTACCAATGGTAGGGAACCAAAAAGCGCCTCGCTCTTTCCCCTTGCAAGGGTTGGGAACAAAAATGTCTTAGCTCCTCCCCCTGCTAAGGGGAGGCTGGGAGGGGGTTTCCCTTGAAAAAGGGAAAGAATAAAGTTATGAAAGAATAAAGTTACTTACTGTAAACCTTGTGGATTTTTACTTTTGCCAATGCCACGCATCACGACACATTTGGTTCTTCTGCAGACCCAACTCAACTTTCCAGCCTAATCGTTAGCGGCCTTATTTGGGGACAGCCGTAAAACTCAAGCGATATCACCAGCACGCCTGGCATTTAATTTCGTAAGGAATCACCTTGTTGCAGGCTTTTTCAAATGCATGAACCAGCATTCATACACTATAACCTTTCTGCCACCTAAGTTGTAAGCATCTATGCTTTCAAGGTTTGGCTAGCAAGTTTCTCAAGCGCCGTGATATGGACTAATGCCAAGTCCAACCACATTGAATGTAATCTCTTACACCTGTGCCATCAGGACGTTGGATATCACCAACCAAAAACACTCAATTTTTCACGTTTACCAACGGCCACTTGAGCAATAACGGCATTCAAATTATTAGGGAATACCATGGATTCCTCACCAATCAAACCGCTTGGTGAGCCACCGACAGGATTAAGTAAAGCGCAAAACAAGGACACATCTCCAGCGTGGATCAGCAATAAAACAGCATCCTGTAAGAATTGCTCAATCATCACCTTCGTTCGGCCATAAGGACTATTAGAACTTAATGGTAGATCCTTTGATAAGGTGTCGAGTTATTTCTCGCCGATAAAACAGTCGCAACGACAACTAAAACAAATCAAAAACACACATGACTCGTTCCTACATCAGCAAGTTCAAGTGCCAGTTAAATTATTGTGATAATACGACAAAGGAATCTTTAGTGGATTTCGCCAACGGCTTTTAACCAGCCAAAATGAATTGACCGCATCAAATATCATGATCCGTAAAGATAGAATTCCAGTGCTGCTTTTATCAAGTAAATCCACTTGATAAAAAAGTCACGTTTCTTCCTGTAATAGCAATGAATATCGGTTTAGCACTTCGGCATTGAATTACATAAATTATCCACAACAACACATCATAACTTGCGTAACAACTCAACAACAAGTGTGGCTGCCAATAAAAGATGTACGCAGTCACTAAAATCGTTTTCATAAATCCATCCATTTTTCACTGAATTTCTGCGACGAGCTAAAGCTCGACTATCTAAAAATTATCCAGAACTATCCCAGAAACTATCCAGAACTATCCAGAACTATCCAGAAACTATCCAGAACTATCCAGGAACTATCCAGAACTATCCAGAACTATCCAAGACAATTTAGGCACTTCCGTGGTGAGGCTTTCGTTTGCCTTTCGATATCGGCGATAAAACCACTTGGAAGCGTACAACAAAAATCACCGCAATAAACTTAAAACGCACCCAAGCGATGTAGAAACCACGCCAAATGGACAAGGTTTCAGACCATGGGCTGTAATGAGGATAGGCCAAAACCAAGCGGGAGGATACTCAATCCAAACAAAGACACGCAAATGCGATCATGGAAGATCGAGTGTCGCGGAAACCCTCGCAAATGCTCCCGTAAAAGACTGTCTGCAGCATACCAGGGCAATTGGTAAACAGGATGAGATAAGAAAATACGCGCCAAAGCGACAAACTTGCTCATTACTGCTATAAATGTACGGAATCTGATTATGAAACAGCTGTGTAATAATAAAAACACATACTTTCACGTAAGAAAGTCCTATTAAGATAATCACTCGAATTACGCTTCTACACTTCAACACCCTCTTTCGACATGGCTTTCGCCACCACAATCGCAGTCACGGCGCTCATTTTGCCATCATAGGAGAACAGAAAGAAGTATAAGACATTCACCAATCTGACGCGCCAAGCCAAGTCCCCAAAAGAAGAGATTCAGCCAACTTATTAGATGAGACAAGCGACCTCAAGCAAAAGCAAAGCCCGCTTTGCGCAACCAACACCAATAAAATCAGAAAATTTACGGGTATAAACGCCAGACTAAACGAAAGGTTAAATAGCGGGGCTTTATTAATATAAACGTATCATAAACAAAAAACATCGATACGCAAAATACAAGGATAAAGACGAGGCAGCGCCGCACCCTCCGCACCCATTTCTGGAAACCAAACTTGCCAAAATATAGAGCACAAGGTTGAATAGAACATTTAAATGCTAATCCAGCGTCTCGCCACAAAATAACTGGGAACCCAGGGCGTTCCGCGGCTTTCGATAGGTTTTTATACGCGGTCATAACGCCAACTAGGCAAAGGCAGGCGCAAAAATATAATAAAATAGCTAACTGATACGAGACGGCGTTATCTTCTTCTGTCGCCATTGAAGCCGTTGCGAAAGTGAGGCAACACAAACGCACGATCAAAACTCGCAAGGCAGTCAAGACACCACGGGAAAAACCGATGGCTTGTGACATGGTATAAATTCACCAGTTTTGGTTGTCGACCGTGTAGGATGACGTGACCAAAGGCGTTAATGCAAAACGTGTCACACGATAAGAAAAACAGCCAACCGGTAGCCATAACTTAGACGCCAAAACCCACGGCAGCCAAATGCAAAGCACTGTAAGGACCCAGGCATAATGGTATCCACTACGCTAGATGGGATAACTCCAGCGTCATGGTCCAGTACCATAGGAAATAATAAATGAAGAATTCTTTTAACACCGTAAAAACGCATTAACCACACATTCACCGCCGACGTATCCATAGAAAACATCCAAAACAAAGCCGAGCAATTTAACACGATCATCAAACATGCACGTTGGTCAGGTTTATTTGGCATTTCCATCCCGTAGGCCGAATAGACGAGGATCGAGCCGTAATCGGCGTTTACTAAAACAAAACGCACAACTTGTATTTACAAGGAAATATCGAGAAAAGCCCGCACCACAAATCCGATTCACTGTCTAGGACGACCATTCATATATGACTATTCTCTCAGACGCTCAGGCCGTATATTAATCGCCTTATTGTTTGGCGTAAGCTGGGGTCAATATCAAGGAGTTCACTCCGTTCGTGTAGCAAAAGGCTCGAACAAATGGTTTATGTGCATCCTAGGGTAATAGCTTTCAGGCCTTGGTGCTTTAGATAATCTTTGCCGAAAAATCTTGATCGAGGGCTATTCAACCGTCGTGGCTTGTTTATTCTGCTCAGCGTATTTAGTTAGCCGGATTGTATTTGTAGTGGCTTACGATTGGCGGCACCCATTCAGATCAATTGCCCAAGCACCCGCTAGCAGGTAAACAACACGCGTTTAATGACGCAGGCGAAAACCAATCGCCTGGGTGATTGGTGGAGTGATCGTCAGGTATTTTGCTAAAGACTTGGCTCACTGCGTGGAGATATTTAGTCACAGGCTTGCCTTTAACGTTTTGCCTCTTTTTGATTGGCTGCAACTTGCGCCAGGCAACATCGTCTGCGTAAGCTCTTTTTGAACGCACAAGGCGTCATTATTGCTCTTTGGGACATATCAACAAAACCCACTATTAGCCGCGATGGATTGGCAGTTTACTATTAGGCTTAGCTGAATCACGGTCTTGCGGTTGTTCTGGGATTCGGTGGTTACAGTCTATCGGTATTCCTTATCCACCGGCGTAGGGCAGATCCTGTATTGGCACACGGCTTTTTTACTCGATTCTTGCAAGGAGAGATTACTCGCGCTTATGTTTGATCCCCTTTCTCCGCAAAGACTAAACAGCCCACATGTCGATAGGCTATTCTGGTGCGACAGCGATGGATTTTACTTTACCGATGCTGGGGCAATTCATGGGGGCGAAAATAATTCCCGTCTGCATCGCCAGCGGCTTTATTATGAGCATTCTTCGTGCCTGTCCTTAATTCCTTTGTTTATGAATTAAGTACGCAAGTTACCTACGTATTCGTTCAGCAATTGTCAAGAACAACCAACTAAACAAAGCAGCTTTAGCAAACACTGTCATGGTTTGTAAATCGGTTGTTTCGTAGAGTAGCGCAGCATTAATCTTCGTATACGTCTTGTGCTTTGTGGAGCGTTTTGAAAAATCAAAAAGATCTTTTGGAAATTCAACAAAGTGTGCAGGTGAAGGGGGGTTTTTCCGCTTTTGGTTAGTGAAACATAAAAAATTGGCATAAAAGCCTACCTATGTTAGAACACTTATGTTACAAAGGTACAACGGAATCTGATTTTTGCCAAAGCACAAGGCGTATATCATGTTCCTGCTTTGTTTTCGCCCATGAAAAAGCTTAATCAAAATACTGATGCGAATCTAACTCCGTCTTAACGCTTTAGATCACTCAGTTATAAAACCCACAAAATAATGGAACACCTTTCTTATGAAAAAAAATAGTTTATGAAAAAAAAACTCTGATGCGGCGTGGTTATGTAATTCCGTTTCTTTTGCGTACGCAGATGACAGCGCAATAAATGACTCTAAAAACAGCTCTTGGCTACCAGCATTGGCACCATGTTTGGACGCGTTATGTCACAAGACTTTCGCAGACCAGACATGAAACTTTCATGGCCGGTTTCCAAGACGCATTTGCTGGAAAAGAAGGCAAAAGGACATGGATGAAGTGTCTCTCAAACCATTTTCAAGCTTACCAGCAAGAACAATGCAAAAAGCTTCAGCATTGAAGAAGACCAAAAGCAACGATGAGAAGGCAAGCGGCTTCTGCGGCTGGCTAAAGAGAAAGAAGCCGAAGATGGCGTGAAAAAAGACCGAATCCGGTTTGCTTTATAAACATCCACAATGGGCAAAGGCGAAAAACCAAAGCGCAACAGGACACGGTTAAAAAGTGATTACGAAGGCAGCCTAAGGACGAACCGTATTCGAACAGCTGTCATACAAACGCGCGAAGCGATCCACTTTCCACTTACGCGGTGTAATCCCTGGTGGACTTGAAGGCCTGCAAACTTATGCCTGTTGGCTCTAAATACGCTATATATCCCCATTCCGACCTAGGATATGGCCAGGTAGGAACGGGTCCTATTCCAGCATATGCCCGCATTGAAATTTGTGTTGAGTTGCACGAAATCAAACAAGCAGATTGCGCCTGCTATACCGAAAAGTAAAACGATACTCTAAACAAAATGGCCATCATAATGACGGCCATTTTTAACAAAACGAATTATTACTATCTCTTATTTACCTTACCGTCCTAGATCACTAAAGCGTACAATGTCATCTTCACCAAAATAACTGGCCGGACGAACTTCAATAATTCAGCGGGAACCTTACCTGGGTTATTTAGTGCATGAAACACCCCCACAGGAATATAAGGATTCATTTTCTACAAGTAAAAATGCCTTATCACATTTATGCACTTTAGCCGTTCCTGACACCACAAAACCCAATGCTCAGAGCATGCATAATGCATTTGCAAATAAGCTTTGCACCCGGTTTAACCACTAAACGCTTTTACTGATGGCGATCACCTGTTCAACCCTCTTGATAGGTGCCCAAGGACGATGCACTGTTGTTGTGTACTTATGTCTTCTCGTTCCCCCCTTTTCGGGTCTTTTTTTGATTTTTGCGTTTAACGATTTTTTCACGTCCTTTGCGATCTGTCTTTATTTCATCACCAGAACCGCATCCGCGCGTTTCAACGAGAACCAAATTATCCACGCAACAGCGGCGACTAAGCGTGATTCAGAAGACGCACCAAGCATTATTCACCCCTTCCGCCATCAATCACCTTAAATAAGACATTCTGTTAGCGTCATCTTTATCTGATAATCATTACAAGGAGTCCCACGCACCGATATCGCTCAGTCTCCCCAGATAAGGAAACACTTTCGCCGAGTTGTTTTTTCAACAACAGCAAAATTCAATGGATTCTTCAGGGCATTCTGAAAATTAGCAGAGAGTTAATGCGTACAAGAAGTCTTACATCTTCCGACGCTGCGATATGCCTTAATGAACAGCCTGAAAGATGGTCATTCGGTGAAGTGTTGAATTCATTAAATATCGGACCCGCTTTAAATAAAAACATAACCGCTGTTCCATAAATACGTCCACCAGAATTAGGTAAGATTGAAGCTTTTTCAAAGGGGGTGGGGTTTTTTCTTACAAATTCAGAGATCAGCAGAGTCATCACCAAAAACGGATTACCATAGCCTGTTCTGACGAATGGCTAATACACCCAAAACGTCACCAACCACCTTGCTTCGCTAATGCGATGGCTTGGCGACGGCTTAATTCAAATGCAGCGACATCGCGAATTTCATGATCCGCAGTAAACACTAGCAACAAAAGCATGTCGGGGATTGATAGCGCAAGGCTTTCTAATGCGGCCAATGCGTGGCTGCGCAGTATTTCGCCCTCCTAGGCTCCAGAAAACACGCGCTTTTAACATCAATAGATTGCAGTTGCTGCGCAATCCAAAAAAACGCTATCCTCATTACACCACCACGATAGGGTCGCTAATAAACCACTAGACCAACGGGTTAAGACTATCAAGCGATAAAGCCCGTTTTATGGTTTTCTAAGGGGGACTGTATTCTTTTCGTTAACGCCAAGCATTGTTGCGGAAAAAATTACTCTCGCCGATAACGGCCCAGCGGCTTTCCCCGCACCACAGATAGGGGACAACAGGAATTAAATATTCAGACTAAAGCCCTCATCAAACAAATAGAATTAAAGCGGTGGATTCTTAGCTAACTCTTCACGTTCAACCCATCGACCGCCGCCAGAAATAGACAATGGGAAAAGCGTACATCATTATCGCCAATATTATGACTAAAACATCCCGGCTAAGGCCATAAGTTCCATTTATAGCTCATCGGAACCAAAGCCCCTGCCATCGCATAGGACTTAACATTTCCAATTTCAGGGGATATTGCCGTATTTTTTAAGAAAAGTTTAAGCGGAATAAGGTATATACCCATAAGAAAAATAAGCCAACGTGCCATTTAGGCCAAGTTGCATTTATGTATTCATTATGTGCATGGTATAACCAGGAAACCTCTTCAGATACAATACCTTTCTTCAACAATTTCTGGTTTCACCGAAACCGCTTCCATACTCCCCACACCAATGAAAGGTGAGCCTTTAAACATTATTAAGGTCGCTTCCACATTTCAAACCTAAGCCAACTGATCGTTTTTTTTAATTCATACACCAGTATCTACTTAAAACAACATCGCTAACCGCTTTCAGGTCAATACGATCCTATTCCTGTTTGTCGGGCAGGCAACCCCCCCTCGGCACAACGATCAAAAAAACTGACGTCGCTAAAACATCCGATCAGTGCTTTGTTGCCCAACAAGAAGCGACTTTGCCCAACAACAAGAAAAAAACCTATTAGAGGATAGAGCAACCCAACCGCCCGTGAAGCAGGATAATTACGAGCGCCCGATTTACCGCAAGCCCACCCACTATGGCCTAAGGGCAAGCCATATATAGCGTTTTGTTGCAAAAAAAATACATCGATGAAAACAAAGCTAATTAAACAGCATCATACCTATATTTCCAACATATAGAGAGGCTGACTACCATGAGCTCCCAAAACCAAGCACGCTACGCTCGTAACTGCCAAGGTAAACGCTAAAATAGCGCCAGGACAACAACCAAACCAAACCCATTGAAACCGGCCTACTTACTTTAAAAGAAGTCAGCATGACGGGAAGAGCTAAAAAACCTAGACGGACGATCTAGCTCAGAAACATGCCAACCATCAAGATAGGGCGAATACAAACATTGCGATGGCATTAAAAGGGCAAAAATACTAAAAAAGTACTCGATCTTCTTTCGTAAATTCCACTTAACTTCGGTTTTAAAACACATAAGGCAGATGAAGAAAGAAATATTCATGCCGTCCCGATTTACCATAACCACTTGGAAATTACAAGAGATAAAGCAAAAGTTTAAGGCCGCAGAAAACCACCACAACAAGCACTCAAAAACAGCTATTAACAATATACCAACAGATCTCTTTAATTGAGCTATAACCACCAATCCTATCGTCAATAGACATTAGTCCAGAATGTTAAAGCTAGAAATCTTCGTTAATTTTAAGGGTTTTACGCTATCATGCACGGATATATGTACTTGATTTAACTAATAGTTAAGATGAGAAAGAAGTGAAAACTGGACTAACTTTAAAAGAACACAGGCATCGATAAGTGATATAGCCACGAGTATTAGATATATTTGTCTATTATCCATGGATTATTCAGTTATGGCTACGCTTTCCCATCTAGATTTAACATGGCCATACAAAAAATGTTCTCTTACTGGTGTCATTATTGCGCGATATTACTTTCAACATTTGGGGCGATAGTCGGTTGGCGGGGAACATCCTTTTCAACTGAAGTTTAAATGCATTATCAGCGCTTACGTTTGGTACCTTTTTATTCTTAGATTAAAGCCGCCTTGTGTGAACGCAATCATCGGATTTATTTTCACGTATATGGTCGTATCTTGGCTAATCACATCTACTGTTGCCATCCTTAGCTAACCGGCTTAATACTTAGGCTCACTTGGGACGCTAAGAGCAAAGGGATACAACACTTCGTCGCGTATTATTACGGCAATGTGAACTTTGCACTAAAAAAGTTCGCGAATAAGCTTATAGAGAACCAGAAATGGGTTTTAATCGTAAAAGGGCCATTATTCAGTAATCATGAAAAACCTATCAGATGAGAAATTTATTTTTCATTTTAGGCATTCCATTTATTAGGCAGGCATCGATCTAGATATGATAAACCTTTGGTTTGAGAGAATTAGACATTCGACCAAGTTGGATGCCCTGCCCATTTGGGAGCGAAGTCGCACAAAATGAGAGAAAGTTCATCCCGCACTCGGCAACGAGCCGTGACAATAGAGAATCGGTTCCTGATATTTATTGGTTTCAATTATAAATTCACTCAATGACTGAAGTATCAGGACGGCCTGTCATCAACCTATCCACTTCTCATATGTTGGAAGGCAAAAAATCGCTACTTTAAAAATCATTTAGGAAGATTAAAAATACCTTCTCAGCTATTATCTTAATTTGAATAACCGTATTCTTCTCTTTATCCGCCATAGGCGAAAGCTTTCCTTCGCCAGGGCTATGTTTCTATCGACAAGAACGTGTCAGTTGAATGGACGAATCTTTTAACATGCTTAAGTTTCTCGGTTTTATGTCTTAAGATTAGGTGAAAAAAGCGTAGGTGTTGAATGGGAGGAGGCAAGCAAAGGATGTTGGTCACTAGTTTTGGTGCATTTATTCGTAAAACCAGCCTAGATTTTGAGCTTCCCTCAATTTTTATTAAACGTATTAAAAGGTGGACATTGTCTCGCTAAGCCCACGGAACCAGAGCGAACCCGTTTTGTTGGAACAGTTTAAAACATGAGATTCCAGGGGCCTACAGCAAAGAAGCACAATGGTAAAACGGGCCATTACGGGATGGCTCAAATCAAATGGTTGGCGTGGTGATACCGATTTGAAAAAAAGGAAATCGAATGGACCTTTTATTATATCGTGAAAATTGAGTCTTTATGGCTTGATATGAAAAATCATTCTGCTAACTTTTCTGGAAAGGGTTCATACACAAAAATGCGGGCATTAATACCGCAATTCATTTCATTCCCAGTTAGCTTTTATAACATTGGATAATCGTTGCATTGATCTCGATGTTAAAAACGGCGGTGTGAAAGCCGTCCGGAGCTTATAGCCTATGTATTTTGAAAAGACGGCAAAAAACGAGGGCTTAACCAACCAAACCAAAGTGTCTTTTTTTTCACTAGATACTGGCAAACAATTGCCCCCAAAGCAAAAACTTAAACCCCCGTCACCTTCGACTTGGCCCAACTCATCTAATCAAATCCAAATTATTGTTGTGAATGAAAAACACACACAATATCCCCAAAGTTAACGCCTTAAAAACTCAATCGGACTTGCACAGGAGTTATGGGAATGTCGGAACCAGTTGCCCAAACCTGCCGAATACGGGCTACCTTTCGGGTTTACCAGGACACTAAAAAAGTTTAGCCCGACTTACGTAAGGAATTTCTTTCGGGGCCTAAAAAAAAAAAATTCCTTTTCTTTTCCATCCTGTTAG
>Ga0163217_1073739_pt1 | contig 14093 bp, 6 predicted proteins | sample SynspAceP_FD_185933 | JGI IMG/M metagenome (GOLD analysis project Ga0163217, IMG submission 185933) | Saline lake microbial communities from Ace Lake in Antarctica - Synechococcus sp. Ace-P (PacBio error correction) | ecosystem: Environmental > Aquatic > Non-marine Saline and Alkaline > Saline ... | reverse complement strand
GGGGGGTTCCCAAATTTTTTGGGAGTTTTTGGGGAAAGGGTAAGGATATGGAAGTTCCACCCCGCGAAAAACTGGAAAGCCGGGATTTTTAAAATTAATGCGATAGCTCAGGGTACGATTCAGCAAACCCAATCGGCTACTTGTACAGGGAAGTTGTTTTAGATCCTTAGTACATAAATAGTTGTCCACAAAAAAGGCTTCCAATATTAAAAATGGGAAGCCTTTTTTTGTGATTTATTTCCTGCTAATGATATTCTCCATCATTTTCTTTAATGGACTGGTTCAGTAGGGAAAAAAGCAAAATTGCAGAGCCCATCACGGTATACACAATCAGCCATATATGAATCTGGCATTTGAGCTAAAGCTTCTTCCAGATCACCACTCGCTTCTCCGGCAAATCAGTTCCCTCAAATAAATTTCCCAATGCAACTGGATAGGAACCAAATTCCCATTCATCTGTCCCACCGTAATTTTTTGGTGCAAGCTTAGTGACCAAAGAAGTCCCACGGCGAATAACCTTAATTCTCCAAACGTATGAATATATACGTCATTATCAACCAGGTTGAGCAGCTAAATCGCCTGATGCAGCTATTTTGGGCTGCGAAATACATGATTAAAAAAGCCAACTCCCAATAGGATCAAAAGCCAAAAAAGTAATTTAAAGTGGGAGAACTCGGCTCTAAATTTCTTTCTTACAAGCCATACCCAAAGTGCACCAAAGAAAGGCGCACAAAAAATAATGATTTGAATAGTGAGTTAATGGATTGGAAATAACTAGCTGGCGAATTCTCCCAACCTAAGACTGTTCGCGTCTTGTTAAATCGCTCTCGAATAAATTTCAAGGTTTGACCCAGCCTGGCCTCGAATCCTGCCAAAACTATCGCTGAGAAAAGGAATTAAGATTTGCGATGACGCCTACTTGTATTTTTTTCAGCTTTATCTAAGCCTCCGAAAGCAATCCCACATAATCCTAAAAATCCGAAAGCAACTATGGCATATAAACGAATGTACCTGAAGGCCGGCTTGAGGCTGACACATCAATAGGAATCACTCCGGTGAAATAGGTTGCAAACCACCGCAGCTAACACAGCAAGGAATTATTGAGTATTGATTTTGACGTTTCTTATCCCAGACTTTTCTTGCCTCAGATAAGAAAAGTGGCTTATCGCCTAATCCTTACTAGCGTATTACTTAGTCAATTTATATTGAATTAATTCCGAAGATCACTTCCTATCCCGGCAACACCAAATTCCCAAATGCCAATCGTAAGTTCGCTAAAGTTGGCCACATATAATTTGGAGGGGCAATAAATCCACCGATGTTTGATGCCCATATAAAAAATAGAAAACCAGCATTCTCGTTTAAGAACTTCCTGCAGGATATTACATTGACCTCTATTGAGTGAATTGGTTTCAAAAGGCCTGTGCCTAATTACATTAAAATTAAACCCAAGAAGAAGGGAGTGGATGTCAAATGTGCCTTATAGCGCGAACTTTTCTACTTTCAGAGGATGAAAATAAATTTGACTACACCGGGAAGAGCCATTGTAAAGTGGCCCAGTGCTAATTATCCCTCCGTACAAACAGATTGCTTCAAGCCAAAATTAGTCGATCAGCTAGCCAACCACCTGGCAGTGCTAAAAGATAAACTCCATAGTAAGAGTCCAATATATAAGGCGCCAGAGGTCTTATCGTCCAAAGCCTAGGCCTCCTCAAATACTGCGTACTTGTAAGTCATGGAAAAGGGATAAGCAAGGCACGCATTCCATTAATAGCCTAAAGCGCGTTCCCACATTTTCTCAGTGAAGAATAGCGTCATTAAGCCTTTTTGGATGACCGGAAAATTAGTCGGTCCATCAAATTCAGGAGTAAAAGTTGGTTTTTCAAGGTGGTTATTTTGGGTGAATGTAAATTTTACCAAATGATACTCTTTTTGCGACTTTGTTTCCAAAAAACTGATTGTTATTGGAATTATCCTGAGTAAGCATATTTACTTAGGGTGGAAAGGTTACTTTATTACAAGAATGATAATGGTTAATTTTAGCTTACAGAATAATTCATTTGGTTTTATCTTTCGTGATCGATTGTATTGCCAAAAAATAAAGATTTTTAGCTTTTAGAATTTAAAGATTTGTCTAATTTTGTGAATTACATTTTTCAGTGTTTTAAACCCAAAATATTATGCAGGATCAAGTTCTTGGAAGCCCAGACCTCCCCCTGTCTTTTTCTAGACTTGGAGACAAGTGGAAAAGTACATTTTAATCTTCGACCAAGCAGGCCTTAGTAGAGCAGCTTTAGCAAAAAAAAGGAAGGATACCTCACTGCTACAGGAGCCTTATGGGCAAAGATTTTACAGGTGAATTTACCGGTAGAGTCTCCTAAGGACAAACATCGTATTGATGATCAGACCAGGGACTCAGTTTGGTGGGGAGATATTACATGCTTTTGCATCCCCAAAAGTTTGATGCTTTGTTAGAGAAAAATGAAGGTTTATCTTTCAAGATAAGATCTTTTTGTGCGAAGTGCTTACGCCGGTGCTGATCGAATTCCACAGGACTAAATCTTGGAGTGATCAATACTTGGCCTGGCACAATCTATTTTGCAAACAAACATGTTTCTTACCGAACCAAGTCAACCAAGAACTCGCCAAATTTTGAGCATGACTTCCACGTCATCTGCGCACCGGAGTTTTTAAAGCAGATCCTAAATCGATGGTTACTGAGAACTCGAATTTCGCAATTTGAAATCTATCCAAGCGGATTTTGATTTTGATTTGCGGGGTACAGCTATGCGGTGAAATTGAAGAAGGGAATCTTCTCGGTTCCTTAAATTATATCCTTTCCCTCACCGAAAAACAGGATTCTTCCCATGCATTGCTCCGCAAAATGTGGGCCAGGACGGAGATACTGCGATTTTCTTTGGGCTTTCTGGGACGGAAAAACATACACTTTCAGCTGGATTCCTAAACGTGGACTTCATCGGAGATGGATTGAACATGGCGGGACTTCAAGAGGGAGGTTTCAATTCGAAGGTGGATTGCTATGCGAAAGTGATCGATCTAAGTCGAGAAAAGAACCAGAGATCTTTGATCCATTAGATTTGGGATCGATCGTTTGGAAAACACGCGATTCAAGCCAGATTTCTAGAGAAATAGATTTATACTAATAGTCAATACGCAAAAATACGAGAACAGCCTTACCCCTATTCATTTATATCCGAATGGCAATTCTTACCTGTCAATGGCTGGAATTCCTAAGAATATTTTTTCTTTCTTGACTGCAGACGCATTCGGAGTTGTACCTCCAATTTCAAAACTGACGAAAAGCCAGGCGATGTATCATTTTTATAATCAGGCTACACGGCAAAGTAGCTGGTACTGAAATGGGAATCATAGAGCCAAATTGACTTTCTCAGCTTGTTTCGGCGCAGCTTTTCTTACACTCCATTCCCACAGCCTACGGCCACCTTGTTTGGCGAAAAGATGGAAAAAATATGAAACAAATGTTATGGTTGATGACACAGGTTGGACCGGCGGCCCTTACGGACTGGATCTAGAATGAAACTTAGCCTATACCCCGGGCGATGATCTCTTGCAAAGCCCTGAAGGAATCTTGAGGATGTGGAATTTTTAAAGCCAGCAATCCTTGTATTTTTGTTTCAAGTTCCGCGTCTTGCCCCAAATGTTCCTTCTGAGATTTTTGAATCCGAGAGCTATTGGCCCAAAAATCCTGAGAAATTATGACAAGCAAGCAAAAGAAGCTTGCGAATTCATTTGTAAAGAATTTTTTGATCAGTTCAAGGACTTTTGCTTCTGTTGGAAATTCTACGGAGCCACCAATTATTTAAAAATTTATAAACCCAAATACCTTGAGAGGCCTACATAAAGGAATGTAGCTCTCTTTTTTTAAGTATTGGGATTTATGATTATAAAGGCAAGTTTGATAAAAAGTATGATTACTAAAAATTGGAAATAGGTCATATCGATAAGAGATTCAGGATAATTTCACATTTAAAACATCTATCCGTGCCTGAAAGATTAAAAGGATAAAAAGTTATTTTTGTAGCTATTAAATATTTTTATCGAACAAAAAACAATCCATGAGAACAGCTGAAATATTAACGGCAAAGGCACAATGAAGGTAGAGTTCTATGATTGCAGAGCGCCAAAAAGCAGTACAAAATTTTTAAGATCCTTTCAAAAAAAAGGATTTTATGATGGTCTTACTTTCCCATCGGAGTTAATCCCAAATTTATGATTCCCAAGGCGTTGCCTGTCGGAAATGGGAACAGGGGCGTTCCTGGTACAAAATGGACTGCGATTAATGAGTGAGAATCAGTATCATGACCGTGGTGTTCTTTTCTATTGGCCCATGCCGGAATGAATACTGGGAGCTCTCAGTCTTCATTTGTCATAGCCCGTGATAATACTGCCTCATTTAGACAGAAATCACACTTGCTTTCGGAAAAGTAGTGGAAGGTCTAGATGGTTGATTGCATGCAATAAAAAGGTGGAGAATAATCGAGAAGATCCACAATCTTCGAAGATTAATTTCCCAACTTCAATCTTTAAATGCCTCTGGATAAAATACCAGAGGCCATTTTTTTTACTTCAGTTCTTTCAAAAACTTTCAAAAACTGCAGCTGTGATCTTTGGGGCAGTTCTCCCAGGTCCCAAAGGAATTAATCTCTCCATAAGGTCTATTTCTCGTTCGATAAGTGAAAGGGGGGGCTAATCCCATTGACTTTTTGGGGATATGTTCCTACCATATCATTAGGACAGTACCTTGCAAAAAATTTAAAAACTCCCAGGAATTTGACTTTTGTTTGCTGGGAACTTCCAAAGGCTCTATTCCAAGTCTGCTCCTATTGGATCTCCATGGAGGGATACCCTTATAATAATTTCCATGGATACAACTATATCGGTAATGATACACTATTTTCTAGCACTACGTCCCATGTAAAATCTCAGGATACAATTCGCCCGGTACATGCCACAAAGTGGGCTGGCCCTAGCTTCAAGCAGAAACTTCAGAATCGAATATGTTTCCAACTTAGTGAAGCCCCTGTCAAAAATCCCAAGAAATGCACAGATTGAAATGAGCTGAATTATCCATTTTCAATTTCCAAATGGTCTTCTGCTCTTATCGTCAGTTGGGGATTCTGAAGGGAAAACTGCAACAGAATCAGCCGATTGTTTCCAAGGTGATTTGGCAGTGCCCTTCCTTGAGCTACCACTTTATCAGTATTCTGCTTCAAAATAAACTTTTTGGTGGAATTAAGGATTCCTCGGACCTCATAGTGGATGGGGGTAGTCATCAATCCTCCTATAGCCCCATTTCACAAAATGGCCACTCCACCGAATCCCTCCATTAATTAAGCTTATCCTCTTTCAAAATTTCCATTTTTCCACCATTTCTCTTCGCATGGATGCGCAAAAATCTGAACTGACTTGGATATTCTCTGCCCAAAGAGTTTTCAGGATGATTGGCCCCAATTCATAATTGTACCGGAGTGTTTGATTCGTTTTTTGATCTAAGAACTTGCAGATTTTTTCAAACCAGCATCAAAAAATCTTGAGGATTGCGCGTCGCGCCCACCAGTGGCTTTAGCATCTCCATTTCTCAGTAACTTGAAATAAGCAGGTTTTGGAATTGTTTGGTGCTTGACTTACCGCGGCTTGAATCCCTTTTTGACTTGAAGCCAGATTATGCGGGGATTTTACTCCGGATTCATAATCAGATTCTCCCCAAAATACCCAATAGATCAGGCGAGGGAATGCACATGAGTACTGGATATAATTAATAATTCTAAATTCAGGTTTACTTTCTAGAAATCAATTTGCGAGTTGGCAATACATCGTTCATTGCCAAAGCCGATCATATCAATTACCACCAAACGCTCATTTTACAATCGGCAGCATCTAGACCATTGCTCTAGCCCAAAGTGGATCCAAATACACTTGAGCTGCTCGTTGGCTTTATGAAACCCAGCTAGCCAAGACCGCATCAAATTTTACGTTACCATTCACGTCCGTTAAGTTATCTCCATCTTCAGGATTGTATCTGGCATGTCATTTACATCAGCCCATGTTTCGGGAATTTCAGGGCTGATGTCGACTTTGGAGAAACCTGCCAGAATCTGTTCTTGAACTGGACCGAGAGAGTAAGATCGATTCCAATTATTCCATTCCGTGGCGATTCTCTAAATTGATACATGGAAATAGATCCAGTCCCAGCAGACTGATTAAAATAATTAGGGCGATGGCAATAGGTTTTTTTTCATATTTCGACATGGACGAAAATCTTGTAAACATGAAAATAGCGAAATTACCTGTTTGATAAATTATGTATATGATTAGCTCCCTCCCTCCATTAGTGAGTGGCTTAACAAATATGGGCCTCAGATTCGCTCGGCTTACAGTTTAATTTCGGGTTCACATAATATAATCAACATAAAAATTGCTTAGACGCGCGATTTACAGCTTTAAGGTTTTGGAAGTTATTGCCAAATTTGAGCGGACAAAATCCCCCATCATGAATAGAAAAAGTCTTTTACTCCTGATTTTTAAGTTTACCCTTCTTTGCTAATGCACAAGCGCTATGGGAACCGCCAGTTAGGTTTACGGCTTGGGAAATAGTGGTGGTGGGCCAGAACTTTTGGGATCTCTGCTCAAACAAAGAATTACTGGATCGGATCAGTTTAAGAAGGATTTTTACAAAGTGATTTCCAAACTTGAACACCACACTTTCTTTCTCCTGGAGAGAAAAACATATCCGATTATTTCTAAGCGCTTTAAGTATTATTATTGGAGGCTGGGTGTCTTTTGGAAAGGAAGCGAGCATCTACAAAGATGAGGTGAACAAAGAATTGTTTTCAGACTTATGGTAAACAGTACCGTGGAGTGGATTTGATGGAGGTGTGGAGCTTACTGTGGCTACACGGCACTCCTCTAGATTATAAGCCAAATGTAAATTATTAGTGGTAGGAAATGAGTTTTATCGTGGGCAAGTCGGGATCTCTGCTCGTATTGTTTTAGTAAAAGATAAGGAGGCAAAAAAAGGAAAACAGGCGTCAAAGGCAGCGATATTAAAGCTAAAAAGTCTGGTAATTCATTGGATTCAAAAATTCGGTTACGATTTTTAAAAAGAAAAAATTTAGTGCATTTTAGCTTTCGTAATAAAGCTTTTTCAAATCAGATCTGACCGCCTTACAACATCCCTATTTACCATCGGATTCGAAGTTCTTGCTTTTCTGCCTCACTTAGGAAAAATTTAGGAATTTCAGCTTCAATAGCTTCGCTTCGAAAGATTCATACAGAAAGATAGAAGCTATACAGGAAATGTTGAAAACTCTTCTGAGAAGCCCATCATTGGGATATGTACTAAGCCGTCTACATTTTTTAATAACTTCTATTTTACTGATTCCATCATGTCATTTCCAAAGGACAAAGCAATTTTTTGATTTGGATTCAGCTCTATGAATTGTCATAGAACAGGAAACTGGTGTTGAAAGTGCCATAAATTTTTATATTCCCTTTGTCTTTAACTTAGAGAAGCAATCTAATACGGCTGAACTTTCTTTTGCAGTTAATATTTATGTAAGTCGATCCATTTGGGAAGCACCCGAGTTACAATTAAGGGCGTTTACGCTGTTTATTGATTGGCTTTTTCAATCACATGTACATCTTGAATTCCACAAAGCAATCACAAGTCCGTAAAGTACTGCAACTAGCGTTGTGGCTTAAAAAATATTTCCAAAAACAACGGTGTAGAATCTTGTACGCGCTGCCAAGCATTTTCGATCGTGATTTTTTTATTTCAGAGATGAAAGAAGCCCAAAAGTAATCCAATAATCCCCTGGTGATCAGTGTTTCCATTAGTATCAATTAAAAAAAAGACATAGATAACCCCTTTTCGGCATAGTTCAAATCAATTGTGAGTGACTGGGGATTAGTTTTTACTTTCACCATTTTATAGTTCTTCCATTCCGAAATTCTGTGTGAGGCATTAGTTAAAATTAAAGTTTTAGTTTCCAAACTACACTTAGTCTAACATTTCTTACTCCCAAACCGGGACTTTTAGAAATTTATTCGTACATAATTTCCCCAACTAAAAATTAATTCTTTAAAACAGTAGCTGTATTTTTTTTGAATAACTCTGATACGAACAAGTGAATCCCAACTGTTTTTTATAATTAAGTTCTTTAGGTGAAAAAGGAATTACTGTTTCAAAGTACTGTCTTCACCCAAATCTCTATTGATAAAGTATTGCCCATCATTCGGCCCTAATAATTGCATGAATTTAAAACTAGAATTTCGGCAACACAATTATTACTACTTCCCCGTACAGATAATCTTTTATTCACTATAAAAAAGGACTAGTTTGCAAAACGAGTCCCTCTTAGCTATTGAATAAAAGAATCTCGCCATCTTGTTTACTATCAAAATTTTCAACCTATCATCATGTAGGGTCACAACCCAAAAATGAAAGTCATCCAAAATAAAATATATAAAATTAATTTTCTCATCTTTAAATGTTGTTTTTTAGTCTCCTGAGGCGGTAAACAACTTCCTATTGCTAAATTCATTGTCTATTAAAATAAAACATTCAACTTCATCCTAAGAACCCTTCGTTATCCTCGTGAAACCTCCGTGAAAACTCCGTTGGTTAAAAAATTGTCCTCATAGGCCAAAAGACTTCCTAAAAACCAGGCCTAATTGTTCCTCATTATCTTTTCTTAGGAGATAAGTTTATCGTAGTTCCTACATCTATTTTTTCCTCTGAATCATCTGCCCATCCGGATACCTCTGGATTTTCTATTTCTTTTCAGGTTCCCTTTTGGCAGAGCAATAAGCTTGACTCATTCAGGATAATGAGGCTCAATTTATTACAACGGCTTTCCAACCTTTGACATCGATCAAGCATTGTCAAAATCGTATTCCATTTCCTCTTCTTCTTTTCCTTTCAGGAATTTGGACCGCTACTGAGGCTGCCTTTTCAGTGTGATTCAATTTTAAGAATAGGACTGCTTCATTGGTCAGAAATTGAAATTAAAATTTCTTTATTCGCAGTTAGTTGTTTTGCGATTTGGAATCTCTTGACATAATAAATTTTACTTCCACCATCGAAGGTATACGCAGGAAAAACTGCCTCTGGATCAAAATTTTTCGATTAAAAGCACCTTCAGAAGCAAACCATATCTTTGGTTAGTCGAAGCTTGTCAGGCTCATAATTCACCATTTTTGGTTTAGCAAACCAAGATCATTATCCTCTCCCCAAGGGAAATTCCCAATTCAAATTTCCCTCTTTTCATCGGTATTCCAATCTACCTACAATTGGATTCGTAGTAGATATTTTCAAACCGCCTAAAAGTCGAAACACCTTCCATCTTTAACTGGATTTTTACGTACGGGTATCTCGTTAGAATATTTCCCCCAGCTGCCCTTACTTTGATTTCTATCGTAGCAAAAATCCAAAATTCAAACTTTACTCGTGCTTTGGGCACCTGGGTAGGAAAATGGTAATATCTCAGCCTCTCCATTTGATTGGCAGTGAGATACATATCTGCTTGTACCTTGGTTGCCTTTTAGTGAGGTTAATTCTTTTCTCGACGTGAACAAGCTGAAAACTGGAAACGCTTGACCATTGCTCTTCCAGGACGCACCATTAGGTGAGATGAAATTTATATACCATTCGCTCATCCCTTTTCCTTAAAGGACCGCTACGTGCAGAATGTCTTTTCCATGAAGTTCTTCCTTCTTGGATTTTTGGACACCATGCAGATTTGGCCGTCTTTGCGGATCACGATAATATTACGAGATCAGAACTCAGTACCAAATTCCATCCTTTTTTTAACCCAGAGCCTACAAATCCATCAGCGCGGTTTTACATTAGCGCTTTGCATTATTTGCTGCTTACAACGGTAGCTTCAATGGTATCGAAAGTTCTGATTTCGTTCTTTCCGGCCTCTTCTTCCTTTGCCATATTTGTTTAACAAAGATAAAAAAAAAAAAAACTTTGGTTAATTAATTGATCGCAATTCAGTTTCAAGTTTCGAAGATGGTGGTTCACCTCTTTCAACTCATCTTTGGAGTCGCTCATCAACTCATCTGCCTTAAATGCATCAAACTTCGAAATTCTTCTTGATCTTAATTCAGTAAGCGGGGACTAAATCTTCTTGTACGATCTCTCTGTTAATAATCAGGCTTGTAAGGATCCAATCCCTTGATCGATCGCTACCAAAAAACTGCAGCCCAATGGTACACTCTCGTATCTCCTGGTAGATTCGATCTCGATAAATATTTTTTTCAAGTGAGGAGAAGAAGTTTTTCCCAGGCAATTCAGCTTTCCGAATTCTTCCAGCTCTCCGCTTAAGTAGCAGTTTGGTTTGCTTGTATTGTATTCTGGATTTCATTTACAGGTGATGACACTGGAAGAATCCTTCACAAATTACGCAGGCATTTGGCGAAATAGGAAAACTTCACAGTCCCGTAAATGCATAGAGTGCATCTATGGTCACATCAGGCGAAACTCCGGAGCCAATTTGAATCGCGTCTCAAACATCCTTAGCAGTATTGTCGACGGACTTTTTTGATTTTATCTTTCCTTTATCATCGCCTTTTTAGGATAGAATAATCAGAGAATCGGTCGTCGTACCATAATGGAATCTCTTGATTAATTAGAGTTTTACTATCCTCCTCTTCAATTCGCTGCCACGAACCTTAACCTTACCCCCTCTTAGACCTTGGTTTTATTCTGCTGAAATCAGGCCATACCTCCTGTAATAAAAAGTTCAGGCAAATGTGAGCTTTATTTTCCATAGAATCTCAATTGATCCTTCGATTCGTTTCAATGAAATTGTGAGGAAGAATCTTAGTAGACAATCCTACAGGCAATTCCTTCTTACCCCTTGAGCTAAGAGGCAAATGGAAAACTTTACGGGGGTAGCGTTAACAGGTCTTCGTATACGTCCATCGTAGCTAAGTTGCCACTCGGTCGTTATGTGGATTGAATACTACCTGCTAATGCAAACTTAGATAATCGTGCATTCAACTGTATCGCGCAGGCAGCTGCTCGATTTCACCTGTACGCATTCACCCCAGTTTCCTTGAGTATTCGATTAGCAGTTCTTTTTGTCCAATATTGACAATGGCATCTACCAATCGCATGCATCACCATGAGGATTGGTTACTGCATGGACTGACCTATGATGTTTGGCGACTTTATTGAATCGGATCCGTCATTCCATCTCCTTCATCCGCATGCAAGAATCCTTTCGCTGAACAGGCTTTAGACCATCTCGATGGCTGCACTGCCCGCTCCAAGGATTACATAAGATGCATTTAGTCTAAAACCGAATCCTTATACATCCCGAATACTGGAGCTGCATTGGCAAAGGTTTCACCGGAACTTGGGCTTATCTAGCTTTTCTTCACTCATGTATTTTATTTCCGTTTGAAAAAGTTTCAGCTCAAAACCGAATTGAAACTTTTCTTTTGTTTTGAATCTTTATTTAATTTATGCTTGATTAGGCACTTCATCCTCTTCCGTCTACTCTGTGGGATCTTCAAGCCAAATCTTTTTCAACCTTCAATTTTTTAATGATAAAAAATTTGACGATCAGGGGTGTTTTTCCCATATAGAAAGGACAGCAGATTCCGGGATTCTTAGTTTCCTTGTTTAGATTGATTGGCTCCAATCGAATGTTCTTCACCAATGAAGGTTCCAAACTTCCTCAGGAGAAGATCTCGCCTACGGTCCCTTAAATCGAGTGGATTTCAGGCTATATTGCCAGTTTATGAATTTGGCACGTTGTCGCTCCTCATCGGTTATACAATAGATGGTTTCCTTGGTCTTGTTCGAACTCGAAATAGTGGGGTGTCCAGGATAAAACAAATGGACCATTTTTTTCACCAGATCTGGAAAAACTGAAGGAACTAAGTCATGATTAGCAATCGGATGTGCATGCCATCGACGTCAGCATCTGATTGGCAATTTACAATTTTTCGATAGCGAAGACTTTCTATTCCATCCTGATATTCCATGGCGCATGTTGAAGAAGATTAAATTCTTTCATTTTTCATAAACACTTTCTTTGTCATTTCCCAAAGCAGTTTCAATGGCTTAGCCTCCGAAGTGAAAATACTGCCTGTGTTTGCACATCTCGCGATTTGGTGATCGAACCTTGAGCCCGAAATCACCCTCTGTCAAAAAAATAACATGTATTGTTCTTTGGCATCCTCATTGCTTTTGGATCATTCATAATTGGGACTCTGGCAATCCCTAATTTCTTATTGTGAAGATTAGCTTTTTTTGCCCGATCGTAGCCAATTTTTTAATTCCTGAGATCTCTTGTTCGTCACGCTCTGATTGGAGGATTCGTTTCAAAAGAGCATCCGCTTACCGCTGGATTTTTATGGAGATAATATCCAGTGCTGGTTTTCACGAATCATTTACGAATTGTTCGAAGCGTAGGGCCCATCTGGCCCAACGATGCGAGCCCAATTTTAGTCTTAGTCTGAGATTCGAAGACGGGCTCTTGCACTCGTTACTTGCGATCGCAGGCTACCACGCTTTGTCGAATATTCCGATGAGTCGTTAAATTCTTTCTTATAAAAATTTCACGAATTGTTAACAATCGCCTCTCGGAAGGCAGGGCCAAATGTGTCCACCCTGTGTGGTGGTATTGACCGTTTACGAAAGAGTGTATTCTTCTCCATATTGATTTCGAATGGGTAATCGCCAATTCCGATATCGTTGCCTTTTTCAAATTGATAATCGGATAGCCGAATAAGACTCTATCCAACCTTACTGACAAAAGATCATGTAGCCACGGTCTGAAAAATAACTTTCTTCCCATTGTAATTAATGGTAAGTCCAGCATTTAAAAACGCGTAGTACCAAATCTGGTTTTCGGAGGTACTCAGGTATGGAAATGGTAGTTTTTGGAAATTCCCCCATCTGGAAGAAAAAGGTTTGATGTTAGTTTACCATTTTCGATCAGAGGTTTTTCCGATTGGGGCATCATTGGTTAAAATGCCCCTTTTTTCAAATTCCGCCACTTTGGTTTCACCTTCCACGGTAAGCCTGTACTTTATAAAAAAGTCCGAAAAGAGCATTCACTGCTTGCGTACCGACCCCGTTCAATCCAACAGATTTTTGAAAATGCTCCTGAATCATATTTACCACCCCGTGTTTATCTTGGATACGCAGTTCAATGACTTTTCCCAGAGGGAATTCCACGTCCATAATCTCGAACTTCAACTTTTTGCTGTTCCGTGATTTTCACATCGATCGTGCGACCAAAACCCATTATGTGCTATCAATGGAGTTGTCGAGAATCTTCTTTAAAACCATTTCACATAGATCCATCATCATGGGCACTTGCCATCTCCAAGTTTACCGATTATACACCCGGCCGTAAGTCGAAATATGCTCTCTCAATCGAGGGATTGATTTACTATCTTCGGTTATAACTACTTAATTCTGCCATCTTTTTATTTATTCTTAGGATAAAAGAATTTCGTTGGAATTTGCTTGAAAATTTCCCACCCATAATAATGAACAATCCAATTAACCCAAATTATTGAAAGTGAAGGAATCAATAAAGAAGAAATTGGAACTTACTAGCTGCTTTATTTTTTTTGCTGATTATTGATCGCGTGGGTGTTAAAGAACCATTACCACTTAGACTGATATCAGGATTCCTCCAAAGGCAGTAAAACCATCCTTAAGAAAAATTAATCCCTGAACTGTCCCCTATCGGGAAAATGCGGTGCAACCCTCTGTTGCGTTGTTGGTTTCCAAGTAGTTTGCGGGGGAAGTAAACACAGCCCATTCAAGATTACAAAAATCCCGATTTCATTGAATAGAAAAGGGATTTCTTTTGGAGATTTTGTTGATCACCAAAACCATCTGTCATCCATACTATGTTAGCCAACTGACTCAGCCATTTGCCAGAATAGAAGTAAAGTTAAGAAGAAAATAAAACCAAAAATGGGATAGAAAAATTAAAATGCTTTCCAATCTATATAACATGCTAAGGCGGATGAATGTGCTAATTATAACCGAAATTAGGCAACCGAATTGGACTGTT
>Ga0163217_1081361_pt1 | contig 14094 bp, 10 predicted proteins | sample SynspAceP_FD_185933 | JGI IMG/M metagenome (GOLD analysis project Ga0163217, IMG submission 185933) | Saline lake microbial communities from Ace Lake in Antarctica - Synechococcus sp. Ace-P (PacBio error correction) | ecosystem: Environmental > Aquatic > Non-marine Saline and Alkaline > Saline ... | reverse complement strand
CTAGACTACTCCTGCGGCCTGTGCTGCTCTCCTCGTACGCTCTATCCTCCTCCCCTCTTACCCTCCCTAAACACACCTCCTCCTCCTACTCCCTGCTCTTCACACTCCTCACTTCCTTACTCCCTCCCCCAACCTCTCCCACTCTCCCTGACTCTTTCCTCCTTCCTACACCCGCCCCTCCCCGGTACCCCTCCCACTCCCTCTCTAACTCTCTCCTACTCCTACCCTAAACTCTGACCCTCAACACCTCTACTCGCCTAACCCCCCACCACCCAAACTCACACTCACTCACCTTCTTAAACTAACTCTGCCCTACTACCTCTCACCCGTAAACTCCTACCAAACTACCTCCCCTACTACCCTAACCCAAACCCCTCTAAAACCTACCCCCGAACTCTTACTCCCGCCTTAACCTTCCTCTACCTCCCCCTCCCCCTCCACCCTCTTCAACTCTCCCCCCTAACTCTTCAACGCTAAAACCCAACCTCTCCTCTCACTCCCCCCTCCCCCCCCTCACCTCCACTCCTCTCTACTATACCCCCTCTCCCCTTACACCCTCAACCTCCCCCCCTCTCCCCTCTCTACTCCCCTCTTCACTACTACCTATAACTACCCCAAACCCATCCCACTCCCTCGCCCTCCCTCTCCCCCCCTCTCTATACCTCCCCCTAAAACCCTAACGACTCTCACTACTTCCCTCCTCTCCTAAACTCTAACTCTACTCTAATCCCACCTCAAAACTCTCCTCTCCCTCCGCCCTCTGTCCTCTCTCCTCCTAACACCTAATCACCTTCTCCTACACCTACTCCCCCTCACAACTCCTAACCCCCTCACCCTTCACTTCCTAACTCCCCTCTCCAAAACCTCTCCACCCCTCCCCTAACCCTACCTCCTACCTCCCTACCCTTACACCTCCTCCTCTACCTCTGCCCCTAGCTCCTACCTCCTCTACCTCTCTGCCTCCTCCCCTACCAACCTACCTCCCTCCTCTCCTACTCCTCCCCCCCCCCCCCCACCTTCTTACTCTTCCCCTCTACTCCTTACCCCCTTTCTCTCCACCTAAGCTACTGAAACCCCCTAACTCCTCTTCATCCTACTCCTACCCTACATCTCCTCCCCTCCCTCCCTCTCACCTACTTACTAACTTCTGACCTCACCTACCTCTACTACCTCTACCCTCTACTCCTCCCTTCTCCTCTCTTACCTCTCTACTCTACCCCTCTCCTCTACCTCTCTCTCCACCCTACCTAACCTTCTTCTCGTCCCTTCTACTCCCCCAAACTCTACTTCACTACCTAACCCTCCCCTCCCTCTGATACTACTCCCAACTCCTTCCCTCATCCTCCTCACTTCTCCTCACCTTCCCCCCTCATCCTCCCCATACCTAACGCTCTACAACCTCCCAAACTGCCTCCTATCGTCCCTCACTACCTCGCTCTGACCCCCTTAACACCTCTCTGTACCACCCCTCTCCTCTCCTTCCACCTCTCACCTCACCTCCCTTTCCACGCCTTCCTCTACTCCCTCCCTACCTCTTACTACTCCCTCCTCTCCCTCTTCCCCTCCCCCTCTCATACCTGACATCTCTACACAAGGAAACCCGTCCCGTACCAACTACCCTTTCCCTTACCTACCCTACTCTCCTCATCCACGTCTCCCCTCCCCCTTAAAACCACTCTACCTCTCCCTCCCTACCCTATTCCATCTCTCCTCTCCTCCCTCCCTACCTTCTCCCATCCACTAACACCCCTCGCCCTCTCCTCTCACCCTCCTACCTCTAAACTAAACCCACTCTAAACCTCCCTCCGTCCCCCCCCCTACCCATGCCTGAACTACCTCATCCCATAACTCTCTTCACCCCTCTAACCTCCTCCCTTCCTCCCAAACCCCTGCCCTCTCTAACCTCCCCACGCCCTACCACTCTACAACTCTGTCACCGCCAACCCTGCCCTCTCCCCCCCTCTACTACTCCGATAACCTCCAACGATCCCCCTTTAACCTCCCCTAACTCCTACCCTGACCCTTTACTCCCTCCCTCCCTAAACCTACCTCAACCCCTGGCGCTCTCTAACTTTCTCGCTACCCCCTCTAACACTCTACCCCCCCCTTCCCATGCAAATCCCCCTCACCTCCTACTAACCTAACCCTCTCTACTACCTCCCACCTACACTAAAACTACTAACACCCCCTCTACCTTACTCAACTACTCCGTTCCCTCCTCAAAACTGCCTTTCTCGCCAACCTCGAGCTACCTTCACTCTCCCTACCTACCTGCCTTCCCCACACCCAGTCCCACCCTCCCCACCACTTCTCCACTCTCCTCCCCTACACCTCTACCCACACCTCCTCTACCCTACTTCTCCTAACTTCCTCTCACTTAACCCCCTCTCTAACCTACTTCACCGAACTAACTACCCTAAAACTTACTATTCCCTTCTCACCTAACCATACCCTCTACCACCTCTCCATCCTTTACTCCTTCCACTAAACTCCTCCCCCTTCAACCGCTCCAAAACCCCCCCCTCTTACTCCTAAAACGTCTCGCCCCCTTAAACTGCACTTACCATACCATCACATCCTCCACTTAAACGTCCCCCCCGCCCCCTCCCCTCTCCTCTCCCCCTCTCCCCTACCTCAACCTCGATAACTTCTCTACGCTGCGCCCTCACCCTCGCCTCTCTCTCTACTAAACCCTTCCCTAACTACGCCCCTTACCACTAAACTCCCCTTATACGACCTCCCTAAACATACTACCTTCTAGAACCCCTCTCACCCACTCTACCCTCTACCCTCCTCCCACAAACCTAATACTCCCCTACTCCTCTTCCCCCATCAACCCTCATCCCTCCATACGACATCCATCTCCACTCATCCCCCCTCCCATCCCTCACAAGACTCTCACTCTCCCCCCCTTCCCTACGTTACCCCCTACACTCTCCTCTCCTAACTCTCCCCCCCCCTAACCGCTCCTCCTCACCCCCAAACTAACTACTCCCTCCTAACCTAATCACAACTCCTCTCTCTCCTCACATAACCCCCCACCCTAACTACTCCTCGTACACTCCCTTCCCTCCCCTCGCCCCCCCCCTCCCTCCTCCTTAAACCTTTCGCCCCTACCTCGACCTAACCCTCTACCTCACCCCCCTACCAACACTTCTTCCTCCTTCCTCCCCTCTCCCTCTCCTACCTCTCTACCTTACTCCACCTACTATCACATCTCTACTCCCTCTCCTACTCTAAACCCCCCCCCTCTCCCCCTCTCCTCACCTCCTCTTCCCATCCTCTTCTCCACTCTCCTACTACCCACATCCCTCCTCTCTCTTCTGCTTACCCCTCCCTTACCCCCCTCCTCCCTCCTACTCACTCTATACCCCCCCTACAACAACTCCCCCCACTAACGATCCCCCTCCTAACTACCTAACACTACTCTAACTCACCTCTCTCCCTCCTCTCGCACTAAACTACCCCCTACCACTCACTACCTCCTAACCTTTGAACACCCCTCCTCACTCCCCTCAAAAACTCCCCCAGCTTACTCCCTTCATCTACCCCCCACCCGTCCATCTCCTCGTACCTCCTCCACTACTCACCCTCCCCTCCCTCAGCCCCTAACGAACTCTCCTAACTACCCCCATTCCCCATTTCCCTCCTCCTACACCTCTTGCCTCTCCCCCAACCTGCCCTCTCCAAACCTCTCCCCGTACGACTCCTACTCCGCAAAACTCTCGCTACCTCCCTCTCAAACTACCTACTCCTAACTACCCCTCCACCTCGCCACATAACTCACCCTCCTTGAAAACTACCTACCTACCGTCCTCCTCCTCACCTCTCCTATCACCTCATAACTGCCCCCTCCCCCCTCTCCCCACCCTACGACCCCTCTACCTCTACCTCCAAACCTTCCCCTCCTCTACCTCTCCCAACCTCCCCACCTCCCTCTCTAACAACTCCCTACTAAACTCTCCCCTCTCTCACCCCCCCCCTACAAAAACTGACCGAAACCACTAACCACCTTCTCTCACACTATCCCCCTCACACTCTAACTCCCCTCCTCCTTCCCTCTCTACTTCTCCTAAAAAACTAACCCCTCTCTCTCCCTCCTGTCTCTCTAAACTGCCCCTACTCCACTCTCCCTACTTACCTCCATTCCCCACCCTCTTCACTAACTCTACCGCACTTACAACTGAAACCTTCCCACACTCTCCACTCCCCCTAACCACTACTCCCCCTTCCTTCACAACTACTCCTCACTAACCTACTAGTTATCCCCTAAACCCTACTCCACCCCCTCCTATAAACCACCTCTAACCTCATCACCCCCCCCCACCACCCTTACTCTACCCTAACCCTCTTCCCCTCCCGAAAACCCCCTAACAAACTTCTCCCTAACTAACCACACCACCCTCCCCCCTAACCCCCACCACTACCTTCCCTACTCCTCCTCACCCTACTACCCCCCCCTCCCTCCGCTTAACCCTCCCTCCTACCCCTCCCTACAAACGCCCTCCACCATCCTCTCCTGCTCACCTAAACCCCCCTAACCCTCCACTCATCGTCCTACCCCTCAACCCTCTAACTCCTCCTCCTCACCCCTCTCTCATACTTCCCTACCATTCTCTACCCGCGTCTAAAACAACTAACCGTCACTCTTCTTCTCCCACCACCCACTAAACTACCGCTCTCCTCTCCTTCCCTACTCCTCGACTACCTACCACCCTCCTCCTCCCCTCTAAACATCACTCCTCCTTAAACCTAAACTACCTCTCCTCCACCTCCCCCTCCCCCTAACCCACCCACACTACAAACTCCTCTACCCACTAACCTCCTCCCTCCTCCAACCTACCCCCAACCTCTCCCCTCTCACCACACCCCTCTAAAAACCCTCTAAGAACCACCCCTCCCAACTAAACCCTCCACTCCCTTACCTCCCCCTCCTACTCCCTCTAACCCCAACACCTAACCCTCCACCTCCTCCTCCCCTCTACTCACTCTACTAACTACCTCTCTACCTCCTACTCCTACCCTCACTTCCTCTGCTCCTCCTTACCCCCTAAACTCTCCTCTAACCCACCCCTTCCTCCCTACATCCGAACTCTACCCTCCTTATTACTCTCTCCTACTCTCCACTCCTACAATCCGTAACAGTATTCACGCGCGTTTCCGGGGAAGCGAAGCTACATATTCTTCTTCGCTTTCTTCTTCTACTACTCGAAGAGTTTAAAATCTCAACTACTTCGATTCCGAAGCGTCAGTCTTTAACCAGCTAAGAAATGATTACCATCAAGGTTATGATCATCGCCTTCACTTTGGTCACAAATCACGTTTAGTGTTGTCGCTTGAGGGTTCGTAGCGCTGAATTGTTGGCCAATCTCTGGATTTCTTTATTTCTTCAAGACAATGAAGTGCGTTGGAAGTAGCAACCATTCTTCACGAGCTTCGCATAGGCTTCTTCGCTACAATATTAACGGTTTTTATTATCGCCTGCGGCCATATCAAGACGGCTGCATCAAAACCAGCGAATCATCAATTCCAGAGCTGACTATAAATTGATAGTGATCACCGTTCTTTGGACGGTATCGAAAACCCGTACCATCTTTCAAGGGTGCCGGATATAATGTAACACTATATTGTGTCACCAGCTTTAACTTTAGGACATTTAATAGTTTTAACTTCTGAATTGTTGTATTCTATGTAACTACTAAATACAAATTACGGATACGCGTCTTCAACTTTAAATCTCATTGGAATAGCATTATGGGCCTTTTTGGAAATAAAAAAACCTGATTTTTTGGATAACTTGTCTTTCTGATACGTCAGTTTGAGATTATTAAGACCATTACTTCCTTACGGTTCGTCAGTTGTTTGGGTCTAAAAACATTTGATAATTGCACGTTATTGGGCAAACATAATGATGATTTTTTGCCCAGCCCATTAGGCGGGCAATTCTTGGGAATTATAACTACCCAGCCGACTTTAATAACGCTTACCATTGCTTCATTGGTTTATGTTTTTGCCCACCACCATTAAAACATCCACAACAGTGTGACCAAAACTTGGTTATTCTATTCAGACTTAATTTTCTATACTGTACTCTCACATATTGGATTCTAAAAAAGAAGTTAATTAGCTTTTAAATAGACAAAAAAAAGAGCTCCTATAAGGAGGCTTTTCTCGTTATATAAAAACTTAAGGCATCCTTAACGCTTCTAATTTCTGTAACGTATTCTCGTGGGGTTGGTCTTCTTGAGATTCCAACGCTCTTTTCCGGTTTTGTCGTATTCTTCAAAGTTTCTTCAAACCATACCACCTCAGAGTTTCCCTTCATAAGCCAAGTATGTGTGTTAAGCAATACGGATCTAAGAAAGCCACTTATCGTGACTAATTTACTTACGCGCACAGCAGCCAAACTCAAGCAGCGTTCTTCTAATGCACGCAAGTGCGGTGATGTCTTCTAAATCGTCTCGTTGAGCTTCATCTGAGTAACAATAAGTTTTTGGCCGCCTTCTTTCAGCATTTTGTAAATTGCACACCGATATTCTTCTCCACCAGAGAGCTCTGTTACCTTTTTCTGCTGTCTGAGCCGTAAAATGAAACGAAGAAAACATAAGCGCCCGGCTATTTATTTCCCTTATTTCCAGCATCAAATTGTCTTGCTACGTCAGATACACTTTTCTTAGCCAAATAGGACCTTAGTAGGATCTAACGGCCTATTTGGTCTTATAAAATCCCAATTACCTTGGCCCAATGCGGAAATATACCAGCATTACTTGGCATTTATAATTCAAATCCCCAATAATCATAGCTTAAAATAGTGTAAAGGAGATTACCCAGCTCCCGTTATGGCCCCAAAACCCAACGCACAACTCAATATCCACCCTGGAGGAGCATGAAGATTTCAACATATTCACAAAAACAAATAACTAAATCCCAAAAGCTTACGCAGATTTGTCTGCTTCAGAATAAACTAAACAGTACCAAGGACGTGGCCAAGGTGGAATTGAAAAGAATCATCTAGGATCGTCTTCACGTTAGCTACCTAGATTGTATATTCTAGCAAACTCATCATAATTTAACTAATACGAGCTTTGCCATTGTCGCTTGCCGAAACCTTTGGCGTTCGGCGAATCCATTCAATCTTTTTGAAGGGTTTTCTGCATTTGCTGTCCTTGGCGTTTCTCTTAGTGTATAACGCGCTTTCTTTTGTTCCAATCCAGCTGGCTGTACATTGCCCTCGAGAAGGAATTCCCTCACCCGCCGGTCTAGTTCTAATAATCCAAACCGGCTACATTATCTAGGAAAACCTATCGTGGGTTACGGCGCTATAACGGTCGCCTGTCAATTGGGCCCTAAAATCGCTGCCTCTAACCCATGCACGCTTATCGGCATACTAAGTGGTTTGATTGGTCAATTCTCAGTAGCAGAACACCGTCTATGGGACATTTTGTGTAGAAGGCGGCTAAGAGGCAACCGCAGTCATTTTTCTATCACCCAAATCCTGAGAAATACCAATTTAATGTTAATCAGGCTGGCGGAACGAAGACGCATCCACTGGCCATTCTACTAGTTTTGCTCAAGATCCCAAATAAGACCTTCAGCACAATTCCAATTTAAGGTACTTCTGACATTATAGCTTGTTTTAGCCATAATGCGTTCGAGAAACTCAGCATTCACAGCGCTCTCAACAAAAGACAAGAATTACACGGCAAGTTAATATTGAGCAAATAACAAATCATACCTGATCTGAACCAAACATGGCAACGCCCTCTTGGAACATTTCAAAGAAACAGTTTTTTCAGGTTGCTAGTAACGGCCCTTGAGTAAGTAAGCCAAAGGTTACGCTTTTTCGCTCGAGAAATTTCGCCTTTCATACTCTTTGTCTAGACTTGCAATAATCTCCGCGTGAAGAAGAGATAGATTTACCTGAACCATTTAAGCAAGAATTCAATTTAGCTCCATAAAAGGAAGCGACGAGGTAAATATTTTTTAAAGGACTTGTTTTCGAGTTATGTGAAATTTGCTAACTCCAACCATGGACGAAAATTATTTTATGGCTCGCTCATACGTAATATTGGTTATTGCTTGTTCGCCTTGGCGACGTAACTTGTGGGAAATTGAATCGCATGGACGGAATTCATCAGACTTTTCGCCACTAATTGCTATTGCAAATAGGCAACCCAATAAACCCGTAAGATAGACGGATTATTTGACAATTGTAAAAGCAAGTTTGCTTACCCCTCAATAGTGTGATAGGCTAGTATGAGGTTTTAGTTTGTACGTACTTGAGTTCAAGGCTCAAATTGACTTGAACAGTTACTAAGATCAGCTTGATAAAACAACAAGTTAGTTAGTAGTAACAATTGGATCGTTAGGGTCTATGGTAGTAGCTTCGTTGTTAAAGTCTAATGCCTATGATTTTACAATCAAATTAAATGATGGCTTTGAATACCTTACGACCACTTAAGAAGTATTAGTAAGTCTGGAATACGGCTTCCTTAAAGATAACCATAGTGATGGGGTATATGACGGACTTTCAAAAATCTTGTTATTTCCTTGATTAGAGTAGGCTAGAACGGGATCAGACGCTATTTCGGGAACAGAGCTTACGATATTCCTAACGGTTGAACAAAAGTAAGCGCAAATATTGATTAGTATTAAGTCGAGGTTCAGGCAATTTAAAAGAAGCTAAAGAGCCGCAGATTACCTTAGTGCATATTGTTTTCCTTTTTTGCTGCAAATCTTGCTTTTTGCTGGGCTATATTGATAATGAGTAAGAGACAAATTGCAAAAATGAGGAAGATGAACAGCCAATAAGTTGTGCTCAAAACTCCACGAGCGAAACGCGTCATGGGGCTCAAAATAATCCATTCGAAGAGCTAAAGGCATGATGAGAGAAACGTGCCGCACCATTAATTTTCAAGGGACAAGGAAATATCTGAAACCAAAAAATCCTTGGGAAGCCCAAGATAAGAGATGAAGATTACACAAAGCAGTTACGCAAGGTGCTAAGAATTTAACGAAGTCGCAAAACGAGTTAAGAACTTCCTCTAAAATTGATTGCACGCGATTTAAAAGGGCCACTGAAAAATCATTTCGCAATATCTAGTGAAATACAGTCTGCATTGCTAGGGAAATGAGATGTTGATAGGCCCCAAAGAGAAAATAAGGAACTGCCTTGGGCCAAAATCCTGATATGGAAGACGTTGTTATTAACGGCATACTTGAGTACGCTAGTATAGGGCAAAGGAGTGCTGCAAAGGTTAATACAAAGGAAATGGTTGACGAGTTGGTTTGCGTTCTCGAAGCCTGATTCTGAGACTAAGATCATTTACATGATGACCCTTCAACCTGAGAAACGGCATACACCTAGCGCAAAACAGTTGTATTAACTTAGTTGAGCAATGCGCGTAAATTTAATAGAGGTCACAAGGCTCAAAAATTGAAATAGGCTTTGCTAGAAGGCCCTGTATATTATAAGTTTTTGGATTCTGGATAACGGACCGGAACTTCCTAAAGGAGATCAAAGAGCGTATGGTTTGAAACTATTCGAGAAATCAAGCTTAATACAGCAGCACACAAAAAGAATGTTGGTGTTGGCTTAGCCTGTGTTAAAAAAATACTGACTGATAAAGAGCTAAGAGATTTGGTTAATAGCCAGCCAGGCCAAGGCGCTAAATATCACCCTTACCTTGGAGAGCTAGTTATTAGGTGTAAGCCAATATATTTTACTAAAAGGAAAAAGGCCCTGTTAGTTTGTACTAAGCAGGGCTCTTTTTTATAAATGCTGCTACAAGCTGTTCTTTAGTTGCAACCAAGCTATTTTGCTCTGACTCAACAAAATCTTTGAAGCTTTAAATGCTTTCTAAGGTTTTATCGATATGCTCTATTTGGTGAAGGCTGCTGTAGGAATCAAACGCAACACCACAAACGCCTTTTGGTACAACAGCGGTTAGGCTTGCCGCCCTAATCAAAAATGCGCATACTTCTTCGCGAAGGTTGCGCATATTTGCGTGCAAAGATCACGTGCTCTCCTTGCGTTAAAATAGGGGAACTGGGGGCTCTCACTAGCGAAACAGTTATAACCAAGCTCTTGAGGCCAGAGCGCAGCTTGTTGGTGATCATCAGAGGTGTTCACGCAGTTCTGGGTTTGGTTCTAATACATCTAAGCGTTTTAGCGCTGGAAGTGTACCAAGCAGAAGGCAAGTTTAGAAATCTTGGCTTCTCAGATTGGCTTTAAAAGAATCAATAAACAGCGGTTCAGAGGCAACCCAAAGCGCCAATTAAGCAAAGACTTGTGCGAAAGTACCAAAAAACATTACGTCAATATCCGTCTTGCAACGTCAAGTGAGTACCTGTACCAGAGCCTCGTGGCCCCATAGTTCCTACACCGTGCGTCATACAAGGAATACGGAATCATACTTTTTCTTAAGGTTGCAAACCAAATTTCTTAGCTTCCAAGGTCGCGTCATTACCAAAAACGCTGTTCAGGAACAACTACAAACCCGCTATTGGGTTTGCGTTTTTTTGAACACGCTTTAATTGTTTTCAAGGGTTCCCATACTTATTATGTGTGGAAACCGCTTTTATCGGCCCATAGCTTAATTGTTACCACGGGCAACTCAAGCATGCTGTGCGAAAGCGAGGTCGTAATATCAAAAAATCATTTCTATCAACAAAGCTGCACACGCTCATTTATACCTTGGTAGCAAAGTTTAGGCAATAAACCAGCGGCTTTATGAAACAAACTCAGCCAACTTCGTCTCTAGTTGCTCGATTGGAAGGGTTGAGTTCCTGTCATTAAACGTGCGCCATATGGTCTTGAGAAACCATTAGGTATTTGCACCTTCTTGGTCGGCTTGCCAGTATTTCTGGAGCGACTAGCGAGCCTTAAATAATCGTTTACACTCCAAACAACCTACTTCTTTTCCGTTGGAATCCTCATAACAGGCCATAGGGCCTTCTAGTTTTGGGAGTAAGAATATCCTAAACCGTCGATGTGAAGGGCCCAAGTTGGGCTTGGACGATTTTTTTCATTTGTCAAATTTAAATCCATGATGAGTCTTAACGTTAAGTAAGGTATTGTTAATTAATGGACAAACGAACAGGACTATAATCGTTTTACTTTTAGTATTAAATTAAAAGTATTTGCTTTTAGCTGTGGCTTCAAAAACACGCTAAAACATTTACCATTTATTCAAGCAATTTTAAAAGAAAGACTGTATAAATGCTGCACTATTTAATACGTAAAATTTAGGCAGACGTGTTAACAGCTGAAGGCCAAAACAATTCCTTTCCGTATGTTGTTTTAACGAGTTAAACCCGGCTCTGTTAAACGATATGAATTTTTCGTCTTTTGCGTTGAAGCTCACGCCGCCAACCTTTTGCCGTTAGTTGTAGCCTGTTTGCCCCACAAGTTTCTGCTTCCAAATAAGTGCCTCAAGAAAAACGGACCATCTGGTTTTGTTAGTACGCGCTACATTCTAGAGCACTTTTTCTGACTTCAATTGAACTTCATTGTAAGGTTCCACACAAACAATAGCATCTACTTGTCGCAAAAGGGTTGTTTTCTGGGCATCAGCACGAATTAAGTAAAGCTCAGCGCCATCAGCTTCTAGCTCTTTTCTAGCCTCTTCAGCAAATTGGGTTTGAGAAATCCTAATGCAATAAGCGTCTGCCGCACTTGATGCTCTTTTACAATTTTCTTGGCAATAGTAATGCCTGTTAGAACAACCCAAATCAAACAATTTAGCTCGTTAGGTTTTTGTGCAACCCAATCATATAAAATACGTGCATTGGCTCGCTCAATCGGGAACTCGTTACCGTAATTAAGCCCTAATACTTCTAGTAGCCAACATCTTCATTAAACACGGCTGTTACGACAAGAAGTTTGCAATATTCTGCTGGACTCAGGTACGTAGGATTTCTTTACAGATCTAAAGATATCTTTTCTTGATTTGAAAATTTCGCCATTTGAGAACACAATCTGCCATTGAACGCAACGTTTAGCTGAGCCACATTCTAGAGGTAAAGTAATTTCAGATTGCTCGTATCTTGGCGAACGATTTTAAATCATCTCAACAAGTTTTGAACGGGTTTTTAGTGCATTAGCCTAGAAAACAGAACAGGCGCTCTTTGACAACGGATAGCAGTTCAGAGGCGTTTCCGCCTTTCACGTCTAATTTCCATCATGCCGAAGCCCCTTTTCACAGCAAAGGATCTTTGATCTTCAAGCTGAAGAATCATCGCTTTCTTGACGTATTATGGTATCCCAATTATATTCTTAAATGCCGTTCTCCCCACTAATTTGATTCTCTCCATAATTTGATTGAAGTGCAGGTACGGGTATGTTTGTTTTAAGGTTACGTAATGGTTACATGTTTACAAGCTTGAATGCGTTTTTATCTTCAAATGGTTTGCCCATTTGTACGTACCATCTTTGTTGCTCGGCTTGCCTAAGTTCTTTATAGGACTCGCCGCATTCAGCTAACGCAATAGAGCTGGCACTAAGGATATTTTTTGCAGAAAAGTACTGGAAATAAGGACTCCTTTCTAGCTCAATAAAACCGCATCAAAAAGACCTATTTTTAATCAACCAATAAGCTAAAATAGGCCGATGATTTGGGCAAAAAGAAGATGATCTGTCGTATGCAATGGCTTAAAGATTCATGTAGTAATTTCATTTCTTGAGCCCAAACTGCTGCTTAGTGAATTGGTTTTATCTGGACGGGGCAGATGGCTTTGTTTCAGAATCCAGACCGCCTGCCATTAATTATCTCTGTGGCGGAATAATGACTTAATCTATAATAGTTGAGCTTGGCTTAGCACCTAAAATGGATTCCTTTTAAAAATAGCTACATAAGCATCGAAAAAAACCAATCCGGTAGTGAGAAGTAAATATAGCTGACATAATAAACGGATAGAATACTAAAAAAAAAGGCCCTTTGAATGTTATCCAAAGGGGCTATTTACTTACAAAAATGTGTAGTGAACTAAGCTGATTAAGCGGTAATTATAAGCATTACAGGGCATAACCAACATCAAAATAGCTTCGTTTCTTTTTGTGTAAACGGGTTTTCAAAATACCGGCTCTATTTGGGTAGAAAACTCGATAGCACCTTCTTGCATCTTCAATATTGCTCAGTACATCGGCTAATAGGCGCCGCGTTAAAGCCAATTTCCATAGCCTCGTCTTGGTAATCGCAGGTAATGGTTTTTCTTGCTTTCACTGCTTAAGGATCAATGTCTTCAGCACTGTAATGGTAAGTTTGCCGGCTTCTAGCTGGCAGACGACCTGATGCGTGCTTTGTGCTAAGAAAAAAATAGCTACCGTTTAACCATGGGCAAGCATATCTACTTTTGATACGTTAGTATCTTTCTTTCTTTAGGAATAACAGCTCGTATTTTGGATACGGCTCAATTATTAAGGAATAACCAATTTTACGCGACGGTTTGCATAAATGCGTGATCTTCGCTGATGTGTTATGTGCAAACATCGTCGTCAATAAGTTTTCTCACCTGAGTTAAAGCCTTATTTGGGATAATGAGATGAAATCTTCTGTTTTCCTTGATTTGAGTTGCTATGGTTGGTTTGTAGCGCACTAACCGGTGACCATCTGTTGGCCACAAAGCGGCTTTCATCTCCCCAATCTTGAAAAAAGGCCACACCCATCATAGCTGGGCGGCAATCGTCATTTGATACAGCAAAAAACCGTTTTCTTAATAAGCTTTGGCGGCAACTAACGCTTCCGTAGTATTAATGGTTAAGCCTATCATCTGGATTAAAAATATTTCTGGGAAGATCATTCGGCATTTTTTCACCGTGCCAGCTATATAGGGTACGTTGTTGGGATTTTGGAAAACACTAAACGGTGGTTTCTTAACTGTTCATTAATTGTAGAAAAGCTCAACAGGGGATACATTCTTGTTAATTGACGAAGGGGTTTTCATTCAAAAACGGTTTGCAAGAGGAATGGCAAACAGCGCCGTCTTCGTGATGTGCCCGCATCCTTATTATACGTTGAACAATAGGGAAATACTCCTAAATCTGAGGAGGTGAGTTTTTAGTTGGCCTCTTTCACTCTTTAAAAGTACAGTTTT